>Ga0224506_10002561_pt1 | contig 12304 bp, 13 predicted proteins | sample SF_Jan12_sed_USG_2_FD_169108 | JGI IMG/M metagenome (GOLD analysis project Ga0224506, IMG submission 169108) | Sediment microbial communities from San Francisco Bay, California, United States - SF_Jan12_sed_USGS_8_1 | ecosystem: Environmental > Aquatic > Marine > Sediment | place: USA...
TAGCAAGATGATTTGGATGTTGCGTAAATTCAAACCTGAACAAAAAGACTTATATCAAAAGACAATGGAGTTAATGCTGGATCGTTATAAATTTAATATTACTAATCCAGAAGAGAAATCCGGTATTCGTCGTGCCTGTGAGCGCAAACTGGCAAAAGTGAGTGAGATAAATAATCTGATTACGTTAATGGCTGTTTAAATCTTAAATCGAAAAACTTAGATCAAATTCTTCCCCTGATAAAATCCATTTACCTGGTTTTAAATGTACATTACAAATTAATTTTGATGGTTGTTCAGAATTAACATCCAAGCTAATGTCTATTTTTGCTTGTGGACCCGTATCCTGGATAATGTGCTGAAGAAATACCTCAAGTTTATCTTTGATATTTGACGGATGATCATCATCAAAAATATTGGATTTGTTTAGCCACAATAAATTCGCAAGGCGCGCACTAATAATTAAGTAAACCATAGTGTTTTGTAATTTGCTTTTAATGCTGGCCAATTGGTCGTTATATCGCTTGGCTATTTTTAATGTTGGAATGTGATTAATATAAATTTGTTCCCGATTCGACTGACACTGCAGTGTAATAAAGCCAATATTTGCCAAATCCTGTGCGAGTTGATTGTCCACCCAGCTACTTAAAGGAATCATCATTTCAGAATACTGTTGATGATTAAAGCTTGCCAGTGGCATATCATGATTAAGCATATTCGAACTGCCAATGATAAAACAGGGCCAACCGGTTTGATCCACACTTTTCACCAATAATGATGCAACAGCCCAATGACCGGGTGCGGTGGATGCGCTTGTTTGATCGGTGGTTAGCTGTGATCTTTCGAAATCATAAGCATCACGCAAAATAATTTGATTAGCAATGCAATTCACCCAGCGCGCATGTTCTTTATTTCGGAAAGCATTCCACGCATCATATTTTGCTTGATCCATGAGATTGTTAAAACTGCTATAACCAAGAAAATCAGCCAGTGAATGGGAATCAAAGAAACCAGGTTCGATATTGACAATGCACGGGGTTTGGTATTGTTCACACAAACGTGCGAATTCATTCAGTTGACTAACTTTGTTAAGCCGATAGTCACAACTAAAACTCGAACAGATAATCGATGGCAATTGTTCATCAAGGGTTGATTGTAAAAATGGACTTAATGTTTCAACCATCTGATCATCTGTGCAATCGATAATATCAAATTGACATACGGTATCCTGGGCAACCTGGCTGAGGAAACGGTGCAGTCCTCGCCATGCGCGTTCGCTTTGCACAAATTGTTCATCTGAAAAAATGTAAGCTAGCGTTCGAGAATAGATTTGATTGAACGCAGCAATAGCTTGTTCAGCAGGTTTGATATCCGGTTGTGGGTCTGAATCATTGTCGTCACCCAAATCCACTAACTCAAAAAGGCTAGAGAGTTCCGTGGTTGTGCTTGCTTGGGATCTCGACTTTAATTTTAAATCATCACAAATGGCTTGAATGGATTGATAATGACTCAGTGCGAATAGCTTATCCAAAACCAGTTCGGTCGAGGGCGTATTAGCAAGTTTTGCAAAAAACTGATGAACCGTATCAAGTTTATTTAATACTGGATTTTGTTTAACAATCTGCTCGGGTTTAAATGCTTTCAAATCTGAAATGTTGATATTAATTTCTTCGATCTGTGCATTATCAACGGTGATAAGCGTTTTTAATTGGATGCTAAAAGAAATTTCGAAGGCGCTGAGAACATGGGGAAATGTTTGTTTATCGATGGCAGTGGGTTGGCGCCTTGCTTTATTCCAGCCACCAAAGTTATCAACAAACCATAGCCGGAAAGGCGGTTCGATGACAGGAAATACAGTTGCCGAGTGTTCACATACTAGAGAGCGAGTCTCTGTCTGATTATATAGAGGCATGCCGCTGCTCTCCGTTTGTTTTAAGTTTTATGAGCAATCGATCACTACGTTTTTATTCTCTGAATTGCGAGAATGACAACAGATCACTTTTGTACGATGTTGGAAATATATCACAGCAATCGCCAAATAAAAACTTTTTTACTTTAGCGAATGCCGAGATTACGCTTGATTTTTTTAGTCTGTTTTAGAAAAAATTGTGTGCGAGTACTGGGTTTGTGATTGCGTGGCGCGGGAAGAGTCGCGGCTAATTCGATGGCTTGGTCTTCGTTCAGGGTTTTGGCAGACTTACCCCAATAACGTCTGGCAGCAGCCTCAACGCCATAGATACCAGGGCCAAACTCTGCAACATTTAGATACAGCTCCATAATACGTTTTTTCTTTAGGTTACTTTCCATGGCCCAGGTTAAAACTAATTCGTGCCATTTGCGGAACGGGTTTTTCGATGGACTCAGAAAAAGATTTTTTGTAGTTTGTTGTGAGATTGTACTTGCCCCGTAAATAAAACGTTTGCGCTCCCAATTGTATTCCATGGCTTTTTTGAATGCTTCAGTGTCGAAACCTTGATGATCGAAGAAACGCGAATCCTCAGCGGCGAGTACGCTGCGAATCATGTGTATGGAAATATCCTCAATGGCAACGGGCTGCCAACGTAGGCGACCCATGGTTGGATTCAATTTGGCTTTACGTTCATAGTCGGCAATGAATTGAGATTTGGGAATATCACCTTCAGTGAACCATTTCCATTGCGGCCAAACACCAATTAAATAACCGATATCAATCAGAAAAATAAAAAACATAATACGCGCAAACCAGCGCACTGCATTGGCAGCACGCGGAAAAAGACGTGCAAAGTGTTTCCATTGCTGTTTGAGTCTATCCTTGATATTCATTGCCGTTATTCCATGCCTAGGCGTAAATCGACGGTTAGCGTATGAACTTGAATCTGTAATTTTAAAACAATGTTTATGCCATTCGCTTGCGTCGAGAAGTTAATCCTTTATAACCTAGGATAAGTAATGGAAGCAAACCCAAACATGCTACCAAGGTCGCGCCGACTGGTAGATCCAGTTGGTAGGCGCAGATCAGTCCTAGTAGCGTTGCAAGTATGGATAATGGCCATGCAATGAATAAACGTTGCTTTATATTTTGCGTGGCCAGACTTGCACTAAAGGCTGGTAGAATAAGATAAGCAAATACTAACAAAATACCGGCTCGAGTGACTGCCAAAGTAATAACCACGGCAAAGCTAACAAAAAATAAAACTTCCCAACGGGAATCATTGTCTGCAGAAGTTTCAAATGAGAGTTGATAAAAGCGTTGTCGATATATCAGATGCACTAGCAGCACTGCCGCGTACAAAATTCCCGTAAGTGCCACATCCGTCCACGAAACCCATAGCACATCACCATTCAAAAGGGACTTCAATTGCTCCATGCCTTGAACTGAACGGCTTAGAATCAAAATGGATAGGGCGGTTGCTACCACATATACCGAACCAATGGTGATTTCACGGCTGGTTTTGTCCTTAATAAAACGTAGGCGGGAAAATAATAGCGCTGCGATCAAGGTTGCAGTAAAGGCTGAGACGCTTGCAACATAACTATGACTGTCATACCCGAGTAAAAAGGCGATACTCAAACCCAGGGCTGCAATTTGTGCTAAGGCAAGATCGATAAAAATAATACCTCTGGCTAAAACATGTAGCCCAAAATAGCTATGGCTTATCACTAACAACAAACAGAACACCAGTGCAGGCGCGAGAAAAAACAGGCTATCCATTAGTGTGCTTCCTGAAAGCGGCTAACAATCGATTCAAACAATTCAGTATACGTATTAATTTCAGTGTTGGCGCCGACGGATTGTGGAATTCGGATCACTCGTATATCGGTTTGACGTTGCAATAGCTTAGCGGAGCCTTGCTCATAAAATTGTTCCATTAGCAAGTAATGGATATTTTCTTGTTTTATGGTTTTAATCAGTCCGCGTAAATGCGCGGCAGTGGGAGCGATACCCGGTTTGGGTTCGAGTTGAGCCACAATAGAAAAGCCAAATGCTTGAGCTAAATAATCCAACGAGGTGTGATAAGTCATTATTTTTTTGCCTTGGAGAAATGATAATTGCGTTTGCCACTGTGCATAGGCTGTTTGCAGTTTTGTATTGAACTGCAGCAATTGTGAGGCAAAAAATGTTGAGTGTTGTGGTGAGTGCTGGCTCAGTGTATCAGTGATAACTTGTGCCATTTTCAATCCATTGAGCGGGTTTAGCCAATAATGAGGATTACCTTTGGCGTGCACATCGCCATCGGCACGGGAAACCGACGTTGTGACAACACCGATTAAATCAACGCTTCGAGACAAATCAATATAAGCCTCCTGGCCAGCTTGAATGCGTGGATTTCTTGCATTTCGCAGTGCTGCAGGAAGCCAGCCCACTTCCATATCCGCGCCAATCACAAATAGTAAATCGGCTCGTGATAATTGTCGAATCATGCTCGGTTTGGCTTGCGCGTAATGAGGATCACGATTACCTTGGATTAAACTGCTAACATTGACCTGGTTGCCACCAATTTCATGCACAATACTCGCGACATCTTCTGTTGTAGTAATAATAGTTATTTTAGCCGCTACGCTCAGCGGCCAATACAAACTGAGTGCAAACACGATTAAACTAATTTGTCTCATGTGTCACTCCTAAAAGGTGTGCGCCATATGCGCGCCCAAATTGACTTCAAATTGCAGACTCAGGCTATGTTGCCATTGCTGATTCAAATGTTCAGCTTGATCAAGATTATGTTGCAAACGGATTTTGGCAAACTCGCTGCTAAACCAAGTAAGGTTGCTACTAATACGGCTGCGTTGATCGCGTAATGAATCATGCGTGGCAGCCTCATTGGCAGTGGCTTGTTCGTAACGTAAACCAGCAATCCAACCAGGAGTGAAGCCCCATTGCACTTGTGTGAAAAAGCCCTGGTCGACTAGCGATTGGGATGCATTAATTTGGTAATCACGTTGCAACCATTCACTATGCCAAGCGATAAACGGAAATCCTTTTTGACTGCGACTCGCTTGCCATTTCATATAAAAATCTAAACCCTGGATTTGGGTTTGTGTAGCAACATCAATCGCATTCGGTCCGAATAAAGCGGATAAACCTATATTCGCCGATAGCGTGGAACTCAAGTCAAACCCATTGAGCCAGCGTACGCCATAAAGGAAATCATCCAAACTATTGACATCTCGACGTCCGAGCGTCTGTCCAGCGACGGCCTCATCCTCAGCAAAAAGGAAACTTCTCATGGTTTCGCCATTGGCATTCTGGGTACTAACTAAAAATTCCGAATACCAGGGAAATGGACTTAACCAGGACAAACGCAAACCTTGGCCACGTAAACCATCACCACCAAATAGACGCGTGAGAATTACCGGCTGATCAGCAAACGCCCAGGTATGTGGATGTTGTGAATTTTGTCGTCCAAATTCGGTAAAAAACTGGCCCGCTTTTAGTTGCAATCCCAACGGGAGAGCACGGCTTAGTAAAAATGCTTCTTCCAATTCAACAATTGTTTCACCGGCTTCATTGATTAAGAAAATTAAATTGGTTTGTGCATCAAAATAAGGATCGACGGCGCCAGCCAGTGATAATTCGATATTTTGTATATTAAAACCATTACGATTGGGGTCGTGTCCTCCACCTCGCAATTGGCTCAAGGATTCGTCCTTAAGCGTGGATGCTGTTGCAGCAAATAATGATGAAGCGCCGATTTGAAAAGCAGAATTGTTCGCAGAGGCTTGAGCCCAGGATTTGAGTGGAAAGGAGAAAATCGCAAGTAAGATAGTTATCACTTGCATCAATACAAACAAGTAGTTGTGCATAAGAACACCTCTTAAAATTAAAAGCAAAAATTTATTTGGATAATCAGATTTTGCTTTTAACGAGGGGGAGCACGTACCTGAAAATGCGCACGTGGTGTTTGTCGGTGGTGGCATTGATCAGTGGTTGGAATAAGGTATTCAGCACAAACACTAATGGGAATAAGATTGTAATGGTTAGTTGCATCACTGCTGATATGGCTGAGAACACAGGATTGGCAGCTTGTTGCGTTATTAGCATCGACATCGGGTACACCCGTATGGCCAGCACTATGCCATAGGCTGAACAGAATAATGCCGATGTAAAGATAGAGCCGTTTGTCCATGTAAACCCCAAGGCCACTTTCGTTGCTGATTCTGAGCTATCAGACCTTAAAATACAAGTCTAGCGTGGCTTGGGCTTATGGTGCATGACGAACTATGTTAAAATTCCCTGTTTGTCTGGCCATCATCAGGAGTACGTGAAATGACGAGTAGGCGTTTGCTTTTAGGGGTTAATATTGATCATGTGGCCACTATCCGTCAAGCCCGTGGAACCCGTTATCCAGATCCGATTCAAGCGGCTATCGAAGTCGAGCAGGCGGGAGCGGATGCCGTTACCTTGCATTTGCGTGAAGACCGCCGCCATATCCAAGAACGAGATGTGCGCTATTTAAAAGACATTTTACTTACGCGTATGAACTTGGAAATGGCAGTTACCGAAGCCATGGTATCGTTTGCTGAAGAAATTCAACCTGCCGATGTATGTTTAGTGCCGGAAAAACGCGAGGAGTTGACCACCGAAGGTGGCTTGGATGTGATAAGCCATTTTGACCGCATCCGTGATGCCGTGCAGCGTCTACACACCGTCGGTACAAAAACTTCTTTGTTTATTGATGCTGATCTCAAACAAATCGAGGCAGCCAAAGAAACTGGCGCACCAGTCATCGAAATTCATACCGGGCACTATGCCGATTGTGTAGATCGAGTTGAACGAGACGCCGAGTTTGAGCGTATTCAACAAGCCGCTCAATTTGCAGATCAAATTGGCTTTCAGGTGAATGCTGGTCACGGCTTAAATTATCAAAATGTAGCGGCAATCGCAGCGATTCCCCAATTTGTAGAATTGAATATTGGCCATTCGATTGTTGCCCGTGCATTGTTCACCGGTTTGCAAGGCGCAGTTAAAGAAATACAGGTTTTAATGAATCAAGCGAGGCAGTTTTGATTCTTGGTATCGGTACTGACATTGTCAAAATATCGCGTTTGGCCGAAGCGCTGGAAAAGTTTGGGCCGCGCTATGCCGATCGTATTCTTGCTGAAGAAGAACTCGCGGCGTTTAAACAAAATGCACACCCGGCACGTTTTCTAGCTAAACGCTTTGCTGCAAAAGAAGCTGCGGTCAAAGCCCTAGGCACAGGATTTTCACAAGGTATCTCTATGCGCCATGTGTTTGTAAGTCATGACCATCGGGGTAAACCTGAATTGAATTTCTCGCAAGTGGCTGCGGATTTCTGCCGAAGCCAGGGCATGAAGCAAAGTTTTCTAAGCATATCTGATGAAAAAGACTATGCCATTGCCTATGTCATTTTAACCAGTGGAGCCACGATTTGATATACGACTTACACTCTCATTCGACCGCTTCCGATGGGGTGTTAAGTCCCGAAAAACTGGTTGAACGTGCAGCTAAAAAGAATGTACAGTTCCTGGCCTTGACGGATCACGATACGACTGATGGCATTGCTGCCGCACAGCGTCAAGCCGAAGTGGAAGGCATTACTTTGGTTCCAGGCATTGAATTTTCCACCTTATGGAAAAAACAAACGATACACGTGGTAGGTTTAAACATTGATCCTACCAGTGAGGCAATTGCAACAGGTGTTGGTTTTTTAAAGCAGAAACGGGTAGAGCGGACCGAGCGCTTGGCTGCCCGTCTAGAGAAATGTGGTGTCGAGAATGCTTTACATGACGCCAAACGCCTGGCCGGTGAGGGTAATATTGTAACTCGAACCCATTTTGCGCGATTATTGATTGAACGTAATTTAGTTAAAGATTCCAATGCCGCGTTTAAAAAATGGCTGGGACATAAAGGTCGCGCCCATGTAGCCGGTGATTGGGCCAGTTTGACGCAGGCGGTGGAATGGATTGTTGCTTCAGGTGGACAGGCCGTGATTGCACATCCCGGACGTTATCGTTTGACTCGCACCAAGCTCATGACCCTACTTGGTGAGTTCAAAGATGCAGGCGGTGAAGGCTTGGAAGTGTCTTGTAGTAGCCATGATCGTAATGTGCGTCAAAACATGGCCGTTATGGTGCGCCGTTTTGGTCTAAAAGCTTCGGTAGGCTCGGATTTCCATGTGCCAGGTTATCCATATATTGAGTTAGGTTATAATCTAGCCATTCCCGATGATCTTACCCCGATCTGGCAGAATTGGCATTAACGTTTTAGGAATGAACATGGGACAGTCTTTCGAAATTCATCCAGATAATCCACAGCCACGTCTTATCGCGCAAACAGTAGCAATCTTACGCAACAGTGGAGTTATCGCATATCCCACGGATTCAAGTTATGCCCTAGGTTGCCAGTTAGGGAATAAAGCAGCCGTCGACCGTATTCGACGCTTGCGTAACATCGATAGTCAGCATAACTTTACCTTGGTATGTCGGGATATGTCTGAAGTTAGTCTTTATGCAAAAATAGACAATATCGCATTTCGTTTACTCAAATCCCTAACGCCAGGTCCATACACTTTTATTTTACCCGCAACGGGAGAAGTACCGCGACGTCTGGTTCACCCCAAACGTAAGACTATTGGTTTGCGCATTCCTGATAATCAAATTGTCTTGGCGCTTTTGGAGTCTTTGGGTGAACCCATCATGAGTACTACTTTAATTATGCCAGGCCAGGATATCCCCATAGCCAATGGCCACGATGCCCGGGATGAATTGGGAAAATCGGTTGATTTAGTCATCGACGGTGGACCATGTGGTGTCGAACCAACCACAGTTATTGATCTTACTAGTGGTGAACCCGTGGTTGCACGCCAGGGTAAAGGTGAGGTTAATTTTTAAAAATAATTATAATGAACGAAAATTTTATCCAACTACTCGTTGCTTCCGTTATTCCAGTTTTGTTTGCAATTACCGTACATGAGGTTGCTCATGGATGGGTGGCGAAAAAATTAGGTGATCCTACAGCAATGATGTTGGGTCGCTTAACCCTTAATCCAATCAAACATATAGATCCCATCGGCACGATTGTTGTGCCGCTAGTGTTATTAATGCTAGGGGGAGGCATGTTTGGTTGGGCCAAGCCAGTTCCCATTACTTGGGAAAACTTACGCCATCCTCGGCGCGATACCGCTTTGGTTGCTTTGGCCGGGCCGGTGGCCAATCTGCTCATGGCGATTTTTTGGGTTAGTATAATGGCCATAAGTGTACGCATGGGTACTGGGTTGGATAACGTGGATTTGTTTCTTTATCGCATGGGCGAAGTCGGTGTTTTGATTAACTTGGTGCTTATGGTCCTGAACCTACTACCAATTCCACCGCTGGATGGCGGGCGTGTCGTCGCTAGCAGCTTGCCAGGTCCTTTAGCCTGGAAATACAGTAAGATTGAACCCTATGGTTTAATAATCGTGCTTTTGTTGTTTGCCACTGGCTATCTCTGGCCTATAATTCAGGTTCCAATGGCGAGCATCCAAACTTTATTATTTTCAATCAGTGGCTTATAGGAGTTTTTCTTGAATTCAGTGGCGAGTCATCACCAGCGTGTATTATCTGGAATGCGTACCACCGGCGAATTGCACTTGGGACATTATCATGGTGTATTAAAGAACTGGGTGGAATTGCAGCACGAATACGAGTGTTTTTTCTTTGCAGCCGACTGGCATGCCTTAACAACCCATTATGAAGACCCGGGGGTCATGGAAAAAAGCGTATGGAATATGATTATTGATTGGCTTGCTGCTGGGGTTAACCCGGGTTCAGCCACGATTTTTATTCAATCGCGGGTCCCTGAACATGCGGAATTGCACTTATTGCTATCTATGATGACGCCGTTGGGCTGGCTGGAACGCGTTCCCACTTATAAAGACCAGCAGGAAAAGCTTAAAGAGAAAGATTTAGCTACCTACGGCTTCCTCGGATATCCCTTGCTGCAGTCAGCTGACATTTTGATTTATAAAGCCGGTTTGGTTCCTGTGGGAGAAGACCAAGTGGCGCATGTGGAATTAACCAGAGAAGTGGCGCGACGATTTAATCATCTTTATGGCAAAGAGCCTGGCTTTGAAGAACGGGTGGATGCAGCATTAAAAAAAATTGGGCGTAAAAATTCAAAATTATACAATGAGTTACGCAAGCGCTATCAAGAGCAAGGGGATGCTGAAGCCTTGAAAACTGGGCAAGCCCTACTAGAATCCCAACATAATATTTCACTCGGCGATCGCGAGCGTTTATTCGGTCACTTGGAAGGAGGTGGTAAAATCATCTTACCCGAGCCTCAAGCCATGTTAACTAAATCCTCAAAAGTCCCGGGTTTAGATGGACAAAAAATGTCCAAGTCGTATCATAATGTAATCTCCCTGCGGGAAGCGCCAGAATTGGTAGAGAAAAAACTGAAAACCATGCCGACCGATCCTGCTAGAGTGCGCCGCACAGACCCAGGAACGCCGGAAAAATGTCCAGTTTGGGAGTTTCATTTATTGTATTCGGCGGAAGATGTTCGCGAATGGGTGCAAGATGGTTGTCAGACAGCGGGCATTGGTTGTGTCGAATGCAAGCAACCCGTTATAGACGCCGTATTGAAAGAGCAACAACCTATCCGTGAACGAGCTGCGGTCTTCGAAGAAGATATGAAATTGGTCAAAAACATAGTGGCAGAAGGTTGTGAAAAAGCACGCGATGTGGCCCGGGCCACTTTAGATGACGTGCGCCAACATATGGGTTTAGCGTACCGCTAAGGTGGACGTTGTTTTAGGTGCTAAAAGGTAAAATAGTGAACGATACACAAGCGTTGGCAGAAACAGAAGACGAGTTGGTGGACAATCGCCCTCTCGCGGTTGTGGCGGGTGAACCGTATAACAAGTTGCCACAAGATCTATATATTCCCCCAGATGCATTGGAAGTGTTTCTCGAGGCCTTCGAAGGCCCGTTGGATTTGTTATTGTATTTAATTAAGCGCCAGAATTTAGATATTCTTGATATTCCTATTGCTTCGATTACTGCCCAATACATGGAATATGTCGATGTGATGAAAGATATGCGTCTGGAATTGGCCGGCGAATATTTAGTGATGGCCGCCATGTTAGCGGAAATCAAATCGCGCATGATGTTGCCACGGCCCACAGAAGAGGAAGACGAAGAAGATCCACGTGCGGAGCTGGTACGGCGTTTACAGGAATATGAACGTTATAAACAAGCGGCTCAGGATATTGACGCCTTACCACAAGTGGGTCGCGATGTGGTGTTAACCGAGCCAGTTAAGAGCGAACGCTTGGTCAGCGAAGTACTACCCGATGTGGCCTTACACGATTTATTAACTGCACTGAAAGATGTAATGTCGCGAGCAGATATGTTTGCCCATCACCATATTCAACGTGAAACTTTGTCCGTGCGCGAACGCATGGGACATGTCTTAAGCTTATTGAAAGCTGATGAGTTTATTCAATTCAGTGCGTTGTTTGATTATAAAGAAGGTCGTGGCGGAGTAGTCGTGACTTTTTTGGCAATACTCGAATTAATGAAATCCACCTTGATTGAATTAGTGCAAAACGAACCCTATGGCCCCATCCACGTAAAAGCAGTGCAATGAACCCAGATAACTTAAAATTCATTATTGAAGGAATTCTGTTTGCATCTGGCAAACCGATGAAGATAGATGCGTTGATCAAAGTGTTTCCCGAAGACGAAGCGCCGGAAAAAGATGCTGTGCTCGAGGCTTTAAATGCATTGTCACAAGACTATGCGGATCGGGGTATTGAACTGGTGGAAGTCGCTAGTGGTTGGCGTTTTCAAGTGCTGTCCAAGTTCACTCAATGGGTATCCCGATTATGGGAAGAGAAACCGACCAAGTATTCGCGTGCCTTATTAGAAACCTTGGCATTAGTTGCCTATCGCCAGCCTATTACCCGCAGCGAGATTGAAGAAATTCGTGGCGTTAGTGTAAGCACGACGATTGTTAAAACCTTGCTGGAACGAGAGTGGATTCGTGTAGTCGGTACCAAAGATGTGCCCGGTCGACCATCACTTTACGCTAGCACGAATCAGTTTCTCGATTATTTTAATTTAAAAAGTCTTGATGAATTGCCACCGCTTTCAGAATTGCGTGATCTCGACGCAATAGCGGCTGAGCTTGATGATAATCTTGAAGCAAAGCTGAATGATGAAATAGCTGATGAAGAAGCTGTTTCCACACTTGACAATGAAAGCCTGAGCACCGACCATCCTGCAGAAGCAGAAGCAGAAGCAGAAGCAGAAGCAGAAGCAGAAGCAGAAGCAGAAGCAGAAGCAGAAGCAGAAGCAGAAGCAGAAGCAGAAGCAGAAGCAG
>Ga0224506_10002562_pt1 | contig 12304 bp, 9 predicted proteins | sample SF_Jan12_sed_USG_2_FD_169108 | JGI IMG/M metagenome (GOLD analysis project Ga0224506, IMG submission 169108) | Sediment microbial communities from San Francisco Bay, California, United States - SF_Jan12_sed_USGS_8_1 | ecosystem: Environmental > Aquatic > Marine > Sediment | place: USA...
AATTGCTCTTACCCATTGATCTCCTACCAACAATTTAAATCCATTTCGTTCCCATACATATTTTAGATGTTCGAGATCAAAATAATAATTATGCTGAAATTGCAAATAGCTAAGCACACTATTAGATGACTCTAATCCCATAGACCGCATATACTTGCTTTTTTTTCTATTCCAAGTCAATATCCCAGGCACTTCAATAAAAACCACCCCGTCTTTAGTCAAGTAATCTTTCACCTGCTGGATCATTTTATCCATATCTAATACATGTTCGAACGAATGGATCAGCATAACAAGGTCAAACTTATATTCTTTTGAAACTGCTGTAATATCTCCCTCGACTAGTCGCATCCCCCTATTTAAGCCTGGTCGCAAATAACGCTTATCAAAATCACAACCTACAACAAACTTACCGATAAGATGGTATGGGAGAAGATTGCAGCCGTCACCACAACCGACTTCCAAAACAGAATTAATATCCTTAAATCTACTACCCAATTGTTTTGCCACAAAGGCCATTCTTTTCCAAGAGTATGAATTGGTAGCTGTTCGATTTGTAAAATTTGTTTCTGGGTCTCCCCATCTTTCAATTCCCCATTCATGACTATAAAATTCTCCCGGTATCGCAATAAAACTGTCATTAAATACAAACTGACAATCTTTGCATACAACAGTGTCACATGGAAACCCAACACGATCTACCTCAGCTATAACATATGCGTCGATACAACCACAAATAGGGCATTCATTGCGACATCCAGTTTTTATGGGATTATTTGTTAAATTAAGTTTTCGCTGTTTAATTTTATTTTTAATAAAATTTTTTTTGTAACGAAAACCAATCATCTTATTGCTTTTATTCATGCTGTACTCATTTATAAATGTAAATCAGCAAGTTTGTCATATGTCAGTGAATAATCATCACCCTCATTTTCAATCATGCGCATAAGTAAATCTGCAAGCTTTAGGTCTTCGCCTGTCTTAACAATGATTTTAGTTAAATTTTTAACTGGATAAACGCCAAATTTCCCACAAAATAAAGCATGTCCCTTTTCATTAAACTTTGATAAAAAAGGAGCACGCCGCCACATCATTAAGGAGTAAACAAAAGCTTGTACTGGCATAAGATCCTGTGTTTGCGCAAATATGTCTTCTAATTCAAAATTAACTGGTATGTTATTATACATACAGTGGACTTGCTTATTTTCTACAGTAATCAATGAATCAAGTTTATTATCAAAAAAATATTTAACCACTTCTGCAATTTCATTGCTTTTCTGAAATGGTGATATTGGATTCACCCATACAACTATATCTGCATCGTGATAAGTTTCCATAAAATCTGCCACAACAGAATCACTCTTTGCTTCAGATGACCCAAGATCTGTTGGTCTATGATAGAATTCGATATTGTGCTTATCTGCAATTTCTTTAAAAATTTCACTTTCTGAATTAATTACTACCTTATCAAACACTCCAGATTGTTTTGCTGCTTCGACTGCATAACTTATCATTGGCTTGCCATTTATCAACGCAAGATTTTTCATTTTTAAACGAGTGCTGCCATATCGTGCGGGAATCATTGCAAATACTTTAAAGTCTGACATATAGCTCCTCAATGAATATCTGAGATGTTCTGCCAAATATTATTCTGTTCAAGACTAGCATGCGCAGCTTCAACTACTGCAGTGCTTACCAGTGCCTCAGAAAAAGTTGGCCTTATTGAATCAAGTGATTCTACATCAATACGTCCTTCGATAATATTAACAACATCTGTGAAAAAACTAACAACACTATCGATACCATAACCTCTCCATTCTTTTTTGTCTGTTTCGCCAACAAATTCCATGCAAAAATCAGGGTTAGGTTGTTCGATACTCGAACCATCTACATTTATCGTGATACCTCTTTCCTTCTGATCAGACTCAAAACGACCATATGTCCCAACCATTTTAATTTTTTGGTCCGACATCGCACTTGATGTCTCCGGGTCAATCCAGTTAGTGAGAACAGTTTGGGTAAAACGTGAGCCATTTGGCATCTCCCATTCAATCACACACTGAATTGCATCATATGCATCCAACCCATGAGTCATTAACCATATTTTTTGACCTGTTGCCATCGTTCGCTTTGGTTTTGCCCCTGTATAAAACCGTACGATATCGATATAGTGTATTCCCAAATACTGTAGAATACTGGTTTTTTCTGTCCATTCTTTAAATATATTTGTTGGAATAGATTTTCGTTGACTATATTCAACCCAGCAATACAGTAGATCACCAATCCGTCCTTTTTGAATTGTATCTCTCATAAGCAAATTAGCCTTATCCCACCTTTTGTGAAATTCAACTGCAGCATATAGTTGTTTTTTTCTCGCCAAATCAATCAGGCTTTTACCTTCTTTTACTGTAGGTGTTAATGGCTTTACAATTAGGACTGGTAATCCGGCCTGAAGGCAGTCATGAGCAACTTGATAGTGTAAATGATCAGGCACAACAATTACCGCACATGCGGGCTTGGCAACTGAAGAGATAATGTCTCTATATGCTTCGGTATTTCTCACCTCCCCCTTAGGATATCCAGTAATATTGACCTGCACACCGGTTTGTTGAATTAATTCAGATGCTTTAATTTCTGCTTTTTCCGAACTATTTCCACTAGTACCAACAAATACCACTTCTCCTACAGATCCGCTTGACCGTTGCCACTCAATAATTGCCGGCAAAATCGTGCCAAACCCCGGTGTACCACGTCCAGTTGCATACATGCCTGTTCCAATAACAACAATATTTAAAAGAGCCATATTTCTCCTCTAAACCACAATTGAGCACAAAATCATGATACTAACTTATTCAACCATTGAAAGTTTTCTATTTTACTAAAAATATGCGAACTCCAATCTATATCATCCACTGTATTTATCTTCGTTTCAACCAACTCGCGAAAAACTTTTATCAGTTCGAGCTGAGTAGTAGCACAACGAACTGACGTAGGAACATTTATCTCATCGGTACGTACAAATTCGCCTGGCACATGCCAATATTTCGCATGTGGATCGTACTGCAAAACAGGAATTCTGTTTTGAAGTGCTTCCTCAATAGTTGTTGAGGAGTAACTTACCAACATATCTGTCGCCAACAAATATTCATCAAAACTTCCTTTTGTATACACATCGTAACAATCTGATTTTTTTAACAAGCTTACAAATTCAACAGTAGTCATATCTGTTGTTGGCCTAAACCGTATTGCTAAATATACACCGGGCACTTGTTCAGCTGCGTTTATCAACTCATTAATATTATCAACATACTCTCCAAACGTCTCATATACCCAGGGTCGAAACGACTGCCATGGTTTTGGAGTTCCTGCATGTAGCAATATTTTTTTATTTGAGTTATGACTAAATATTCGTGCACGCAATTTTTCCCTATTTTCGTTTAAAGATCGCTTTCCCGCAAAGAGTAATGGTCCGGTTACAATAGGTGTTGAAAATACTTGTTGCTGTTCATTAAAAAATTTCATTGCCCATGGAGTTTGAATGGCCACATATGGATAATGAGTATTTAGCAAGGTTCTAGCATGTTCATCCCATTCTATTTTTGCCATTTTATCTGAATGAGGCACATGTGAACCATGTGAAATCAGAATAGCTGGAATTTTTTTATCTTTGCAAATCTCGCCAAGGGCATAACACTCACCCAACGAGTGTTGTGCAAATACTGCTACTGGTTTAATTAGCTGAAATATCTTCTTTAAAGCCCAAACTTGCCCATTCAAAATAGTCATTTTCCTGTATATTGCGCTTCGTAAGTACGCCATCAACAAAACGCTAACATTAACGCCAAAAAATGACATTATTTGTTTGTGTTCATCCATAGACAACTGAATACTATCAAGACACTGGCCCCATAGATGGTCAAACCGTTTACGCTCACACTTTGGTGGTCGCACATCTAGAGAAATAAAACAGAATGATTTTCGTGTTACTAACTCTCGCAACCTTTGTCCTAAAGATTTCCTCATTATAGATAAATAGACAGGTATCGAATTGTTCATATTTTCTGCCACTTGATCCAGCAACTTGGGCATATTACAGGTATCGTTTGGTGCTATAAGTAGATTTTTTCTACGCCCAAATAAAAATAACAACCACAAAAAGATATTAAAGCTCAATGGAAACCACCACAGTTTTGGTTTTTTAGTGCTATGTATTGGTGTTTTCTTATGTTTTATTTTTAGTACTTTTATTCCATGACAATTGGCATAATATGAAATAACCGGCCCCAATATACTATCATTTCTACCAAGTGGGGCATCCAACATATCTGGCGATAGTGAAGAGAGTACCACTAGACTGTTCGGCTTAACTTCTTCGACAACTTTATTAATTATGTGTATATTTGCCAGCAAATAATGTAGGTAGAACCGCGTATGGAAGATGCTTGTTCTTTCATATGCGTGTATCACATTTTCGAAAGTAACACTGGAAAAAAGTGGTCGTATAAGGTTGATGATTAAATTTGATTTTTCGAGAACGCTTGCATGACCTTCTTTACCAAAATATTGGCTACTACTTTTATATTTTAGCCCATGACGCTGTAGCACAACTTCAACAGATGGATGCATGGCTACTATTGTAAGCTGATCATCCAACATACCTTGAATATGAGAAAATTCCTCTTTAAACTCAAGAAATACAACCTTCTTTACCATTTGATATTAGTGCCAGCAATTACTAGTCAGACATTAATTTAAGAGGTACATTGTATTTCTTACTCAAATCAAGAAAAGCTGAGGTGGTTACTTCATCGATCGGAACACCATTACTCATGCGTATTTTTGCCTCGTTAATTTCTTTATCACCAGGCAACATAACTGACTCACCTGGAATACTCGGCTCCATTCTAACTTCTTCAGTCATCTGCTGCATTCGTGATATAAAACTCTTAGCATCAATTACACCATCCACTCTCATAACCATGTAGAACTGCCCTAAGTTTCTGGTTTCATTCATAGGCGCCTTGTACATTGATGGTATTGATCTTCCAAATGCCATTCCAGTGTAAATTCCACAGAGCACTTCAACCATGGAAGCTATACCATATCCCTTGTAAGAACCAGTTGGGACCAAACATGTAGCATCATCCGGTTCTATTGTTAAGTTGCCATTCGCGTCTGCCGCAACACCTTCTTGTAATTGTTGTTTACTATTACGATGAATTAGAACCCTATTCCATGGAATAATACTTGAGGCCATGTCAAGACAGTACGGATCATTTTCAATTCGAGGAACTGCTAAACAGATAGGGTTAGTGCCAAAATAGGGGCGTGTTCCATTATGTGAAAGCACCAACGCATCTGCGTGAGTAAAAGCAAACGCGGCATATCCCTTGCGAGCTGCTTTTAAGGCCATACTTGCCATAGCACCTGGGTGACTAGAATTTGAAACAGCTACTACCCCAATACCCTGTGTTTCTGCCATCTCTATCCCATAGTCTATTGCCTTCATACCTGCCGCATGACCAAAGGCATTATCTGCATCCAGATGCGCAACTGATGGAAACGTTTTGTTGAATTTATAATTTGGTTTTGGATTCTTTCTACCGCTAATAGCTGAATTAACATAATGAGGTAATAATCTAACACCATGAGAATCGACACCTCTAAGTGAAGTTTCACATAGCCCTGTTGTAACAGCTTCGCATGAATATTTATCTAGTCCAATGCGTTCAAGAATAGCGTAATGAAAGTCTACCATTTCTTTGTATTGTATTTTTTTCATTTAAATCTCATATTATTTCAAAGTTAAACAACACCTAGTCCAATGCGTATTTAACACTCGCCAGATGGTTTGTTTACAAAGCGCTTAAATACACAAATTATCTACCTGTACTATCTAAATTTCTGCTTGGACTAATGTTGCACTATAGCAACAATCAAGTGTATAACTAACTGAAGTTTATATTAAACAGTTGCATGCAAATATCATATCACAACATTTTTATAGTGTGGATTCATTATGATAGCTAAGTTATGCATGTTGTGTATTTGTAGATGATAACTATGCTTGAATAAAGCACGCATAGAAATTATATATCAAATAAATGTATTTAATATAACCTTATCGGCTCCCCATCGCTGCTGATATTTGGAGTCCGCGAGTGTAAGTGTTGCTACTTTTCCAGAGGAGTGATTTTTATTAACATCATCTATATAATTTGACATCCTAATTTGTGCATTTCCATCTGCAAGCGGATCAATCTGACTTGTCCATTCTGCTTTTTTATCTGGGGTATTTAATAGCGAATTTCGCAATGCGAATTCCATCTTACACAATGAATCAACCATGTTGTTGATTTCAAATTTCCATTTATCCCACACCACGTTTGCAGGATCAAATAAAACTATTGGTTTTCCATAAACCGCTGCCATACAAACCAAAGTTGAGCTGCAAACACCAACTACAACATCTGAAGCCAACGCAGGAACAATAGATGCTCTTTCATAATCAAACACCAATCGATCAGTATACTGTAGTTTTAATGAATCATAGATAATAGAGTTCTTTTTCGTCTTAAGCACTACTAGTGAATTTGTTTCACTGGCAATTTCGAGTATTGATTTGAGCATATTCACAGCCCCAATCTCATCATAAAACAGGTCTTTGGTAATACTAGTATCGTAAAATGCAATAATATAATCAAAATCTTTTTTGATTTTCGCTCTCATCGATTGAGCATTTTTAGCCATTTCCGTCATATATATATCACCAATATAACCCGCAATAATATAACCAGACGATTTGTCGAACGATGCTTTAAATAACTCGTAATGCCACTTTCCCCAGATAAATGATCGATCCGCAAATTTGTAAGAAGTGCAAACAAGATCAGAGGGAAATGACCCCAAACTCCAAATTGCTGCGTATGATACAATATCATTTGAATCACTTGCAATCGCCAATGCAAGTTGAGAAAAATCTGATTCATAATTCGAATAAACTGCGTTCACATTCAATTCCAAATATAAGCATTGCAAAAGAAACATATCACGCCAGCTCTGTATCAATGTGGCGTACATTAAGGGGGAAATTTTTAACGACCAGAAAAACCGATGAATGCCATATAACATATGAATATAAAATTTTAGTGTATTTTTCCAATAGACTTTATGCAAATTAAATGCATCCGCGCCAGCACCTATTACCCCATTTGGACGAGCAACAGTACATTCGGTTTTTAGCGAATTGATCATCTTAATGCCATTCAACCAACCTGTGGTAGTATCCTCATCATGTGAAAATAGAAGAATATCACACTTATTATTAGTTTTTTTCCAGCGCAATGTAATATAACTCGTAATTTTAAACACTGATAATATGGCAAACAACCACAACCTTAAAACGCCTGGCAAAGACTTATTATTTGTATATGCATAGCCATCATCATTCATGGCGCCAAACGCGTTATAAAAACGAACTTTTTGGCACTTTAGTTTAGAGTTGTGCATTTCTGCTAATTTCTGTTTAAATTTATTATTTAGTGGATTCGTGACATAGATCTTGTCAACAGAAAATAATTCAATACAATTAGCATACTCAACTACAGAATTAGAACGCCATAAAAGCCTGAATAACTGGTTGCGAACTTTATAATCAAAAAAATAGTCTGTTTTTTTAAATGTATTTTTGAAATATGGCTCTGCTAGTTTATTCGCCATTATTTGAGTAGTATGAAAAACCCTGGAATATGGGTTGGAACTCACCGCTCCAAACTGTAACTTGTTAACCTGATAATTGAATCCAAGCAATCTGACAAGATACTGTAAGATACATTCTTTTAACCTTGAATGAGGTCTGAACAAAGCTATCACATTTGCTTTTCTCTCATGTTTGATTAAATAATAGACAACCCCAAAATTTAAATAATCTACGATAATATTACCAGCCACTATGTTTTTACCGATTTATTTTTTTCGTTGTAAGTTATCATCAGTACGGTATTCATTTTGTGCCATTTTAAAGTCATCTGGTCTACCGACGTCTAACCATGGTTCATGTATAGGATAAACAATTGTTCTTTTTGATATCTCTTGTAACCTACTAAATAATACTGGCATATCACTGTGCTCTCCTATGCATAGATTATTCAATGTATCAGGTTCTAACACATAAACTCCAGCATTGACATGACTGCGTGTAATGGGCTTTTCTTCAAAATCAACAATATCAACACCATTAGTTCGTACTACACCATATGGATGTTGCCATTCGTATTGACGAACTGCCATTGTTGCTGCTGCGCCATGCCTGCAGTGGAAATCAAGCAACTCAGCATAGCGAATATCAGTTAATATATCTCCATTTGATACTAGGAAAGGTGCATCAGGACGAGGTTTCAATAATGCGAGGGCCCCAGCTGTCCCTAATGGTATTTCTTCACGTAAATAATTAATACTTATATTCCAACGACTGCCATCACCAAAATATTCCTCAATCATGTGCCCAAGGTAGTTAATAGCAAAAATAAAGTTTTTGAATCCTTCTTCTTTTGCCCGTTCAATTATATGCTCTAATATGGGTTTATCACCAACTGGCAACAGTGGCTTTGGGCAGTTTTCTGTATGCGGTCTTAAACGCGTACCTTGGCCTCCAGCCATAATTATCATCAAATTTGGAAGATCTTGGGGTACCAAAAGTTCGTTTAACAGATGTAAACCAACAACTTGTCTCTTCTCATCGATAACTGGGATGGCATTAAAAACATTTGCTTGCATAAGCTTGAGGACTGTATCACGATCCATTTCTGGTGGAACAACCGTTGGCTCACGTTTTACAATAGAAATTACTGGACTAGTTAGATCTAAACCACGCAATAATCCGCGTCGGATATCACCATCAGTTATAGTACCAAGCAAAACACCACTTGTTGATACGACTAATGCAATTTGCATTGCAGATTCATCGAGGTTCTGAATAGCTTGTTGCACTGTTGCCTCACTTGTAATAAGTGCTTGACGCCACAATTGAGAACCTATTTTTTTGTCTTTTCCTACCATTTTTTCAGAAATTAATCCCGTTTTTGCAATTAACTGGAGAAATCATAAAACGACTTTTTTAAAATGTTTTCTAGTGAAAAACCTTGTATAACTTTAACAATTTTATCACTAGCCCCACCCAAATCGTACGGGTTATTTACTGTTTTTAACATCATCTGAAAATCATACGAATAAACTTTTTTTAAGGCTAAACCAATTGACATTCGATCTGAGCCACAATCAATGACACTTTCTGGTTTGACTCGACCTTTTTGTCGGTCTCCTATGTTAACTGTGCCTTTTTTAAAACTTGGAACTTCAGTTAAACCGCTAGAAGAATTTCCGACAACCGCATCAACATATTGCAAACACGATAAATATCGTAGTTGGCCCAAGGATGTAAAAGCATGAGCATTAACATATTTTTTGGAAAATTCTAAAATCATGTCTTTCAAAATACGGCTATCAGTATCTGCATTTGGCATCGTAAATATTAGCCTTGTATCTTGTAGAGTTTGTAGCGCAGCCAGTAATTCTGACATCTGTTGTTGAGATGTAGATTTTTCAAGTGTTGCAGGATGAAAAGTTATCAACAAATTCTTTTTTTTAAATTTAAATCCGAGTGAATTTTCTAATTCAGTACGCTTCATTAAAGATAATTTGTATATATTGTCTATACCTAACCCCCCTACAAGAAAAACTCTTTCTGGCTGTTCACCTAATTGGATGACACGTTTGCGATATTCTTCCAATGCGACAAAATGTAAATGAGACATTTTTGTTATTGAATGACGGATTGATTCATCTATAACCCCTTCTGTCGTTTCACCGCCAGACAAGTGTGCGACTGGGATACGAGCAATCATAGAAGCAATCACTGCAGATAAAACTTCAAACCTGTCGCCAAGGACTAACATCAAATCAGGTTGAAGTTGCTGCAATACATCTCCAAAACCAATAACACCTAGTCCTATTGACTTTGCCAAGCCAGATGGCGTATCTGCGCTTAAGAGTATCTCCACTTTTCTATTAATAAAAAAACCATCATTCTCTATCTCTCGATATGTAAGACCAAATTCAGGTGACATATGCATACCAGTTGCTACTAGTTGAAGCTCAAGATTCACTTCCTTTTGGATATCATCCATAACCCATCTCAACAAACCATAATCTGCACGGGTTCCTGTAACTACACAAATTTTTCGTTTCACAGAACAATCAACTCATCTGCTTTATAATTGCGAGACGATTCCTGGCCTATCACTTCATCCCAGAGCATTGGAGACAATCCTGTACCTGGTCGTTTTACAGTAAGGTTTTTTTCAGTAAAAACTTCCCCAATATTTATGGGACAAGCTGCAACCAGTGATTTGCGCGCGATTGGTCTATTCTTCTCTTCACTCTGACTTAGCCGTTTAATCCCATCACCCAGTGCCACTTCTATATTGCGAATACCAGTTATCATTGCCTTTAACTCATCCGGTTCCAGACTGGCCTTGTGATCTGGGCCAGGCAAACCGCGATCAAGGGTAAAATGTTTTTCAATTACTTTAGCACCCATTGCTGCAGCAGCAATAGCAACCTCTATACCTAGCGTATGATCAGAATATCCAACAGACACTCCAAATTTATCCTTAATTGATTGCATAGCAAGTAAATTCACATCATTCATAGGTGTTGGATATTCAGTATTACAATGAAGAATAGTAACTTTATCAGCACAAAATCCTGTCTCATACAATACATTTAGTGCATTTTCTATATCAGTCATTGTCGACATACCTGTAGATAAAATAATCTCTTTAGCTTTATTTGCAACAGACCTTAGATAAGGTAAATTTGTTATTTCACCGCTTGGTATTTTCCATATTTTTTGCCCTAAACCATAAAGAAATTCCACACTAACAAGATCAAAAGCTGTACTTAGAAATTTTATCCCTTTCTTTGAACAATAATCAGATATTATATTAAAATCCTCGAGCGCAAGATGGATTCTTTTAGTCATTTCAAGCTGCGTTTCTTCTAACCCTGTTAATATTTTTTGATACTCTGCTTTTGGTGCACTTGATGTAACCACAAGTTCTGGAATAGCGGTTTGAAATTTGACATAATCAGCACCCGCATGAACAGCGACATCAACAAGTTTCAAGGCTTTTTCAATCGAAGCATTATGGTTTACGCCAGCCTCTGCTATTATTATTACTTTTTGACTCATTAGTTTCTATTTGGCATTTCGAGTTTATTTATACAATCCTTCCAACCACAAAATTCTATGGCGCGATCATCTATCCAATAATCACCAATTGGTTTCCCAAGAACAAGTTGATCGTATGGAATAGAATTATTTTTTAACCATGCTTCTGTCATTTCATATTCTGCCCATGTTCTAGCTGAATATATTATTAGTGTCGCACCACTTTTTTTCAGCATTTGCATTGTCTCGACTGCCCCTTCAAGAGGTTCTGCAAGACTTCTGCTAAATGTTTTTTCTTCCGTGCATAATGTTCCATCTAAATCAATTATTAATCTCAAAATACACCTCCGCAAAGTAACGACTCATAACCACATCTGATTTTATGAAGAATTCAGGAAGTTTTTTTTGTTTAGCTGCGGATATACATGCGTATGGATAATCAAATCCTTTTTTTATCGAACATAATACACCTCCACCAAACCTTGGGTTGCATTCCATAAAATATAAGTCTTGTTCATGTTCAATAAACTGGATAGTTAACGGCCCAAATACTTTTGCTGTCTTTATAAATACTATTGATTGTTGAACAATATCTTCTCTAGACACTGTTCTAGTAATAATAACTTCTCCACCTAGTGTTTGTTCTCTTACTCGAGGACTCACAAATATCCTATCCTTTGTAGCAAAACAGTCAACGGTATATTCCTTACCAGAACATATTTTCTGATATAAAAATTGACCCTTCTTTACTTTTTCTTTGTGCTTAATGAGATCTTCGTTTGTTTCAATAATACCAGCACCATTTGATGCTGAACCTTGCCTTGGTTTCGCAAACAAAGGGGCGTAATCGACATTAGGTATCACAGCTAAACCAGCATTCGTCGCGGTAACATTTGCCGAGACCTTATCCAATACATTTTCACATGCAGACTTACTTGATGTAATCAGATTAGGCATAGCCGACATTTTTATTTCATCGAGAAACAACGTTGCCTTGTCAACACACGCGCATACCCAGTCTATTTTTTTTTCATGGACCAAATCAATTAATTGTCCCAACACGCGCGGGTCATCCCA
>Ga0224506_10002563_pt1 | contig 12303 bp, 8 predicted proteins | sample SF_Jan12_sed_USG_2_FD_169108 | JGI IMG/M metagenome (GOLD analysis project Ga0224506, IMG submission 169108) | Sediment microbial communities from San Francisco Bay, California, United States - SF_Jan12_sed_USGS_8_1 | ecosystem: Environmental > Aquatic > Marine > Sediment | place: USA...
CAAAAATTCGATGTGATCAAGAACGCAATTGTTACTATAGAGGACGACAAAATATCCTATGTAGGCAACGATGAAGGCATGTTTGATAAATCATCAGACTATGCGTTCGACTGGAGCAACAGAATCCTGATGCCGGGTTTCGTTAATGGTCACGCGCACCTCGCCATCACGTCCCTCAGAGGGCTTGTAGAAGACCTCCCCCTCTTTGATTGGCTCATACACGGATTATACCCTTACCAAGCTGCCATGAACTATGAGGACAGTTTGATTGCAAACTACTTGGGTTGCTGCGAACTTATCAATTCCGGAATTACTTGCGTTGCGGATTTTTTCGGCTTTTCTCCCATAAATCAGGTAATTGAAAAAACGGGACTCAGGGCTGCGTTGAACTTCGTGTTCATGGATAAGTTTTTCGACGAAGAAGAAAATTCCAATATTGATATTGAACATACAATTAGAAGCATAAAGCATCTGAAAGAAAGAGCCGACCGCCGAATAACTTGCACTGTTGGCCCACATGCGCCCTACTCTTGTTCAGAGGATTTGATGTCAGCCTGCTCAAAAATAGCTTCGGACCTTGGCATAGGCATACATCTTCATTTATCTGAATCAATTGCTGAGGTTGAGTGGGCGAAGAAAAAGTGGGGGATGTCTCCGGTCGAAAAGGTGGACGAACTTGGTTTACTCAACGATAAGACAATTGCCGCACACTGCGTTCACTTAAGCGATGAAGACATGGATCTTCTATCTCAGAGAAAAGTAACGGTTGTTCACTGTCCTACAAGCAATGCAAAGTTGGGTAATGGCGTTGCTCCTGTAAGAGAGATGATGAACAGGAACATAACTGTCTGTTTGGGTACTGACAGCGCTGTAAGCAACAATAACCTTAGCATTTTCAAAGAAATGACTTTGGCCCCACTACTGCAAAATGTTCGATATGGGAAAGCGGGTGTAATAAGTCCTGCTGAAACAATAAGAATGGCAACGTCGTCAGGTGCAAGGTGTGTCGGTTTACAAAACCAAATAGGTTCAATAGAAGTTGGCAAGAAGGCAGACCTTATAACAATTGATATGGGAAAAGTTCACCTCTCACCCTTAAATGATGTTTATTCAAGTATAGTTTACTCGACGATTGCTTCCGATGTCGATTCTGTGATAATCGATGGAAAAATTGTCAAGGATGGCAGAATTCTAACGGTTGACTCGGAGAAAATAGTTTCGTTAGCGGAGAAGTCCGTTGAAAGAATTCGTGAGTCTAAACAAAAGATGCCGCGCGCTAAGCGCGCGCGCTTCACCCAGAATCTACTAAACTGCTTGAAACATCTCCAGATCCAAGTGCGGAAAAATTTGTTTTCCTAATAGCTTCTGTTGATAAGCACGTTGCAGATGAAGCGTTTGACATGTCCTCAGTTGAACTGAAGGAACAAAACGCCACACCAATCTTTGTCACTAAGGACTGCTCAACCACTGAAGCGACAGTATCATGCGTCTTCCCAGTGAAAGATCAGGCATATCTTAACAAACTACTACCGAAAAGTTTTGCGCCCGCGCCTTAATGATAGTTTAGCTTTTACTGCTCTTAGAAGATGCGCTAGGACTAGTCTTTTTAACGCAGAGCCGTATACGCCGCTTTTTACGAATACGCTAAGCATGTACTTGGGGCGAAGATAAAACCTTTGGAAAGCCTTTTCTCGTATTTCTCTCAGTTCGTTCGCTTCTAACTTGGGATTCGTAAATGTAGGTGTTGCTGTGTCATATTTGTCAAAGTCGGTTATCTGTAGCCAGCCATTATCTTTTACCTCATCATACAAGGGTGTTCCTGGATAGGGTGTAGCTATGTAATAGGCCACGTCATCAGGGTCTAATTTTTCGACAAGCTTTATGGTTTCCCAAGCGGTTTCTCTGGTTTCACCGGGGAACCCCAGCATCGTATCTGCAAAAGTCATTAACCCGACCTCTTTTGCCCATTTAAATGCTTTTATCGTTTGTTCAATTTTGAATCCCTTATCCATAGCGTTTATAATAAGTTGTGACCCCGACTCAACTCCGAACCACACGTCAGTACAACCAGCCTCCTTCATTTTGAGAAGCAGCTCTTTTGTAACATTGTCAACGCGAGTTTCACAGTTCCATTTTATCTTCAATTTCCGATTTTTAATTTGCTCACATATCTCCTTAGCTCTAGATTGATTGATAGTAAACGCGTCATCATAGAATGTAAAGCGCTTAGCGCCAAATTTTTTGTTAAGATGCTCGATTTCATCCACCACGTTTTTAGGGCTTCTCATACGATACTTTCGCCCAAACATTCTAACTGCTGAGCAGTATTTACACCAGTAGACACAGCCCCTGCTCGTTATTAACGGAAACATTACCTCCCCGTATTTGCGAAAGCTTTCTATAGGCCATAGATGAATAGCTGGGAACGGTAATTCGTCAAGATTTTCTATATATGGTCTGTCCGGGTTCCTTATGATTTGGCTGTTTTTTCTGCAAGTTATGCCTATTGTGTCATCAAAGCTCTTGCCTGCTTCTATTTTTTGTACTATTTCAAGTAAAGTATTTTCGCCTTCTCTTCTCACTACAATGTCTAGTTCTGGGCATTCTTGGAGTGCCTTTTCATCCCAGAAAGTAACGTGGGAACCGCCTATAATGGTTAAACATTCTGGACAAACTTCCCTCGCCATTCCAACAATTTTTAACGCAGATTTGTATGTAAGGGTGGTTGACGTTATTCCGACTATGGTAGGCTGGCGGTTTTCAATTTCGCTTTTTGCCTCTTCATAGGAGAGTTTAAGTGCTTGGCAATCAATCACGTCTACATGATAATTATTTTTCTCTAAAACAGCAGCCAAATACCCCAAACCTAGTGGGAGAAAGGGCGGATGCACATGAGATCCGCTAGGATATGGCGGGTTTACAAGTGTGATGTGTATTCTCATTTTTTTCCCCGATACTACTACTTGTCACATAAGATGCTATTGACCGCATAATTAATTTTTTGCGTATAGCGCGCGCTCAGGGGGCATCGGGTCGTCTGGGTCAAGGTAGTGTGCACCCTTCAAATCCCGTGACAACAACAGCAACAAATAAGCCTTGTTTTTCCGCACAAAGAGTCTCTTTTCCAGATAAACTTTCTAAGACGCCTTTTTCACTTTTCACTCTAACACTTTTCTCTTGTATAGAAGTTTGTTCATGCTTTTTACGTCGTGTTCGCCTTCTATGGCAACCATGAGTCCGAAGGCTGTTCTGCAGAAGTTCTCGTACTGTGGTTTGGCGAAGAATGGTTTGAATTTTGATAAAAGGTGCTTAACCCGACGCGGATCCAGCTATGAACCAGAACATGCAATCACGTATGGGTCGTTCAAAAAGATAAGCTTAGACACAGAACGATGAGAAAACGCAAACACTCAGTTAAATTTCTTTCTCTCGAACTGGAGCTTCTCAGTTTTAATTGCCCCAGTCTGCTTGCGGTTCAAAGCACTTTGTTGAGGCATTGCCTTCTTAAGGCTGGCAGAAATCAACCTTGGCAGTCTGATCCGCATTAACTGATAGTTTAACGCCGTTCTCGCTATAATCCTGCTGTAATACGTTCTTTTAAGTAATTGCCGGAGAATGTTTGATGGAGAATAAAATTGGTTGAAGATCTTTCTCCTTGCTTCTATCATTGCCTTAGCTGGAAAAGACGGATTTTCAAAGACTGGCGTTATGTTATCGAAGCGGCTCCAATCTGTAGACATTTTCCAACCCATCTCTTTCACGAGGTCGTAGAGCTTCGTTTGAGGGTGTGGAGTCGGAAAAGATATATAGACCTCGTCTGGGTCGGCTCTTCGGACGAAATCAAGGGTTTCCTTTAATGTTTCAACTGTTTCGCCTGGATACCCGATGATTAAAAACAAACCGAAAGCCAAGCCGACCTCCTTTGCCCACCTAATCGCCCTCTCATTCTGTTCAACCGTGGTCCCCTTCCTCATAGCGTTTAGAATCTTTTGGTTATTTGACTCAACCCCAAAGCCAACGATTTGACAGTTTGCTTGCTTCATTTTAGCTAATAAGGGCTTAGAAACATAGTCGACCCTTGTTGTGCAATCCCATGGAAGGTTTATCTTTCTCTTCTGGATTTCGTCGCAAATCTCCCAGACCCACTTCTTATCGAACGTAAACGTTGGATCATAAAAAGTGAAAGCATCTGCTCCAAGCTCATCTCTTAACCATTCTATCTCCTCGACGACGTTCTTAGGGCTTCTTTTTCTAACCAATCGTCCAGGCATTTTATGACCAGGACAAAATGCACAATTTCCTGGGCATCCCCTGCTAGCCATTATGGGAAAAATCATTTTCCCTAAGTATCGATATTTCTCTAACGCGAAAAACTTGTATGCTGGCCGAGGTAAACTATCTAAATCTTGAATAAATTTTCTATCAGGTGTACGAACGATTTGACCGTTTTTCCTAAAAGTTATCCCTTCAATCTCATGAAGATTTTTCGGTCGATTGCTAGACATGTGATCCGCAAGTTCCAATATAGTTAGTTCGCACTCATATCTTGCTATGCAGTCTACTTCTTTCTGTTCACTGAGAGTTTGCTCATCCATAAATGTAGCGTGTGGCCCTCCCAAAACGGTGAGAGCTCTTGGATAAGATTCTTTTGCGGCACTAGCGGCTTGAAGGGCCGATGGAAATGTAGCGGTAACGGAGGTGATGCCTACTATGTCCGGCTCCAAGTTGGCTATCTTACGCTTTAAATCTTCATGAGTTATGTTTAGCGCCGGGCAGTCTATCACAGTAACTTCATGGCCGTGTTTTTCGAGAATGGTTGCCATGTAAGCTAAACCTATGAGAGGAAATAGCGTCGTATGCAGGTATGTTTTTGGAGGAATCGGAGGATTGACCAATAATATTTTAGCGCTCTTTTTTTCCACCAAAGACACAACAACTCGATTAGTACACTTTGCTTGTTTACTGTGAACCACAGTCTATAAAAATATTTACTTATGGCGCGCGCAGAAAACAAGGAGACAACATCGACCAAATCATCAAAACTGCACGAAAAGAACTGCAGGGACCAGTCAACAGAACAATCGACCACCTGTTGCATCCACACTTTCACAAGTATCCATTCCTCATAATCGTCGACGGATTGCTCCACGGGCTGAACGAAATGGATCCTGCTCAGTCAATCCAGAAAATTAATTTATTATAGCGGTTTTTAATGGCGTTGTTAAATTCTGGGCCACTATAAACAATGTCTAGACGGGAACCATGCGTATCTAGAAGATTGTTTACATCGTACCATATCCTTTTAGACAATTCATCGGCTTCCCACAGTCCCCAGATATTATCATTGGCGCTTCGAAACCCAAAGCCGTAGTCTCTTGAGAGAACATAAGCCACTTCTCCTTTGATAGTTCCATGTTTTTCTGGGTTACGGCTTATGTAATTCCAAAATTTTTTCAAAGCTTCTAAATGCTCTTCCTCCAAAATTCCATAGGTTGAAACTTTTGGATAATTGAAAACAACAATGTACTTTGCTCCGCTTTGATAAGCTAAAACCAAGTCATTGTAAAGTTCTTCTCCAGATTCGATGTATGGCTGATCATAATAAGTCCATGTGATCATAGCCCCCCAATCTTTTCCTTGAACACTGGCTGCGCCCCTACAAAGAGCCACATTCAAAAGCCTGCTGTGGTTCCATCCAAACTCAGCCAAAACCACGTCGTACCCCCCTTTATAATCGAACCAGTAAAGCGCATAATCAGATGTAAACAAGGGAAAATCACCAACACGCATATACTCTGTAAAACTTATCTTCAAAACCTCATCCAATTGCTCAACATACCTGTTGGCTGCATCCGTGTAGTTATCCGCTTCTTCCACCAGCATATAGGGACGATCACAGTCTATTTGGCGTCCGCCAGCTTCGTGATAAGCGTCCAATCCTAAAAAACGGCTACCCCACCTCTGCCTAGCATTTTCAATCCATTGAGCCTGAGAAAACTGTTCTGTTGGATGTGTAAAAAACTATAAAGTAAAGCCCATTATCATAAACGTATTGGCAAACTTCGTCGAGTTTCGTAATGTTTAAGGCGACACCTGTACTGCCTATCACAAAAAGATTCGTGTAAGACCTAACCTCGTCAACAAGCTTCTTAATTCCCTTCCCTCCACATCGTCATACGCAACGTCAACACCAACAAAAACGTCTAATGGGGCAGGTCTCGAGGTGTCCTTTACAAGAAAATAAAGCCTCAAAAAAGCAAAAAAACGAGCAGAGAAGCGAGAAAAACAAACAAAACCTTTCTATTTTTCATCTACCTCACGACTCAATAAGTGTTCAACTTGAAGACCTTTACATAAAAAAAGTTTCCAAAAGCTTAATATCTCTCAACTTCTAAAAAAGTTAGCTCTAACCTGAAGAAGGCTGCAGAAATGAGGGCCAAAAATAGGAAAACTTATGTTTCTCGCTCAAATATGATAAACCGTGAGTTGGTTGTTGAACCATCGCCTCATGTGACGGGGGGCGTGACAAAGGATCTCCTAATGAAATACACGTTTGTTGCACTCTGCGTCATTGCAGCAACAGCGATTTTAGCGTTTGGAATAACCGCCCTGTTCATGGAGATAACAGCTGTCGTAGTCGCCGTCATCTCTGACTATCTGCTTTCCCTAATCATGAAAAAGAAAGGCCCAATAAACACATACTCTGCAGCCGTTAGCGGACTCATTGTTGCATTATCCTTTTCAAGCGGAATACCATACTCAGTTCAATACTCGGTCCCTACAATGGAGCCTAACATACAATACATCGCCGTAGCCGTGATATCTGCGGTTACGGTAATACTTTTCAAAAGAATTCAAGGCCTTTTGGGACGGAAATATGTGAATCCGGTTGCAGCAGCTAAACTTCTAGTTTTAGCCCCTATATGGAGCATGGCTTTGATGCCACAGGATCACTCTATTATTGATATATCCTCCTTCGCATCACTCCAAGTCGCACTGCAAGCCTGCTATTCCTATAATGCTCCATTCAAAGATCCTCTCCTGACTCTGACAGTATTGAAAAACCATGGGTGGGTAGGTGGAGCATCAAGCATCGCTGTAATAGTCGTCGGAACAGCTCTCCTCCTAGTTTCTCGCGGTTATCTGAAATTGAGAATCCCACTCACTTTTTTGGCAACAACCGCTATTATTTCCGCAAGCTATGGCTTCATCAACGGCGAAGATATCATTCTAAGGGTAGCGTTTCATCTTTTTGTGGGCAGCGTAATATTCTTAGCTTTCTTCATGGCCATTGATCCGGCTACGACGCCTCTAACCGGCCTTGGGCAGATAATATTTGCTATAGGTCTAGGAATACTTACTTTCGCGCTTCAAATTTGGGGTCATTTCTTTGGCGGATCAATCCTAGCATTAGTGATAATGAATCTAACTGTTCCCCTTCTTGATCGGGTAGGAATCCATAAACCATTCGGACGGAGATGAATAAAGTTGGCTGCCAAGATAAAAGAGAAAAAAGAGCAAGCAAGAAAAGTTCCCATCGAGGTTTTTCCTGACCCAGAAACCGCGGTGATTTTGGCTCTTCAACATATAGGAGCTCCAAATGTTCCCTTAGTTTCGGTGGGAGACAACGTTTCAATTGGGCAAAAAATAGCTGACTCCAGGGAAAGAATAAGTGCCCCAGTTCACAGCCCTATCTCCGGCAAAGTGGTAAAAATAAGCGACGCGTATAATCCTTGTTATAAGGAATTTCCTCAAGCAATTTTCATAGAAAACGACGGAAAAAAACGAAAGGACAAAACTCTGAAACCCATCTCAGAATCGGAATTGAAGGATGTTTCTATTGATTTCCTTATTGAGAGAGTTAGAGAGGCGGGAATAATCGGTTTGGGAGGAGCAGGTTTTCCAACACACGTCAAACTCTCTCCACCTCCTGACAAGCCGATAAAACATCTTCTTGTAAACGCGTGTGAAAGTGACATCTACGCTACCTGTGATGAAAGACTGATTGTAGAAAAAACTTCCAACATCCTGAAAGGTGTCAAAATAATGCGTAAGGTCTTAGGCTCTCAAAAAGTTGTAATCGCCATAAAGGACAATAAGATCGAGGCCGTGGAGAGGTTGAAGGAGGCGTTTTCCGGAGATCCGGACACTAGAATTGTTGCAAGGCCGTTTACGTATCAACAGGGAGATGAAAACCTGCTACAGAAAGCAATTTTCGGCTATGAAGTCCCAGCTGGAAAACTTCCTTATGAGATGGGCGTTGTAGTACATAACGTGGCAACCGTTAATGCTGTTGCAAAAGCCGTTTTTGAGGGAGAACCCCTAACGTCAAGGGTAATAACCTTAAGTGGTGACGTGGAAGAGCCAAAGAACTTGTTGGTGAAGATAGGTACCCCGGTAGGCCACATTCTTGATCGTTTTAAAGTAAGTCCAAACGATATACAAAAAGTGGTTTTAGGCGGGGCCATGATGGGAATTTCTATTCGCACAACAGAGACCCCTCTGATAAAGCGAACTACAAGCATACTTGTTTTCTTGAAAAGCAAGTATAAACTTGTTAAGAGAAGAACAGATTGTATTAGATGTTCCAAATGCATCAGCGCCTGTCCACTCGATCTGCATCCTATATCGATTGTTGAAGCCATGGAGAAAGGAGATGTTGAAAGGGCCAAACGTTTGTATCTTACTGACTGCTTTGAATGTGGGATATGCTCCTATGTGTGTCCTTCGGGAATTCCGTTAGCAGATATTATACGAAAATGCGTACGTGGATTGAAACGTTGAAGTTTATTGGTTAGCAGAACCTTTGATAATAACCATCAATCGCGCGCATTTTGAAGTTACGAACGGATTATAACAAAATGTTTGGTTAATGCACATAAGCACTTTTATATTTTGTCATCAACTCAGAAAGAATAGCTAGCATTAAGCCATAAAATAATTAATAAATTTTGGGAGCGACTTTCGTCTCAGCGCGTGCAGATTATCTGGTCTGGTTTCGCTTGCTATAATCACGTGCGCAACTATGGTGAAAAGCTTATTAATTCATAGTACATGTAAATAATCTAAGAGGTGGAAATGTTTGTCGATATTAGATAAAGTGGTAGGTGCGATCTTTAGCGACATTTCAGTTTGCTTCGTTTTGCCATTGATTTTCGGTGTGTTGATACTCGCTTTCCCGACGGTGATATCGGACGTTCTGGCTACGATACATATATCTCTCCCATCTTGGCTCTGGGGAGGAACAGAAATACCGCTACAGTTCATATTAAGCGTTGGTATCGCTGAGGGTCTGCTCACCTGTGGTATTCCAATCTTTCTTGGATTGACTTGGAACAGGTGGGCTGGAGGCGCATCAGGATTCCTACTGAGTGTGCTCTTTGTAGTGAGCATGGGCGTATACTATGGCACAGCCTTTTCTGCAACCGCAGACTGGCTTGGCGTGATTGTGAGCGGCATGTTGGCTGGATACATAGCCGGAGCCTTAATGGCGCGCTCGCGCATGCGGGGTGATACAAGCTTTAAAACCATGTTGATTTGGTCAATGGTGGCTGCCATAGTCGCAATAATATTTACTACCCAGACATACATTTGGTATTCCCCGCTATTCGGTCCCATCAATGGAAGCTATCTTGATGGAGTAACTTTTAATTACTTTGTTTACACTGTGATTTACGGCGTTTTTACTATATTTGCTATAATCGTCGCCAAAGTCGCTAGCTGGTTTGGAATACCAAAGATACCAGAGTATACTTGATCTCGCGAGATCTGCTAAGGAAAATGAAAGACGCTGGATGCAGGACCATATGGTTTGGAGTGAGGTCTTTAGCTGGTATGACGTAACCCCAACACATATGAGTTAAATGTCTCAAACATAAACACATGAATGCTAACATGTTCCCTCAGATTTTTTACCTAATGGCAATTATCGTTTTTGTCGCAATAATCATAGACCTCATATTCGGAGAACCCCCGTGGAAGCTACCGTACGTTCTCCATCCTTACGGTTTGGACAGTAAAACAGCAAGAACGCTATTGTCATTCTTCAAGAACAGAAATCCTAGAACAGAAAAAATTAACGGCGCCATCTTCGCTTTAACGGTGATACTAATTTTTGTTCTTCCAATGTATCTCTTTCTTAAGTTGATTAACTCTACTCTTGGAACTCTTTTATTTCCCAATCGCCGCAATAATTCTGAAGACATCCTTATGCATGAAACTTGAAACGGAATTAGCTAAAGCAGCCGTCAAACACGCCAAAGAAATAACCTAAAGAAGGCGAGAGAACACTTCCTTTTTCTCAATAAGAGACATAGAGGCCCTCACCGGTCAGCAAATCGTTTCTGCTATGGTGGAATAAATGCATGTGTTTCCCTATCAGGATATTCAAGAGATCGCTTTGATGCCTTTTCATCATTTAATCTTATTTTCACGTGCGTGAACACTTAATTATATAAGACATATTAAGCATGAGGCCTCATGTATTCGTGGAAGGATAAACGTTTAGGGGAAGGAAGAAACATGAGGACGCACGTAACCCTTGTGAACCCCCCTTACCCGAGGGAAGCTCACCAGCATCCACCATTCATTCCATTAGGCATCGGGTATTTGGCTGCTGTTTTAGAGAAGAATCAATATCAAATTGATGTAATCGATTGCCAAGCCATCAAGCTCTCATATGACGGGTTTGAAAGTGAAATTAGCAAGCGGCAACCCGACATGGTTGGTGTGACCTCCACCACTCTCACGTACAAGTCTGCGTTGCACATAGCAAAAATAGCCAAAGAAGTTTATCCAAACTGCTTAACCGTTCTTGGGGGCTGCCACGCTACGTTTTGGGATGACAAAGCATTGCAAGAATGCCCATACCTAGATGTTGTTGTGAGGAAGGAGGGTGAAAACACGTTGCTAGAGCTTGTGGGAAGATTGAAGGTGGGGAAGGCTTTCCATGATGTTTTAGGTGTAACCTGCAGAAAGGGTAAGGAAATTATTAGGAACCCAGACAGGCCTTACATAGAAGACCTTGACAGTCTACCTTTTCCAGCTCATCATCTCTGGCCTCTTGAGCGTCTTCAAAAATATGGAAAGGTGATATTTCCTTTGATGACGAGCCGGGGCTGCACCTTTTGGTGCAATTTTTGCTCAGCTGTTAGGATGTTTGGCAGGAGGTATCGGATGAGAAGTCCAAATAACGTCGTGGACGAGCTTGAGTTTCTTCACAACACTTACGGTGCGGACCAGTTTACTTTTTATGACGATACATTCACCGTAGATCAATCTAGGGTTCAGAAAATATGCAGGGAAATCCGGAATCGAAAACTTAGAATAACGTGGGATTGTGGGACTCGTGTTGACATGGTCACAAAGGATTTGCTTCAAAAAATGAGAAAAGCCGGGTGCATTGCAGTGTGGTTAGGTGTCGAGTCAGGTTCGCAGCGGGTTGTAGATGCCATGGGAAAAGGATTCACTCCAGAGAAGACAAAGAAGACATTTAAATTGGCAAAAGAAGCTGGAATAATGACCATCGCAAGCGTAATCCTTGGTTTTCCAGGTGAAACACCAGAAACCGCATGGGAAACTATTAAACTTGTTGAAGAAATAAATCCAGATGACATAGGTTATTATGTAGCAACGCCTTATCCTGGAACTCCAATGGCTGATTATGTGAAGAAGATGGGCTGGCTAAAGGTAACTGACTTCGATAAGTACGATACAGCGACTCCCATCTTTGAGCTTCCAACATTGAGCATGAAAGAGTTGAGAGAAATCCGCGAACAGGCTTTTCAAAGGTTTTATCTCCGTCCTACCTATGTTCTTCATATGTTCGCCAAAGGGGGGATGTATGGTTTTTCAGCAACACGAACGGCTTTCGCGCATCTCCTTAGAGCCACCAAATCCAAACTTCAGCGTCCATAATCTGCACGAAGATGGGTTTTTTAACCCGGATGCGCAGGGTTAATCAGCAAAAGAAAAACTCAGGGGTTTAGCGCTGGAGACTTGATGGATAAGCTATCTAACACCGTAATGAACTATCGCTAAAATTGGCGTTGAGAGTCATTTTCCATGTTATGATAAAGCCTAAATAAGTCGCAAACGTCGCCTTGAAAACAATGCAATGCACACTTTCTGAACCCAATCGATTCAGTTATTTCATTACAAATCTCCACACCATCTACTTGCGCGCGCGCGAGAAGAGAAACATGCTTGCATACAGAAAAGCCCAAAACACCGTCTAAATTCAAAAACGAGAATAAATACGACTTTTAACCATTTATTGAATTCGCCCGCGCGCGCTAACGTTGT
>Ga0224506_10002564_pt1 | contig 12302 bp, 11 predicted proteins | sample SF_Jan12_sed_USG_2_FD_169108 | JGI IMG/M metagenome (GOLD analysis project Ga0224506, IMG submission 169108) | Sediment microbial communities from San Francisco Bay, California, United States - SF_Jan12_sed_USGS_8_1 | ecosystem: Environmental > Aquatic > Marine > Sediment | place: USA...
TTTCCTCGGCAATTTCACCAATTATATCAGTCCCGAAATGATGGACTGGACGCATTCGGGTGAGCTGATTTTTATGATGGTTATTGGCGGTGCTGGCGCGGTGCTTGGGCCGGTGCTGGGTACAGCGACCTTTTTATTTCTTGAAGAATTTCTCTCCAGTATTACCGTCTACTGGCATTTGATTTTTGGCCTGCTTTTAATCGCGTTGGTGATGTTTGGCAAGGGCGGATTGCATGGGTTGTTAACCTTGATGGATCGTCGATGGGGGAAGCCCGATGATGCTTGAAGTGGAGGGGTTGCATAAACAGTTTGGCGGTATTCACGCTTCGAGAGACCTTAATCTTGTCGTCGAAAAGCACCAGGTGCATGCCATTATCGGTCCCAATGGGGCGGGAAAAACGACTCTCATCGCACAGTTGTCGGGAGCGCTAAAACCGGATAGTGGAAGGGTGAAGTTTGACGATAAGGATATTACTCACATGAGCCGACACCGGCGGGTGCATGCCGGGCTGGTACGCTCGTTCCAGATCACCAGCATTATTTTACCGTTGACTGTGCTCGAAAATGTCGTGCTGGCTGTGCAATCTACCCAGGGCCATTCCTATCGGTTCTGGGTGCCGGTGGCGCAGGATACCGAATTAAAGGAGAAGGCTATGCAATCTCTGAATGAAGTCGGTCTGGGGGATCGAGCCGATCAAATAGCGGGTGAGATTTCGCATGGCGAACAAAGGCAACTCGAGATCGCCATGGCCCTGGCACTCAAACCAAAGCTCCTGTTACTCGATGAGCCTATGGCGGGCATGAGTAAGGAAGAATCTGCGAAGATGATAGGGCTATTGAAACAACTGAAAGGTGAAACCACTATCTTGCTGATCGAACACGATATGGATGCCGTGTTTTCGTTGGCTGACACCATGTCGGTGCTAGTGAATGGTCATATTATTGCGACCGGAAGTACCGAAGAGATTCGCAATAATGCAAAAGTGCAACAAGCCTATCTTGGAGATTGATGGCAAATGTCTCTAAGCGTTAAAAATATCGAAACATTCTATGGTAATAGCCAGGCATTATTTGGTCTTAGTCTGGATGTGGCTAGTGCAAGCGTGACGACGCTGCTGGGCCGAAATGGTATGGGTAAGACCACGACCGTCAATTCTATTATTGGCAATATTCAATGTCGTAGCGGCGAAATTTTTTTCGACGATAGCAAAATAAGTGGTTTACCGGCTTACCTGATAGCACAGCAAGGCATCGGCCTGGTACCCGAAGGTCGGCAAATCTTCCCTAATTTGAATGTGCGTGAAAATTTGATTGCAACTGCAGCGAGTTATAACCGGGGTAAAACCAGCTGGACCCTGGACACAGTGCTCGACCTGTTTCCGGCACTGAGAGAACGCCTGAATAATATGGGTAATCAACTTTCAGGGGGCGAGCAACAAATGCTGGCTATCGGTCGTGCGTTGATGCTGAACCCTGAATTACTCATTCTTGACGAGGCTACCGAAGGCCTTGCGCCGTTGATACGTAAAGATATCTGGCAAAAACTCTACGAAGTAAAACAAACCGGTATTTCGATATTATTAATCGATAAAAATCTAGACGAGCTGAGTAAAATCGCCGACTACCACTATATCATCGAAAAAGGCAGCGTTGCCTGGCAGGGTGATACGGATGCGCTACTGGCTGCTCCTGATTTAAAGTCGCGCTATTTAGGGGTCTGAGCCGATATTGGTCAGGCGAGTGCTAAACAACTGGAGTACAGCTTTATGGATTATCCCCGACAATATAATGCAGTAACCGATTTTGTTGACCGACATTTGAAGCAAGGTCGAAGTGACAAAGCGGCCTTCATTGATCCGGAATCCAGCATTAGCTATGGCGAGTTAGCCGCCAATACGCATCGTGTCGCCAACCTGTTAAGGCAGCACGGCATCGAGGCTGAAAATCGCATCGCTTTACTGGCCCATGATACGGTTTCCTGGCCTGCTATTTTCTGGGGAGCGATTAGAGCTGGGGTTATACCGGCTGCAATCAATACCTTGCTGAGTACCGAGCAATACCGGTATATATTGCAGGACACCCGCCCCAGGGCTTTATTTATTTCTGCCGCTTTGTTGCCGTTGGTTGAACCAATATTGCCCGGGCTAAAACAGCTCAAACAGGTATTCGTGATTTCCGGCGAAGCGGGAGATCATGTCGATTTTACCGAGGCGATGTCGAAACAGTCTGAACAGAGTGATACCGCTGATACCTGTTGCGATGACGTGGCTTTCTGGTTGTATTCTTCTGGCTCCACCGGAATGCCGAAAGCCGTCCCGCATGTACATAGCAGCCTGATGGAGACTGCGCGATTGTTCGGGCAGGGCATTCTCAGTATCCGCGAGGACGATGTCGTGTTTTCTGCGGCCAAACTATTCTTTGCCTATGGCCTGGGTAACTCGATGAGTTTTCCGATGTCGGTCGGCGCTACCACCATACTCTGGACTGCTCGCCCGACACCGGATGTGATTTTCGAAATAATGAAAAAACATCAACCTACAATTTTCTACGGCGTACCGACGCTTTACGCTGCGATGTTGTCCTTCCCGGAATGCGGCCCAGCTATTTCATCCGAGCGTTTAAGGCTTTGTGTGTCGGCCGGAGAGGCCTTGCCCAAAGACGTTGGTGACCGGTGGCAATCTATTTTTTCGGTCGATATTATCGACGGCGTTGGCTCCACCGAACTATTGCATATATTTCTATCCAATAAACCGGGCGATGTGGTTTACGGGACTTCCGGTAAGGCGGTGCCGGGTTACGAGTTGCGTCTGATCGACGAAAACAATGAAGCAGTCAACGACGACGAAATTGGTGAGCTGCTGGTGAAGGGCAATACTACGGCCAATGGCTACTGGAACCAGCGTCAAAAATCCCGCTCTACTTTTGAAGGCGAGTGGGCCCGCACTGGCGATAAATATATCCGTGACAAAGACGGCTATTACCACTACTGCGGTCGCACCGATGACATGTTTAAAGTCAGCGGCATCTGGGTCTCACCATTCGAAGTTGAGTCTGCACTCATTGGTCATGACGCGGTATTAGAAGCGGCAGTGGTTGGCTATGAGGACGAAGAGGGTTTAACCAAACCGAGGGCTTTCGTGATATTGAATGATGGTTTCGACGAGGCTGGGTTGTATGACGAGTTGAAAGAGCAGGTCAAGAATCAAATCGGTAAATGGAAATATCCTCGCCAGATTGAGTTTGTTAAAGAGTTGCCTAAAACAGCAACCGGAAAAATTCAGCGCTTTAAACTGAAGCAGTAATGCAGGCCTCTGGTTATTTAAAGATTGGTAGTGTAAGTCTCGAATATCAATGGATTGCCAGTAAAGCCGAAGCTGCCGCGTTGCTACTACTGCACGAAGGCCTGGGATGCGTCGACATGTGGAAAGAGTTTCCGCAGGCTCTGGCTAAAGAAACCGGGCTTGGGGTTTTCGCCTATTCAAGACGGGGGTATGGTCGTTCCGATACCGGCATTTTGCCGCGCCCCGCGAGTTATATGCACGACGAGGCTCGTTTGCTGGATGAACTGCTGGCGTTAATTCCGGCGAAATCATTCATTCTTGTTGGCCATTCTGACGGTGCTTCGATTGCCAGTATTTATGCAGGTAGCCATCCACAATATGATATTGATGGATTGGTATTATTGGCGCCACACTTCTTTGTCGAAGATTTAAGCATCGAATCGATCGCAAAAGTAAAAAAGCTTTACCAGGAGAGTGATCTCAGAGAGCGACTGAGAAAATACCATGGAGAACAGGTCGATAATGCCTTCCTGGGCTGGAATGATGTCTGGTTGTCTGGCGGTTTCAGGCAATGGGATATCAAGGAATATCTGCCTCGCATCCTGGTGCCGACACTGATAATTCAGGGAGAGGATGATGAATATGGTAGCGAGGCTCAGGTGAAGGTTGCACAGGAACTAATCGCCGCGCCTGTGACCGTGCGAATGTTTCCCAACTGTGGGCACTCGCCGCACAGCCAGAGCAAGGAAGAAACGTTGTTAGAAATAAATAGATTTTGTGACAGTCAAAGGAAATAGAGAAATCATATTCTCCGAGCGAGTCAGACCTGTCCAGGCTGAATAATAAATTCCAGGAGTGTTGCCTAACTCACCGACAGGTTCAAACGCTGCGCAATAAAATCTGCAAAGTGCCCGGCTACCTCTTCGCCATCAAGGTCTTCGGCGAGAGTGAGAGTTCCTCCATTTTTGTCGTGTGCTTTTAGCTTAAAATGTTCAACTTTATCGACTCCCTGACCAGTGCTTCCCGTGCGTTTAATGCTCAGGTGTGACATGTCATTCCGGTGCAGACTCCGGCGGTAGATTGGTAAAAATAATAAACGTCGTAACACCGTGGCGCCACTCGAGTTAATGGCGACATGTAAATTATTAAATGGTAGATAAATCGTCGCCAGTGACGCTATTAGCGCGACCAGCAGGAATGGAATACTAAATAGCGCGGTGGCGACTCCGAATAGGCCACCCCCCGTCGCTGCGCCGATCATTGAGTAGCTGGCAAATCCAAAACCACCGGCAAATACTGCGCTAAACAGGCTCAGAAACTTATTTCGAAACATCGGGAATTTCAAATGAACGTCGTTGCCCCGGGTGGTCAGGCGCATGGCACGAGAAAGACCTTCGATATCAAAATGACCTCTGGTGATATCAAGTTTTGCCTGCTCCGATTCCCGGGCTTTGATTTGCGCCGATTGAGCACTGAGGTCGTGCGAGACAAATCGTGAGCTAGCACCGGTATCGAAAACAGGGATATCGTAATTTCTATTTAAATCGATGCCGGTGACATCAGCTTTGACGGTAAGACGCCAGAAATGATAACTCGACTTTCGTTCAATATCGGCATTCGGTAAATCATCCGGTATATCAAATCGAAATGACAGACTACAGCCCTGCGCCAAACTTTCGATCTTAGGTTTACCCTGTTCAGCCCATTTGATGCTTTCCTTACGTGAGTGATTTTTCCCGGTGCCGGATTCGTAGGAATAAACACATTCCAGCCGAATCCAGATTTCGCTGGCTTCGATGGCCTGGCGATAATTAAGATTCCTGATCTGTATGCGTCCACCAACATGGCCGCCAATTGCGCCAGGGAAGGGGTCCATTTCGAAAAGTACCGGGCCGAAATGCCGGTACTCAAGGGTTGAGCGGATAGCTTTGTATAATAGAAAAATTCCAACCAATGGGAATAACAAAATTACCAGGGCGGCATAGTTTCCGCTGGCCAGTTCGCGAGGAATATTGGGAACTATGGCGGTGATAGTTATCGTATTCCATAATATTGCAAACCCCCAGAAGAACCAGACGCCCTTCCTGGCCCCGGACCCGATCTTTGCCGATTCCCAGCCTTTGCGCGATTGCCAGTCGGTATTTTTGATTTCCTCGCGGGTCTCTTGCGGCCGTTTTTTTCTTTGCACACTGCCATAAGCCACACCGAGACCAATGAATATAAAAACTGAACAAAAACCGGCCATTAATATAAACAAGCCCCATCGCATATCCCGGTCGATAACCGATTCCCGCGGGGCAAAGGGGTTAATCCAGATAGGCAGGGCCTGATCGCTGTTTAGATACGGTCGTAGTTGAGCCAGCATATCAGCATGATAAGAGCCGATGTTATCTTTGAACTCGGCGATATAAACCCGATTACCCTGATAGCTAATGCCTTCGTATTCGTAGCGGTAACTGGCCTCGGTGAAGTTTGCCGCGCCGGAGGCTGAGAGCAGGCGCGCATAACCCGGTAGCCAGTTACGCATTTCCTGCCAGCTTTGCCAGGTCGGGATTGCAGTTTCCGACAATATCGCAAAGCCGCCGCCAGCGAAGATGAGGCCGAAAATGAGCCCTGGTATTATCGTTAGTCTACGCATGGATCCTCGCATTTTATGATTCCGAACTGTGTAACCATTGTATAGCCTGCAATCTACGCGGAAAACATAAAGCCCCTACTATCTACACATGGTCAGTTTATTGATTTATGTCAATTAATACCTGATCGGGAGGTTTAATATCGGAAGGGAGCAAACTGGAGATGGATATGAATATACTAACGATGGTAATTATGTTGGCACTGGTGGCAACTATCGGTTTGATAGGCACAGGAGTCTGGTCTATGGCTCACGGTGGTGAGTTCGACCGAAAGCATTCGACTCAGTTAATGTTTGCGCGGGTTGGTATGCAGGCTGTGACTGTTTTACTGCTCTTGTTTGCGGTTTATCTGGCAAGCTAGCTGATGTAACGGGTTAAAAAAGCCGCTCGATCAGTTCGATGACTGTCTCTTCCCGGCACTCACGAAAACGAGTTCCAGCCCAGAGGGATTGAAATTCTCCATTGTTACTGGTGATGGCGGCAGTGCGACCGGAAAATCCCAGGGTGATCCCGGTCGGCCGCTGTTCCCATTTGCACTGCGGTCGCACCTGAATTGAGAGCTTCTTGAATATGGTCGCTATTCATGATGCCACCTGCAGCTTCGACCTCACGAAAAACAAAGAAGTTAGCATTCAGTGCGCCAATACTTTGCGAGTCTATTTTTTCCTTGCTTAAACCAAAAACAGTTGCGATGTAGTAACTGCCACTTGGAGCGGATGAGTTTTAGCATATAGCGTTAGCCGGTTGTGGCAAACCCGGCATGATAATTTAAAGAGCTTTCTATTTGAAACTTAAACCGCAATAATTTGCTCTGAGAGAAATTAAAAGTAGTAATGAGTAAATGGCGCTAGAAAAGACATACGGCGAAGCCGATACTACCTTCCAGGCGGCTGGTGGTCAGGCTGGAATTCGAAAACTGGTCGATACGTTTTTCGACATAATGGGTAGTAATCCCGCCTATCAAAAAATCTATCACTGGCACCCTGATGATATAGGCGTTTCTCGTGATAAGCTGGCTCTATTCCTCTGCGGCTGGATGGGTGGCCCACGTCTGTTCCCCGAAAAATATGGCCCGATCGCTATCCCGGTCGTTCATCGGCACCTGGATGTGACCGAGGTCGAGCGCGACATGTGGCTGGAGTGTATGAAAGAAGCTCTGGCTCAACAGGACTACCCGAAATCCCTCCAGCATTATTTAATCGAACAGTTATACGTCCCGGCAGAGAGAGTTCGCCAGGTCTGTATGGGGAAATGATTTATTTTTGTCTGAAATGAGTCAGCAAAGAGCACTTAGGTGAATAGAAAGGCATAAATTCCCGCTATAATATTGGCGAGATAATTATAAGTATGTAATCGATAAAGTTTTATTAAATCGTACATAGTCTTTAAAATATACTATTAAAGACGATTAACTTCATTCCCGGGACGAGCAAAGCAAATGAGTGACACAAAAATAATATATACCCTTACCGACGAAGCACCTTTATTAGCCACCTGTTCGCTGTTGCCCATTATTCGTAGTTTTACCTCGACCGCCGGTATCGATGTGGAAGAAAGCGATATATCGTTAGCCGCCAGGATACTGGCAGAATTCCCTGATTATCTGACGGATGATCAAAAACTCGAAGATAACCTGGCAGAGTTAGGCCGACTGACGCAGTTGTCGACTACCAATATTATTAAATTGCCTAATATTAGCGCTCCCGTCATGCAGTTGTCTTCGGCAATTACGGAGCTTCAGTCCCAGGGATACAATATTCCTGACTATCCTCAAGACCCACAAAATGAAGAAGAAGAGGTTATAGCACGGCGTTACGGGAAGGTTCTGGGGAGTGCGGTTAACCCGGTTCTCCGGGAAGGTAACTCTGACCGGCGAGCACCGCCAGCGGTGAAACGCTATGCCCGGAAAAACCCTCACTCGATGGCAAAATGGAGCCAGGCTTCGCGCACACATGTTTCGCACATGCATGGTGGTGATTTCTATTCCAGTGAAAAAAGCATGGCGATTGATAAGGACTGTACCGTATCGATGGATCTGGTGACTGAAAGTGGAAAAAGTATTGTGCTCAAGGAAAATATGGGTTTGCTCAAAGACGAAATCATTGACAGCATGTTTATGAGCAAAAAGGCGCTTTGTGACTTTTACGAGGAGCAGATGGAAGACGCCAGGGAAACCGGTGTCATGTTTTCATTACATGTGAAAGCCACCATGATGAAAGTCTCCCACCCTATCGTTTTTGGTCATGCGGTTAAGATTTTCTACAAAGATGCTTTTAAAAAGCATGGGGAACTGTTTGAAAAACTGGGTGCGAATCCGAATAACGGTATCAGCAGTATTTACGAAAAAATTGCGGAGTTACCAGAATCTGTTCGGGAAGAAATTGAGCGTGATCTTCATGCCTGCCATGAGCATCGTCCCGAGCTGGCAATGGTTGACTCGAATAAAGGTATTTCCAATCTGCATGCACCAAACGATGTGATTGTTGATGCGTCCATGCCCGCGATGATTCGTTCTGGTGGCAAAATGTGGGGAGCCGATGGCCGACCAAAAGACACCAAAGCCGTCATTCCGGAGAGTACATTTGCCAGGATTTATCAGGAAATCATTAATTTCTGTAAAACTCACGGCGCTTTCGATCCGACCACGATGGGAACCTGCCCGAATGTTGGTTTGATGGCGAAAAAAGCCGAAGAGTACGGCTCGCACGATAAAACCTTCGAGATACCCGAAGCAGGCGTAGCTCGAATTGTCGATCAGGATGGAAAGGTATTGATCGAGCAAAATGTCGAAGAAGGTGATATCTGGAGAATGTGCCAGACCAAGGACGCTCCGATTCGTGACTGGGTAAAGCTGGCTGTGTCGCGTGCGAGGCAATCTGGAATGCCAGCTGTGTTCTGGCTCGATGAGTATCGCCCGCACGAAATGGAGTTGATCAAAAAGGTCAGGCGTTATCTACAGGATCACGACACCAGTGGGCTCGATATTCAAATCATGTCGCAACAACGAGCGATGCGTTATACCCTTGAACGAATAATTCGCGGTAAAGACACCATTTCGGTCACCGGCAATATCCTGCGTGATTATCTTACTGATTTATTCCCGATCATGGAGCTCGGGACTAGTGCCAAGATGCTTTCCATCGTGCCGTTGATGGCCGGTGGTGGCCTGTTCGAAACCGGCGCCGGTGGCTCTGCACCGAAGCACGTTAAACAGCTGGTTGAGGAAAATCATTTACGCTGGGACTCGTTGGGAGAGTTCCTCGCGCTTGCCGTTTCGCTGGAAGATGTCGGTATTAAGACCGATAACCAAAAAGCCAAAATTTTGGCCCGAACACTCGATGACGCTACCGGCCAGTTGCTTGACAATAACAAGTCGCCTTCACGCCGCACCGGCGAGCTGGACAACCGGGGCAGTCATTTCTATCTTGCTATGTACTGGGCGCAGGCATTGGCGGAGCAGGAGGACGATGCCGACTTAAAACAACGGTTTGCGCCTTTGGCTAAAAGTCTTGCAGAGAATGAGCAGAAGATTCTTGATGAATTGGCCGAAGTACAGGGTAGAGCTGTTGATATTGGTGGTTATTACCACCCTGATTTAGAAAAAATGAAAGCTGTCATGCGACCGAGTGCTACCTTTAATTCGGTGCTTGATTCGGCTGCGGATTAAATATCGGTAGAACTGAAGCAATGATAGGCAGGTAAGCTTCGAGTCCAGAGCAATGTGGTTTCTACCAGCCATACTCCGGATAAATTAGTTAAATTTTGTCGACTGGGGACCTGTCTTAACCGAATGAATAGCTTTCCTACACTCTGGCTCCTCGCTGGAATTTTAACTGTGGCTGGCGGCTGCACGCTAATCCTTCGATTGATTTTGAAAAACAATCGGATCATCAGGCAGCTAACAGAGCATAAACGGAGTCTGATGGAGAAGGACGACATGCTTCACGAGGCCGTCGAGGCGGTCTCCGAGGGCTTCGTTATTTACGACCAGAATGACCGCTTTATCACTTGTAACGAGGCTTATCGGCAAATCTACAAAACCAGTGCCGATCTATTTATACCGGAAGTCAGCTTCTCGGAAATCATTCGCTCCGGAGTCGAGCGAGGCCAGTACCCCGCCGCAGTTGGTAATGAAGAAGACTGGATAGCCGAGCGCGTCCGTTTGCATCAGAACCCGGACGGCAGCATCGTGCAGCAACGTCTCGATAATGGCACCTGGCTGCAAATTATTGAAAACAAAACTAAAAGCGGATATATCGTCGGCAACCGGGTAGATATAACCGCCCTGAAACACGGTGAAGCAGAATTACGACGGGTTCAGGAAAACCTCGAAGAACAGGTTCTCGAGCGTACCAGTGCGTTACTTGAAGCAAAAGAGCAGGCTGAGCAGGCTAACAGAGCCAAGTCCGAATTTTTAACGAATATGTCGCACGAGCTCCGGACGCCACTACATGGCTTGCTGAGCTTTTCTGAATTGGGTAAATCCAGGGCGCATGAACTGGATAGTGATACAGTAGAGAGATACTTCGAAAATATTTTTATCAGTGGCAAACGCCTGCTGGCATTGATAAATGATTTGCTCGATATTTCTAAGCTGGATGCGGGTAAATATCGACTTGAGTTTGATAATTGTAAAATCGACTCCCTGTGGCATCAGGCAACGCGCGAGCTGGAATCTCTGGCGAGTAATAGAGGCATTAAATTCGAACTTCAGAATACGGCTAGCGAGTCTGTCTGTTTCTGCGACTATCGGCGTATTCAGCAGGTAGTCTCGAATATTCTGTCAAATGCAATTAAATTTAGCCCCGATAACTCTACGATTCGTTGTCAGATAGAATCGGTTCGACTGGAGGAAAATTCTGATATATCGGATGCGCTTCAGGTTACGATAATAGATGAAGGTGAGGGCGTTAGTAATGAAAACCTGGAATATATATTTGAAAAGTTCACCCAGGTTACTGCGCCCGATAATGCTATTCAAGGTACCGGACTGGGCCTGGCCTTATGCCGGGAGATATTGGACTTGCATAAGGGGAAAATCTGGGCAGAAAATAATTCAGAATCGGGAATGCGTTTCATTTTTGTGATACCGATTAAGATGGGTGATTCGTAGCCTGGTATAGCGTCAAATAGCCACCACCTTAAACTAATTTAACCCGGTTCATCTCCATAACATGACAACTTACCAGAGCCTGCTGCTTGGGCTTAGATCATCTGGCGCGTATTTTCTCTCGACTTTTCTGTTTGGTGTCATGTTTGGTATTGCGGCCTCGGCCTCAGGTGTCGAAAACTGGCAGGCACTATTAATGAGCGCATCTGTTTTCAGCGCCTCGGCTCAGTTCGCCAGCCTCGAATTCTGGCAGTCACCCTTGCCATTGGGGACTATCGCGCTGTCGGTGTTCCTGGTGAGTAGCCGCAATATTCTGCTGGCTATGTCGATGACGCATCATTTTGATGGACATAGCCTGGGTCGGCGAATTATCTGGTTATTTATTCTGAATGATCCTGGCGTGGTGACGTCATTCAGGATGGATGAATGGGTGGATCGACTGGGTTATGTGACTGGTTACGGCATCGCTCTGATGGCGAGCTGGGTGTTGTCCACTGCCCTGGGTTTGAGCGTTGCCGGTCTGTTTGACGGTGCCGATTTAAGCTCGCTCGATTTTGCCGGGCCGCTGGTGATGGCTACTATGATGATGTTATTTGCCAAAGGCTCGAAATCGAGTCCTACCCCCTGGATTGTTTCGGGCATCGCAGCACTGATTCTGTTTGAGGTGGGTACGCCGAATTATCTGATTCTCATGCTATCGGTAGTGATCGGTATTGCCGCAGCCATAATCAGAGAGAAAACCCGGCATGTATGAGCAGTATCCTGTTCTGGTGACCATTGCCATGATGTCGGCCATCGTCTATGCCACGCGTCTAGGTGGTTATCTGGTTGGATTAAAAATTCGTCATATTGGCTGGTTGCGACCCATTCTCGAAGCATTTCCAGGCTGCGCCTTTATGGCGATTCTGGTGCCGGCCGTTCGACAAGGAAGTCCCACTGAAATTATCGCAATACTTTGCGTGATTGGACTAATGTGGAAAACCGATAATGTCGTGATGGCAACCGTGGCAGGTATGGCCGTATTGGTTCTGGGAGAAACGACATTATCTGGCACCGGACTGGGCTGAACTGAGCTGTTTATTTGTCTGTTGATATCGGAATTACCGATCTGGCACCAGAGTGGATATCTTTAGCAAGGCAGTAAAAGCCTCGGTTCATGTGCCGATTAGTGGTCGTACGATGTCATTTAACAAACAGGGTAAATGTGTCGCGGATTGCTAGTTTATTCGAGAAAATCCTGCATCCAGCGTTCATAGTCTTCTTCTCGCGATAGCT
>Ga0224506_10002566_pt1 | contig 12298 bp, 10 predicted proteins | sample SF_Jan12_sed_USG_2_FD_169108 | JGI IMG/M metagenome (GOLD analysis project Ga0224506, IMG submission 169108) | Sediment microbial communities from San Francisco Bay, California, United States - SF_Jan12_sed_USGS_8_1 | ecosystem: Environmental > Aquatic > Marine > Sediment | place: USA...
ATATAGGATCTTTATCAATATCAATAATCTGCAGATTGAAAATGCCCTGCGCTTGTCGTTTGCGCAGGGCAAGGGTCATTTCTTCACAAAGATGACATTCTTCGCGAACATAAATCACTAAATCTAGTTTTTTATTACGCTCAGCCATATTATATTATTTATCTGTCTCAGGCAGTTTCATTGTTATGAAAGTATTTAATTCACCACGCCTGACCAATAATGCAATGTTTCGTCCTTTTTCAATCTCTTTAAGCAATTGATTAAATTGTGCAACAGTCTTCACATCTTTACTGTTTAAACCAAGAATAACATCACCTGAACGTATGCCGGCTTGGCTGGCAATACCGGGTAGAATATCTTCTACCAATAACCCATTCTTAACATTTAATTCCTTTTTCTTCTCTAAAGTAATCTCACTCAAAGCAAGCCCAAGGCTATTAGATATCTTAGGCTTTTTTCCAGGTTCTGGTAGACTATTTTCCGTTGTTTTTTCAGATGGTATTTCACCTATTTTAATATTTATTTTTTTTATTGATCCGTCACGCCATACGCTAACGGGAACATCTGTGCCTGGCTGCGTATTGCCAACCATACGTGGTAAATCAGAAGAATTTTCAACTTCTATGGTATTAAATTTGAGTATGATATCCCTTGCTTCAAGACCTGCTTTGTCCGCAGGACCATCTTTTTGCACAGATACAACTAATGCGCCGTGTGCTTTGGCTAAACCAAAGGATTCAGCCAACTCTTTTGTAACCTCCTGAATCATAACCCCGATTCTTCCTCTACTAACTCTGCCATTCTCTTTTAGTTGATTAGCTATATCAGTTGCAACATTAATCGGAATGGCGAATGATAGGCCCATGAAACCACCTGTTCGACTATATATCTGTGAATTAATACCTACGACTTCGCCTTTCATATTAAATAATGGCCCACCAGAATTCCCAGGATTAATGGCAACATCTGTTTGAATAAATGGAACATAATTTTCTTGTGCTAGTGAACGCCCTTTTGCACTCACAATACCTGCAGTAACGCTATTTTCGAATCCAAATGGAGAACCAATAGCAACTACCCATTCTCCAACTTTTAATTTCTCAGGGTCACCTTGTGTAACTAAGGGAAGGTTCTTAGCATCGATTCTAATCAATGCTATGTCTGTCTTTTTATCCGTTCCAATAACTTCACCAACGAACTCTCGCTTATCATTAAGTTTTACTGTTATTTCTTCAGCAGTTTCAACCACATGTGCATTCGTTAGAATATAACCATCTGCACTGATAATAAAACCCGACCCCATTGATCGTGGTTCTGATCTTCTGGGAGCTGAGAAAGGTTGCATATGACGGCGGAAGAATTCATGAAAGGGCGAATCCTCCGGTATATTAGGTAACCCAGGTGCTAATTGATTAAGTGATTCGTGCTGTGCTTGTTTGGTACTTATATTAACAACTGCAGCACCATATTTTTCAACAAGACCTGTGAAATTAGGTAATGCAGCGTTTTGTGAAAAAACACATGTTGGAATACTAAGCAACAAGATTAAAATAAATTGACGCATTATTTTTTCCCTTGAGATAAGTCAATGATGATAATTGCAGTGATTCTGATTATTTAAACGAGTAATCTTAGCATTTGCTAGACTAGTATTATTATACGAAAAATGTATGTTGTATGTTTTCACGGGGTCGTTGCTTTTATTATTGATTAACCACTGAATCGCCAATTTGTTTTATTGCTTCAAGTGGCACTTCACCGACTGTGGTAATCTTATGATTTTCAAACGTACGGACATATATATTTATGGCACCACGACTGGAATAAAATCCAGGTACAGGTTGTACTGAGTTTTTAGTAATCGGTTCGATAAATACTGAAACAGTCGCAAGACCATCAGATAAAGCAATATGATCAACCAGCACTTTATCCCCTGTTAGATTTCGTTTCATTTCTATTACTTTTCTGAAGCCAGATGGAAGGTCTTTAATACTCCAATCTAATTCGCCGTCTTTAAGAACTATAGTCTGCAAGTTTGTTGTTTTCCAGTCGTCTTCATTTATTGATTGTTCTGGTTTAATCAATTCTTTACTTATGTCACTATCAATTTCTAATTGAGCAAAAGCAAATTGCTCGATAATTTCATCAGTATCCAAGACAGCAACTTTTAGTAACAATCCAGTGTCCACATGTATCCATAATTTATGGCCATAACGAAGGTTATCTCGTGGCGTGAGTAGAACTGATTGGCATTCATAGCCCGCTACACGCTCCCGATCAACCATAGTGACATGATAATTCTTACTAATATCACTAAACGGTTGTGGCAATAAATCGGGGAAAAATTTTCGGAACCAGCGTTGTTCCGTATATATTTTTTTACTTTCCGGCAAATAACATTTTATTTTGTCATTATTCCGGTAAACAATACGCGGTATTCCATCGAGTACTTCGATTTTCTCATGCTCACCATTTTCATCCACCAAATGTGTAATATGTGATGTTTCCATATGCCGATCTGCATAATAAATAAATGTGCCTTTATAATTATGTGAACGAGGAGCAAGTGCAGTTTTTTTAAGCCAGTCCAGCGCCTCATCAATAGAGGCATCTGGATTCTCGGCATTAACGGGCTGAAGCACACAAAATAGTAATAAAAGCAAAATAAATCTTAAGAAGAAATTTATTTGCCTGGAGACATTAATTTGAATTTTACAGTCTAATTTTAAAGCAGAATTCTTTATCATTGGAGACAAAAAGATATTCTTGTTAACAAGAATGGTTGGAGAATCGGGGTAATTCAACTGTTCTATTGTGTTTAATTCTAAGCTTTGACGGATATCCTAAACTACCTGTCCCGTCGTATAAGAATAGCTTTAGGGTTATTTTTTTAATCATTACAGCGAGTATCGTACGAAGTAAAATAGGAACAGGTATTTTTTTATAGTACTTAACAAAAGAGCCCATACTCGTTACCTACCGCCAAATCTTTCATGCGAGTCAACAACAGGATGCATATAGGACGTATGTCCACGAGTCATTGTACCGGGTGAGAACTCTCTATGAACAAAAAGATAATCATTAATCTCTACAGGCGGATGTTGATAAATTAGGTTTGAAGGAGGTGTCGATACCATAATGGGTGATGTTAGTCGATTACTTTCGATAGTTGATTGATCAGCAACAAAAGTTTGTTGTGGCTCATACGAATATTGCAAACCGAACCAGGCCGTAAACATTGCAATAATTGAAGCGGCAATTGAGTATGCAAAAACTTTATTTCGCGAATACTTAGAATTATTGGCTGCTGGTGCGAGTATGGTTACTTCTGATTCAAGTTGAGCCTTTACTCGGGGTGCAATATTTGTTGCTAGTTTCGTCGACTGTCTTAATGCATCACCAATTAAATGATAAGTTTGCCAGTCTTCATGTAAATCTTCCTGCTTCTTCAATGCCGCAATTATCTTATCTGCTTCTTGCTTTTCAAGTTCTCCATCCACCAATGTAGACACTTCATTCTTCATATCACCACCTTTTGTCTTTACTCGTCCCTAATAAAGGGCGCAACTCTTTAGATATTGCATCGCGTGCACGAAAAATACGTGATCGTACTGTACCAATAGGACAATTCATAATATTAGCAATATCTTCATAACTAAGCCCCTCAATTTCTCTCAAAGTAATCGCTGTGCGTAATTCTTCAGGTAATCCTTTTAAGGTCTGGTTTACTGTTTGAGCAATTTGTTTACTCATCAGTTCACTTTCAGGTGTGTTTATTTCCCTTAAGTTCCCAGCTTCATCTAAATTTTCAGCTTCTTCATTATCAATACCTTGCAACGTAGGTGCACGTCTTCCCTGAGAGACTAAATAATTCTTTGCCGTATTTATACCAATTCGATACAACCAAGTGTAGAAGGCACTATCACCCCGAAATGCGGGAAGTGCCCTGTAAGCCTTAATAAAGGCCTCTTGAGTTACGTCTTCAACTTCAGCCGAGTCACGAATAAATTGTGACAATAGACGTGCTAGCTTTCGCTGATATTTAATTACCAGTAAATCGAATGCTTGCTTGTCTCCGTTCTGAACACGTTCCACCAATCGTTGATCGACCTCCCGATCACCCATACTACTTGGTCCCTGAGCATTTTGAGTTAAAAAAAGATTATAGATTAATTATCTATCAATGTTATTTTTGATGCGGCATATCAGTCACAACAAACAAATAATATAATCTACAACTCTTTAATAATATTTTTATAAGTTTGTTTATGGTACAACAGATCAAGTAAATCTCTCAAAAGAATCTCAGAAACTGCAGGTTACCAGCCTGAGAGACAGCTAATTACAATAATTAGTTCACTTAAATTTTCTTTTAATTAAAAAATTAATGGTTAAAGATACCCGAAAAGGATACATTCTTACATATGATTCCAGTCTGCTATGATTAAACACACTAAATTTAAATATATATTGAATAGAATGCAATCTAAATGCAAAACAAGAATTTTGACACACTGATTATTGGAAGTGGTCTTGCTGGATTTACACTTGCGCTGCATTTAGCACAAGATAAAAAAGTCTGCATCGTAACCAAACTTTCCGTAAATTCAGGTGCCAGCGGATGGGCTCAAGGCGGCATAGCTGCTGCATTATCAAATAACGACTCGCCTGAAAGGCATATGCACGACACACTTCAAGCTGGTGCAGGCTTGTGTGATAAAGAAATCACTTACTTAATCGCTACAAAAGGCCCACAAGTCGTGCAATGGTTAATTGATCAAGGCGTTCAATTTAGTCGTGAAGAAGGAAGCGAAACAGGCTTGCACCTCACCAATGAGGGAGGACATAGTGTACGTCGTATCGTCCATAGTGGCGATACAACAGGTAATGCGATACAACAAACCTTAATTGAGAAAATTAAGAGCCATCATAATATTAAAGTATTTGAACAGCATATCGCTATTGACCTCATTACCAACGAAAAAGGATCCATTCATACCGATCAAAACAATAAACGCTGTTTTGGTGCATATATTCTAGATAAACAAAATGGAAAAGTAGGTACTTTTACAGCACAAAATACGGTTCTCGCAACAGGTGGTGCAAGCAAAGTCTATTTATATACAACTAATCCTGACACAGCAACTGGTGATGGTATTGCTATGGGTTGGCGAGTTGGATGTCGTATTGCCAACATGGAATTTATTCAGTTCCATCCAACTTGCTTATACCATCCCCATGCTAGAACTTTTCTAATTAGTGAAGCTGTCCGGGGTGAAGGCGGCCTGCTAAAGCTTCCCAATGGTGAGCAATTCATGTCAAGACATGACCCACGGGCTGAGTTAGCACCTCGTGACATTGTTGCACGCGCAATTGATTTTGAAATGAAGAAACGAGGGTTAGATTGTGTTTATCTCGATATCTCACATAAATCTTCGGCTTTTCTTAAAAATCATTTTCCTAATATTTACGCACGTTGCTTGGAGCTGGGTATTGATATTACCCAAGAACCTATACCTGTTGTGCCAGCAGCCCATTATACCTGCGGTGGCATTATGACAGATAGAAACGGAAAAACTGATTTAAATAATCTATACGCTATTGGCGAGACGGCTCATACCGGCTTACATGGTGCTAACCGATTAGCTAGCAATTCACTGCTCGAATGTTTGGTCGTAGCACAAGCTGCCGCGCATGAGATTATGAATCTAGCATCTATTCCGTTAACCGATTTTCCAGATTGGGATGAAAGTCGTGTTACAGATGCCGATGAAGAAATTGTTATTTCTCATAACTGGGATGAGCTAAGACGCTTTATGTGGAGCTATGTTGGTATTGTGCGCACTACTAAGCGTTTGCAACGTGCGCAAAGAAGAATAGAGCTGTTACGCGAAGAAATTAATGAATACTATACTAACTTTCGTGTTACCAGTGATTTGCTAGAGTTACGTAATTTGGTTGATACAGCCGACTTGATTGTGCGCAGCGCACAACTACGTCATGAAAGCCGCGGATTACATTTTAGTAAGGACTATCCAGAAACTTTGCCACATGCGAAAGATACCGTATTAAAACGGTAATTGAAAAAACTGCTATTTCTTACGTTTATCACGAACATAGAGAGATCTTGAGTTGCCATCACCGATTTGCCTTTCTTCTATCTCAAAAATATTGATTGCAGCAACCAGTTCACCTAATTTTCTATAGCCATAATTTCTCGGGTCAAAGTCAGGGGCTTGTTTTGCAATATTATTACCCACAGGACCTAGTTGTGACCACCCGCTTTCATCAGATGAAGCGTCCACAGCATTGCGCAACAAACTTACTAGCTTGGTGTCTTGCTTTAATTCACCACTTGATTTCTTAACTATTGCCTGATTTTCATCCGTTTTAACACGCAACACTTCCGTATAAATAAACTTGTCACACGCTGAAACAAAAGCAGATGGCGTTTTTTGTTCTCCAAAGCCATATACTAACAGACCAGCCTCCCTAATTCTTGAGGCAAGTTTAGTAAAGTCACTATCGCTAGACACGATACAAAACCCATTAAATTTGTCTGTGTACAATAAGTCCATGGCATCAATGATCATAGCGCTGTCCGTTGCATTTTTCCCTTTAGTGTAGGCAAACTGCTGCATCGGTTGAATCGAATGTTGTAAAAGCACCTCTTTCCACCCCTTCAATCCAGGTAACGTCCAGTCACCATAAATTCTTTTGACACTCGCCACGCCGTAATTGGCTATTTCCGCCAACAAATCATCAACAATAATTGGCTGAGCATTGTCCGCATCAATTAAAACAGCTAATTTATCTGTATTATTATCCAAACCTAGACCTATTTAATCAAAATACTTTTCTCTACCAAACATGTCGTTATCGGCACAATACTGTTTTGATTGAGCAAGCAGCAGACAGCTATTAACTGAACATCAAGTACATAATCCTAATTAGACTTCTTGGATTGCAAAATTAGGTATTGTGATAGTAAAGGTACAGGGCGACCTGTTGAACCTTTTTCTTTGCCGGATTTCCAAGCAGTGCCAGCAATATCAAGATGGGCCCAGCGATATTCCTTAGTAAAGCGAGATAAAAAACAAGCCGCTGTAATTGTGCCCGCAGCTCGACCGCCAATGTTGGCCATATCAGCAAAATTACTATGTAGTAATTCCTGATAGTCATCCCATAACGGTAATTGCCATGCACGATCTGCTGCTTGTTCTCCTGCACATAATAATTCTTGAGCTAATTTATCATCATTACTGATTATTCCAGTTGCTACATGTCCCAAGGCAATAACACAAGCGCCAGTTAATGTTGCGACATCAATTACGGCCTTTGGTTTGAAACGCTCAGCATAAGTTAACGCATCGCAAAGGATTAAACGACCTTCAGCATCGGTATTTAGAATTTCAATTGTTTGTCCAGACATGCTGGTTACGACATCGCCTGGTTTGGTAGCTTTTCCACTTGGCATGTTTTCAGTGGCAGGTACAATTACCACTAAATTAATAGGCAGCTTCATTTCGGCAACGGCTTGCATTGTTCCCAAAACACTGGCTGCACCACTCATGTCATATTTCATTTCATCCATATCAGGCGATGGCTTTAATGAAATACCCCCGGTATCAAAAGTAACTCCTTTGCCTACTAATACAATAGGTTGTTCTTTTTTAGCTTGGCCTTGGTATTCTAGAACAATTAACTTTGCTGGCTGGTCACTACCTTGAGCTACTGACAACAAGGAACCCATTCCCAGCTTGTCCATATCTTTTTGCTCAAAAACACTAACTTTTAGTTTATGTTTCTTAGCCATATCTTGAGCTTGTTTTGCCAGATAAGTTGGTGTACAAATATTTGGTGCCAGATTTCCAAGATTTTTGGCCAAGCTCATACCATTAGCAATTGCAAGTCCTTGTTCTAAAGCTTGTTTACTAATGTCTAATTGCGCTTGATCATTTATACCTAGCGTAATTTTACTTAGGATCGGTTTTGTATCTTCTGGCTTACTTTTAAGTTGATTAAATTGATAATTATTACTTGTAGCAATGCGTACAATTTGCTGGGTTTTCCACTCTATACCATGATCTTTTACGGGAATATCTGTTAAAAAAATCGTCGCATCATTGCTTCCTGTTTTTTGTAACGTTTTGAAAACTGCGTCTGTGACCGTCAAGAATTTATTATTATTAAATTCTTTATCTTTTCCTAGACCGGCCAGTAATATACGTTTACTCTGTACTCCAGGCACATTATGTAACACTAAGGTGTCTTTGGCTTTACCGTCCATATCACCCTGGCTCAATATTGCTTTTATGTATCCATTTGATGCTTTATCGATAACTTTTGCTGCATCAGATAGTTTCCGTGACTCAAAGATACCCACTACAACACAGGCACCACTCTGTTTTTCTGGGGTTGTTACACTCACTCTGAAATCCACGTTTTACTCCTTTTTATATATTTTGTGTCAATTGTCTCATGCAAAGCATAGAATTAATATCGCTTTTCAATAGACAATTCTTTCATTATTAAATTTTTTGGATACTATAGCATTGCACATGATTGCAAGAAACATTTGCAACATTAACGTGAGCATTAACGTTCTAGGTAATTACTGAATGTAGTACGGAATAAATTTCTGTTATGCTTATCTACTAAAATAACCACTATAAATATCGCATGAACTTGATTATCCAAGGCCTTCAGGTCGAGAATAGCGACTTAAGAGCTATTGCAAAACTTTCCCAAGCAGATCAAATTGAGCGTATTACGAGTCAAGCATTCCGCTTAAAAAATGCCAATCAACATGATCAAATTGCGCAATACTGTACTGAATCAGAGTTAGACTACGCTTTTGTTGACCCAGGCAAGCATTTGTCGGATTTTGGTTTGCTCGCCATGGATATGGATTCCACACTACTGGCGATTGAGTCGATTGATGAAGTTGCTGACATGCACAATATAAAGAAACAAGTAGCTGAGATTACTTTGCAGACAATGCGTGGCGATATTACCTTTGAAGAAAGCATCACAAATCGTACTGCGCTATTAGAAGGGCTTCACCAAGATGCGCTACAAAAAGTCTATGATGAGCGAGTCAAGCTTAGCCCGGGTGCTGAGAAAATGCTAAAACAAGTTAAAGCCGCCAACATCAAAACCATGGTCATTTCTGGCGGGTTCTCTTTTTTTACTGAAAGAATCAAGGCAAAGTTGTCACTTGATTACGCCGCTGCCAATACTCTAGACATTGAAAATGACAAGCTGACAGGTAAGGTTGTCGGAAAAATAATTGGTAAAGAGGGAAAGGCTGAAATTTTAAAACAAGTATGTGAAGAGCTTAGTTTGCAACGAGAACATGTTATTGCAATTGGAGATGGCGCTAATGATTTGGGCATGATGGCAGAAGCCGGTGTTAGTATTGCCTACCATGCAAAACCGATTGTGCAAAAAAATGCGACGTACGCTATCAATTATGTCGGCCTAGATGGGGTAATTAATTTATTCCAAAAGTAATTGTTTCGTACAGGACTAGTGGTCAATAATTTGGCTCATACATTAGTGATTTAATGTGACTATCTAAATCATCAGGCATTTCTTGATCTGTTAGTCCTTCCTTCACTGCAATCTGAAAAACCGCTACAGCAATTGCACGAGATACTTCACGCACACGACTCAGCGCTGGATATATTGCACCTGTTTGTAATTCTTGGTCTGTTACTGTGCCGGCTAATACTTCAGCCGCAGCTAAAAACATATTTTGTGTAATCAAACGAGCCGAACTCGCATAGATACCTAAGCCAATACCTGGAAAAATATAGGCATTATTGCCCTGTGCTGGCTTAAATAATTTATCCTCATAAAGAACGGGATCAAATGGGCTACCACTGGCAAAAATCACACATCCATCACTCCACTTATAAGCTTCTTCAGCTGTGCATTCAGTATTTGATGTTGGGTTTGATAAGGCAATAATTACCGGACGCTCATTAACTGCGGCCATTTTTCGTACAATTTCCTCATTAAATGTTCCTGCCACTCCGGTTGCACCTATGAGCACATCTGGCTTTACTTCGCCAATAGCGTCCACGAAATTACACGGCTTATGCGCATGAGCAAATGGCTTAATACGTGATTTAATGTTTTCAGTCGTCGATACAACAAGCCCTTTCCTATCAATAAACCATAACCTCTCATAGGCTTGTTGCTTGGTTAATCCAGCCGTACAAAAGCCATCAACCATTAATTCAGCAATGCCACCCGCAGCAGAACCTGTACCCAGAAACATGATATTTAAGTCAACAAATCTTTTCTGGGTTAGGCGGCAAGAAGTATAAACACCGGCTAAGGTAACAGCAGCTGTGCCTTGGATATCATCATTAAAGCAGCGAACATCACTCCTATAATGATCTAAGAACCTAAATGCATTGGGTGTTAGAAAATCCTCAAATTGGATTAATGCATTAGGGAAACATGTTTGAGCCGCTGTGACAAACTCATCGACCAGTGTCTGATAGGCATCTCCAGTAATTCTAGGAAAAGGATAGCCAAGATATAACGGGTCGTCACGCAACGACATATTATTGGTGCCCACGTCTAACATGACGGGTATACATTGTGAGGGTTTAATCCCAGCACAAGCTACATATAAAGCAACTTTTCCGATAGGAATTCCCATGCCATTGGCACCAAGGTCACCTAATCCTAAGATTCGTTCACCATCGGTTACAACAATGATACGTATATCGTCTTCTGGCCAATTTTTTAATATTGAAACAATGTCGCCACGGTCTTCTGGGGTGATATACAACCCTTGCGGCTTTCTAAAAATATGTGCAAATTCTTTGCATGCCTCACCCACTGTTGGCGTGTAAACCAATGGCATTATTTCATCCATATTATCAATCATGGTGCGATAGAAAAGCCGCTGATTACGTTCAAGCAAAGCATTCAGAAAAATATATTTCTCAATATCGCTGGTTTTATTACGCATACTACCCAGAACACGTTGTTTTTGTTTGTCTATGTCTGCAACATCATAGGGCAACAATCCACGTAAACCGAGTTGTTCACGTTCTTCGCGCGTAAAAGCTGTTGATTTAGTGCTTGCAGGATCAAGTAATATTGCTTTTCCATGTAACTCTTTCATTTGCAATCTCATCTCCAAATAGATCTTGCTTTAATTAATCTATTTACAACATAGTTGGACTTCTAGAACTGCGAAAGTTAAACTTGCAACCTTTGTTTACTTTTTCGACCCAATCTAAACGGTTAGCGTTTTAACTGTTTCATGAAAAATATCTTTCTTAATCTTAAGAATGATAAAGAAAGTTCGTCAATTATTACACAGGAATAATGATCAGTTTAACCACCCATACATTTAAAAACGCCTTAAAAAACTATGAGCCAATCTCCTTTCCCAACACCTGATCCAAGTCGATATTCAGAAGAAGATGTCGCGCAACTCGTACATGTGTTTTATGCCAAAGCTAGAAAAGATCCCTCCCTCGGACCAATTTTTGAAGAGCATGTGCAGGACTGGGATGCACACTTTGTACAAATGACAAATTTCTGGTCAGCACAATTACGTGGTACGAGCCGTTTTCGTGGTGCCCCTATGCCTAAGCATATCGTATTACCAGAACTCTCAGCCGAACTATTTGAACGCTGGTTACAACTTTTTCAAGAAACAACACTCGAATTAGAAAACCTAGACCTTCAACTTCACGCTGACACAGTCGCCAAATTTATTGCTAGTAGACTATGGCAAGGTTATCAAATGAGTAATTACCCGGACAAACAACCTGTTGCGCTGAAGATTTCGTAATAAAGCATCGAATGATCTTGACAAGATTGTTTAATTACACCATTATCGCTCCCGAAAATGACATTGTGGAGAGGTTAGGCGTTAATATTTAATGCTGTCAGGTGATGCAAAAAGCACAAGTTTAGGGCCCGTTTCTGCTGCAATCTGATATAATCTTCCCCGGTTACATACTGTAAATAATTAGACTGTTCCATGCGCCCGTAGCTCAGTTGGATAGAGTACTTGGCTACGAACCAAGGGGTCGTGGGTTCGAATCCTGCCGGGCGCGCCAATATTAAATCAACTCTGCTTGATATATGGGTCCATTTAATTAATAAGTTGTAACGTGTTGCGAATATCCAAAATGGCCAAGTAGCTCAGTTGGTAGAGCAGAGGACTGAAAATCCTTGTGTCGATGGTTCGATTCCGTCCTTGGCCACCAAATTTAAGTATAAGCAATTGCTTATTGTAAGACCTAACTTATGTGACTTT
>Ga0224506_10002567_pt1 | contig 12293 bp, 13 predicted proteins | sample SF_Jan12_sed_USG_2_FD_169108 | JGI IMG/M metagenome (GOLD analysis project Ga0224506, IMG submission 169108) | Sediment microbial communities from San Francisco Bay, California, United States - SF_Jan12_sed_USGS_8_1 | ecosystem: Environmental > Aquatic > Marine > Sediment | place: USA...
CGTGAACAAAAATCAGAAGCATAGAAAAATGTTGTGCTTATTGCTTAAAACCATTCTGGCGCCATGCCTCATAAACAATAACAGCAACCGCATTGGATAAATTCATACTCCGGCTATCCGGTAGCATCGGAATTCTTAATACTGTTCCCGGTGGCATACTATCCAGTATTGTTGTTGGCAAGCCGCGTGTTTCAGGACCAAACAACAAGACATCTCCTTCTGAAAAATTGATGTCTGTATAACTTGTCTTGCCCTTGGTAGAAACAGCATAAATCTTTTCAGGCTTTACTTGCCTGATGAAACTATCCAGATCCGGATAGCGTGCAACTTCGGCAAACTCATGATAATCAAGGCCGGCGCGACGCAGGCGCTTGTCATCCAGATCAAATCCCAGCGGCTCGATTAAATGCAAAGACATGCCGGTATTGGCACATAATCGAATAATATTACCGGTATTCGGCGGGATTTCAGGTTCAAATAACACAATATGAAACATGTGAGCTTCCGTTTTTTAACAGTTATTGCTGACAGTTAAATCAAAAAAGACAATAATACAGTTATCTGGAAACAGGAACACTTGTTTGGCTTCGAATAATCACAAATCCCTTGCTATCAATTTTTGCGGGCTTGAGCTGGCAAATCCGCTGGTTCTGCTGTCCGGCTGCGTTGGTTTTGGTGAGGAATACACACGTATCGAAGGTTTTTCCAATCAGGATGTCGGCGCGATTTGTCTGAAAGGAACAACGCTTGAACCCAGGATGGGCAACAAACCACATCGGGTTTATGAAACACCAATGGGGATGCTTAATTCTATAGGCTTGCAAAATCCCGGTGCCAGTCATGTTGTTAACAACATTTTACCTACGCTTGATTTCTCCGAGACACGCTTTATTGCGAATGTTTCCGGTTCCACAATCGAGGAATATACTGAAGTTACACGCCTGTTTGATGACTCTCCCATTGATGCTATCGAGATCAATATTTCCTGTCCCAACGTCAAGGAAGGCGGTGTTGTCTTTGGTAATGATCCTGACATGTCTGCACGTGTTGTTGCAGCCTGCCGTTCTGCAACAAAAAAACCGTTAATTGCCAAGCTTTCACCCAACCAGACGAGTATCGCTGAAAATGCAAAAAAATGTATTGATGCCGGTGCCGATGCATTTGCTGTTATCAATACCTTGATGGGTATGGCTATAGACATTGAAAAACGCCAGCCGGTACTGGGTAATAATCAGGGCGGACTTTCCGGTCCTGCCATCAAACCGGTTGCACTTCTCAAGGTGCATCAGGTGTATCAGGTCTGCAAACAACATAATATCCCGATTATTGGTCAGGGCGGGATAACCACGGCACAGGATGCACTCGAATTTCTAATCGCCGGCGCTTCTGCCATCGGGATAGGAACAGCCCTGTTCTACGATCCCCTCGTTTGCCAGCAGATCAATCAGGAACTGCAGGACTACCTGCAAAAACATCATATTGGCAATATTTCTGAATTGACGGGCACCCTGCAAACATTTGCCTGACCCAACCCCGCATTTACCCGCATTTAATAGATATCTCCCTGATTTACACTATATTTTCTCCATAACCGTCCGATAGACACCTTATATATGCTCTTGTCTCTGGAACACACACAGGAAAGCGACTGAAGATGGCAGTGAGAAAAAAAATCCGTATTGGTGATCTGTTGGTTGAACACAAGGTCATCTCTGAACAACAGTTGATGGCTGCACTTGGTGACCAAAAACGGAGTGGGCGTAAACTGGGTCAGGTATTGATTGAAAACGGGTATGTTGAAGAAAAGAAATTTCTCGATTTTTTATCACGCCAGTTACAGGTTCCCTACATTGATCTAAAACATTTCAAATTTGATAAGCAGGCTGTTCAGACATTGCCGGAAACACTGGCGCGACGTTATCGTGCACTGGTTCTGGATAATAAAGGTGAAGACATTTTGATCGGCATGGCGGATCCAACTGATATCTTTGCCTATGACGATTTGGCCAAGCAACTGAAAAAAGCATTGCGTCTTGCAATTGTTCGTGAAGTTGATTTACTGCAAACCATTGACAGTGTTTATCGAAAGACCGATGAAATTTCCTCTATCGCTGAAGAACTGGGGGAAGAACTTTCTGAAAATGATTTTGATCTGGCACAACTTGCACAAACAGACAATCTGACTGATGCACCTGTTGTGCGTTTATTACAATCATTGTTTGATGATGCAATCCAGATCAAGGCATCAGATATTCATATTGAACCGGATGAAACTGTACTGCGCATTCGTCAACGTATTGATGGTGTCTTGCAGGAACAGGTAATGAAAGAGAAACGCATCGCAAACGCACTTGTATCAAGATTAAAACTGATGGCAGGTCTGGATATTTCCGAAAAACGTTTACCTCAGGACGGTCGATTTAATATTCGTGTAAAAAACAAAAGCATCGATGTGCGTGTCTCCACCATGCCGGTTCAATATGGTGAATCTGTTGTGATGCGTTTGCTTGATCAATCAGGTGGAACTCTTGATCTTGAACAACTTGGCATGCCTCCTGAATTATTAAAACGCTATCGTACCTTTATTCATCGTCCACATGGCATGGTTCTGGTCACCGGACCAACCGGTAGCGGTAAAACCACAACGCTTTATGCCACACTGAGTGAACTGAATAATCCGGAAACCAAAATAATTACGGTAGAAGACCCTGTTGAATACCGTTTACCACGCATTAACCAGGTGCAGGTTAATACAAAAATTGGTTTAACCTTTGCCAGTGTCCTGCGATCTGCTTTACGTCAGGATCCCGATATTGTGTTGATTGGTGAAATGCGAGATCAGGAAACGGCAGAGATTGGCTTACGTTCAGCAATGACCGGTCACTTTGTATTATCAACACTGCATACCAATGATGCTATCAGTACGGCTAACCGTCTGATTGACATGGGTGCAGAAGGTTATCTGGTTGCAACTGCATTACAGGCAGTGCTTGCCCAGCGACTGGTCAGAAAGATTTGCACAAGCTGTACTGAAACCTGCTCACCTGATCCGCATGAGTCTGCATGGCTACGTTCTTTTGGAGCAGAAAATTTGCTGACTACAGAGTTTAAAAAAGGTATCGGTTGTCCACACTGCAATAATACAGGTTACAGTGGCCGTATCGGTATCTATGAATTACTTGAAATTGATGAAATGCTCGCAGATGCGCTGAGACGCAATGATAGCAGTGACTTTGCACGCTATACTTCAAAGCAACCTGGCTTCAAAACGCTTGCACAAAATGCGCTTGAATATGCTGTTCAGGGTATTACCACTATAGAAGAAGTTATACGCATTGCTGGTGAGCTGGAAAATATTACAGAGAAAGAAGAAGTACAAATTACTGAAGAAAAAACAAATGAGAATAATACTCATACTCCAATAAGACATTAACTATGCCTCAATTTCATTACAAAGGTCGCGCCAACAGAGGTGATGCAATTGAAGGGATCATTGATGCCCCTTCTGCCGATGCTGTTGCCCAGCAATTATTTAATACCGGAATTACACCGATTGAAATTGAAGAGCATCACGAAAAACATGATGACGTACTTGAAGAAATTCAGGCTTATCTGGCAAAAAAACCGGGACTGCCTGAACTCATACTCTTCAGTCGTCAGATGTATACCCTGACAAAGGCTGGCGTACCGCTCTCGCGTGCTGTTGCCGGACTGGCAGAATCCAATGATAACCAGTTTATGTCAAACATATTACGTGATGTTGTTTCTGCACTGGAATCGGGACGCACATTATCATCGTCTCTTAACCAACATTCCGAACTGTTTTCGCATTTGTTCGTCAGTATGGTACAGGTTGGTGAAAACACCGGCCGTCTGGATGAGACTTTTCTGCAATTGTCAAAATATCTTGAACTTGAGAAAGACACGCGAGATCGCATTAAGTCCGCACTCCGTTACCCGATGTTTGTGATGGCTGCTATTACTGCCGCCATGTTTATTATTAACATTGTTGTTATCCCGGAATTCGCAAAAGTTTTTAAAAGCTTTAATGCAGAGCTTCCATGGGCAACAAAATTGTTGCTTGCCACTTCCGATTTTACTTTGACAGCATGGCCATTTCTGCTTGCCGGATTTTTTGCCGCAGTTTTTGGATTAAGAAACTATATCAAGACTGATAATGGACGTTATCAGTGGGACAGGTTAAAACTAAAAATACCCGCAACCGGTGTTGTCATCAAGAAAGCCACTCTTGGTCGCTTTGCACGTTCATTTGCTATCGCCATTCAGTCCGGTGTTCCTATGGTGCAGGCGTTAACAGTGGTTGCACATGCTGTTGATAATGACTATGTCGCAGAACACATTCAGCAAATTCGCAATGGCATTGAGCGCGGTGAAACATTAACGCGCACTGCTTCAGCCACCGGCATGTTTACTCCGCTGGTATTGCAAATGCTGGCGGTGGGCGAAGAAACCGGTGCAATTGATGATTTAATGAATGAAGTGGCCGATTTTTATGAGCGTGAGGTAGAGATTGACCTGAAAAATCTGAGCTCTGCCATTGAACCATTTTTGCTGATTGCTATTGGTGCTATGGTGTTAGTACTGGCGCTTGGTGTATTTTTACCCATGTGGGATCTGTCTGCTGCTGCCAGTGGAAGATAATCAAAAATTGAAACGGCATTTTCAATCAGAAAACCGTGAACTTTGATTTTTTCAAAAATTCTCAACGCTCCGGTGTTGAACTCACCGTCTTTGCCGCTGTTGCAATTATTATTTTCATACTTGCCGTTATTAAAGTTCTTCCCATGTTTGGCAAGGTTGAGAAAACCTATTTTGAAAACACGCTAAAAAATATTCGTTTAGTAATTAATATTCATGCAGGCACCCAGCTTTTAAAAGGCCAGCCTGACCAGTTGATTGACCTTGTTAATGGCAACCCCTTTAGCCTGGTTAACCAAAAGCATCTGCCTGCTACCTACAAGGGTGAGCTGAATTCACCCGATTATCAGAAAATTGATGGCTATAGCTGGTTTTTCGATACATTTGATCATACCCTTGTGTATGTTATTGAAAATCATGACTATTTTTCTTCTCTAGGCATTAAATCCTCAAATATAAAGTTCAAGTTAATTCTTAAGTTTGCCGATAAGGATAAAAACGGCGTATTTAACAAGGGGTTAGACACCATACAGGGTCTGTTGTTAATACCTCAAGACCATATTGAATGGTTAGAAAATTAAACGGTTAAATTGAATTAATTTGCAATAACCCATTGATTACAAACGGATATGGGAAATAAGGAGAAGATTTATGAAAAGGGCTCAATCAGGCTTTACTTTAATCGAGCTAGTCATTGTTATTGTAATATTAGGTTTGCTCGCAGCAACCGCATTACCACGTTTCGCTACAATTAGTGATCAAGCAAGAACTGCTGCTCTTTCCGGTGTTGTTGGTGGTTTCCGTTCTGCCGTGGCTATCACTCATGCACAGTGGTTGGCGGTTGGCGGTACAGGTGCTCAACTTATTACATTACAAGATGGAACAGAAGTTGAAATGAATGCGGCTGGCTGGCCTGTTGTTGATGGAAGTCTGGCTAAGGCTGGAGGTGTTGCGACACAAACCACGGCTGCATTACTGTTTGATTCTATTATGTCCCAACCTTTTAATGGGCTTGGTACTGGCTGGACATCAACTGAAGATCTCACCGCAAATACAGCAACTTACACCCTTGCCGGTAACGGTGGTGGTAATTTTGTATATGATGAAGACGACGGTTCTGTCGTTTGTACAGGGTGTTGATGTTATATCTACATCACATTGAAAAACGGGGTATATAAATACCCCGTTTTTTTTCGACTATAACTATATCGTTATCAATAGTTATTTTCTAATGATTCTCACTAAACGTATGAAGACAAGATTTAATAGGTGTTTCGGCTTCACTATTATCGAACTGGTCATCGTGATAGTGATTATCGGCATTATCACTGCCGTGAGTGCACCACGTTTTTTTACAATGCAAACATTTGACGAGCGTGGCTACTATGATGAAGTTGTTGCCGCTGTTCGTTATGCACACAAGGGGGCACTTTCGACAGGCTGTAATTTTAAGGTAGCCATTACGGCCTCCGGTTATGAAATTACAAAGTATAGTGGTTGTTACACTGGAACATTCCAGCCTATCCAGAATCCGGCAATGGGCACAGCTGGCTACACGGGAACAAAGCCTGGCAGTGTCAGTTCCGGTGCATTAAGCTTTTATTTTGATAATAATGGACAACCCTTCACTCTTGGTGGAGCAGAAATCACCTCTGTCAGCTCTGTCACTATTGGCAGCAGAACCCTGCAGTTGGAACCCTATACCGGATTTGTACACAATTAAATGAACAAGATAAAACTAAACAAAGGGTTTTCTCTGGTTGAACTTGTTATTTCCATTGTGATTATTTCTGTTGCCCTTACCGGCGTGCTGATGATCATGAATCGTACTGCTGTCTCAAGTGCAGATCCCATGATTCGAACACAAGTCACTGCTATTGCCCAAAGCTATCTCGAGGAAATTATGCTTCGTAATTACAGTGATCCTGATGGTAGTGAGGTTGGTGAAAATCGTTCTACTTATGATGATGTCGATGATTATCACAATCTTGCAAATAATGGTTGCCTTACAGCAACTGCGGCATGTCCGATGGGGAGTTGTGCCTGTGATCAAAACGGAAACCCGATTGAACAACTTAAAAATTACGCGGTTCAGGTTACTGTCATAGTGGATAATATGAATTTTTCTGTGCCCACATCAGTACCTGCAAAAAGGATTGATATAACGGTCAGTCATTCCAGCGGTATTTCCACCTCACTGACTTCATACCGTGCAGATAGATAGGTTTATGAAAATTACAGCTCAACAATCCGGGTTCACAATTATCGAGATGGTTATTGTCATTGTTGTTGGCGGCATCATTGCCAGTATCATTGCACAGTTTATTACCCGGCCCATGGAAGGATATGTTGCGCAAGGGCGACGTTCGGAACTTGTCGATATTGCTGAAACTGCGCTGAATCATATTACACGTGATGTACGACAGGCTTTACCAAATAGTGTCCGTATCGCGTGCGGTGGTCAATGTCTGGAAATTCTGCATACACTGGATGGCGGTCGTTACCGCTTAAAACCGCCTGGCAACCAGCTTAAATTTACCGGCTCGGATACATTATTTGATTCGCTTGGACCGCTGAATAGTCGTGCTTTAATAATCAATAATATCGCCTCCACTGGCAATAGTTGCTTTAATACCAGCCCACATCGATGGTGTGTATCAATATTTAATACGGGCAATGCAACTGCCAATTCCTACAACAGGGATAATATGGTGACGCTTACCTCTTTGGTAACCGCATCAGATGGTATTTCAGATCTTATCGGATTTGATAACACAGAATTCAGTACCGGAAATACATTTCCATATGAATCACCGAATCAGCGTTTTTATGTGGTTGATACACCCATCTCGTTTATTTGTTCCGCAGGAGAAATTAATCGCTATCATGATTATGCCATCACCGCCGCCCAGCCTGTCGCCAGCCCGGGTGGAAAAACCGGACTATTGGCAAATAATGTAACAGCATGTAATTTTTCATATCAGTCCAATACTGCTACACGTAGCGGTTTGCTTACAGCCAGTATCACTGTTTCCGATTCAGGTGAATCAATCACCTTGTTACAGCAGGCGCACATAGTGAATCAGCCATGAACAGTATAAAAAAACAAAAAGGCATTTCCATTGTCAGTGCTATTTTTATTATTACCGTTCTGGCAATGATGGGTGCTTATATGTTGAAACTCAGTGCTGTTCAGCATTTATCAACCGGGCTATCAGCGCAAGGTATACGTGCACATTTTGCTGCTGTCAGCGGCCTTGAGTGGGCAACTTGGCTAGCAACAAACACGCAGGTGGATCATGATTCTATTTGCGGCAATCCTCAAATGACGACAACGTTTCAATTAACATCCGGAACACTCGCCGGTTTTAACATAACCGTGACATGTAACAATCATGGTGGATTTCAGGAAGCCAGTAATAACTATGAAGTCGATTTTATTACAGTTGAAGCGAGTAAAGGTGTTGGTAATGATTATGTTTATCGCAAAATCACCGCCACTGTTACAACCGGGGGTGTATTGTAATCACGCCGCATCACTGCTGTGTTTCTCTTCCATTCCCAACTCCTTTATCTTGCGTGTTAATGTATTACGGCCCCAGCCCAGTAATTTGGCGGCGTCCTGACGACGACCTCCCGTATGTTTTAGTGCCGTTTCAATCATGATTCTTTCAAAGCCGGGCGTTGCCTCTTTCAGAATACCGGGTTCACCTTTTGAAATACGGTAATCCACCCAGCGACGCAATGCATTTTGCCAATCCAGTGTATTTGCTTCCTGTGCAGAGCCTGTTTTCAACTCCGGTGGCAAATCATTAATCGTTATCGTTTGTCCCGAAGACATAACCGTCAACCAGCGGCACAGATTTTCCAGCTGTCTTACATTGCCAGGCCAATTCAGGCTCGACAGATATTTCTCTGTTTCAGCATTCACTTTTTTTGCTTCAACATTCAGTTCTTCCGCCGCTTGATACAGGAAATGTTTTAACAATAACGGAATATCCTCTTTTCGCTCGCGCAAGGACGGAATATGGACTCGAATTACATTTAACCGATGGAAAAGATCCTCACGAAAACTACCATCAGCAACCCTGCTTTCCAGATTCTGGTGTGTCGCTGCAATAATTCTCACATCAACCTTGACCGGTGCATGACCGCCCACGCGATAGAATTCTCCATCGGCCAGAACGCGCAGCAGACGTGTTTGTAAATCTGCCGGCATATCCCCGATTTCATCCAGAAACAATGTGCCACCATCAGCTTGTTCAAAACGTCCCTTGCGTTGTGACTGTGCACCGGTAAATGCCCCTTTTTCATGTCCGAACAACTCTGATTCGAGCAATTCTCTTGGAATAGCTGCTGTGTTTAATGCAATAAACGGTTTGCCCGCCCGTGGGCTATGTTTGTGCAAGGCATCGGCAACCAGTTCCTTGCCTGTTCCTGATTCACCATTTATCAGTACTGTAATATTTGATTTTGACAAACGGCCGATTGCACGAAAAACTTCCTGCATCGCAGGTGCTTCTCCAATAATTTCCGGTGCCGCTGAACTCATGTTTTCAGTTGATTCACTCGACACACGGGAATGTTCAACTGCTCGCCTGACTAATGCAATCGCCTCATCCACATCAAAAGGTTTTGGTAAATATTCAAATGCACCGCCCTGATATGCGGAAACCGCACTGTCGAGATCAGAATGTGCTGTCATAATAATGACCGGTAAGTCAGGAAACTGGTTATTGATTTGTGAAAGCAGTTCCAGACCATCGATACCAGGCATCCGAATATCTGTCACAATCGCATCAGGTAATTCACGGCTCAAACGATCCATAACACCGCTGGCAGATTCAAACGTTACCACATCCATATTCGCTTTTTTTAATGCGCGCTCCAGTACCCAGCGAATTGAACGATCATCATCAATCACCCAGATATTTTCTCTGTCAGTCATCATCCGTTACCTCCATGGGCAGGACGATAGAAAATCTTGTCTCACCCTCTTTGCTGTCACACTCAATAATCCCGCCATGATTATTAATAATGGATTGTGCAATTGATAAACCCAACCCTGTACCTTCTGCACGCCCGGTTACCATGGGATAAAATATTTTTTCCAGCATGTCTGCCGGAATACCCGGACCATTATCAATAACATCTATTCTTGCTACCAGTTTGTGTTGCTTTGAACCTATGGTGTAATAACGCCCAATGCGGGTTTTTAAAATAATTTTGCCTTTACCATTCGTTGCCTGTACTGCATTACGCACAATATTCAGGATTGCCTGAATTAGTTGATCCTGATCGATATATAACTCGGGAATACTGGGATCATAATCAAATTTAATTGTGACACCTGTGCTTTCTACGCTAACCAGTTTACGAACATGATGCAGTAGTTCGTGGATATTGATGTATTTCTTTTTTGGTATTTTGTTTGGCCCAAGAATTCTGGAAAGCAATTTCTGCAATCGATCTGCTTCTTCTATAATAATACCGGTATATTCACGCAAACCTTTGTCGCTTAATTCTTTCTCCAGTAACTGTGCTGCTCCGCGTAATCCACCCAGTGGATTATTTATTTCGTGTGCCAGACCACGCATTACTGTTTTTGTTAAATGATGCTGGGTAATTAATGCTTCTTCGCGTGAAATTCGTTTATGTCTTTCAAGAGAATTGATTTCAACCAGCATGCTGAGTTTTGCACCGGGCTCAAACAAGGGGGTAAAAGTGCAATCAATCGTCAGCTTTTTACCTTCTGGTAAATCAAGCTGTTGTTCCCGCTCCGTGTACTGTGCTCCGTGTTTGACTGCGCGGGTAAAAGAGGCCATCAATTCACTGGAGCCAGCAAGTAAGTGCTCAGCACTTGTGCCAAGAATCCGTTTTTGGCTAACCTGAAAAATGACTTCCGCCGCCGGATTCATGTATACCAGTTGTTGGCTATGATCAAACACGAGCACCGCCGTACTCATGTTATCGAGAGCCTGCTGGTCATAATTAATGCCCGAAATCATCTGCTTCTCCGCATACATGCCACTCATATTGCAATATCCAGTCCAGAGTGCTGTGTTGGTGCAAAAAAATTACAAATATCAATAAAAACAATTGGATATGAAGATTACTGTTCTTTAAAATGTGATAAACATACAGTAATTATGTTCCAATTGAGCTATTTTGATGCCTGATATGCACCATTATGGTGCGTTATTGGGGGGTTTTCAATCTGGTGGGTTTATTCTGTCTTTTTCTGTGCCTCCTTTTTCTTTTGTTCATTGCGTTGCTCCTGAATGATTTTGGAAAATTTATGCACATGGAACTGGCTTTCTGTACTTTCAGCCAGTGTTTTATTGTTCATATCCAGAATAATGGCTTTCAGGATATGTGTCCCTCGATCCAGGCTGGTAAGACCGAAACTGGTAGCCGTTCCCGCATCAGCATATGGCTGGCCGTCCAACAAAAGCTGTAACCGGTGACCCATACCTGTACGTAACGCCGGTTTAATGGAAACCGACACCGTGACACGACCGGTGTTGTCCCTGATTGTGCTGTCATGAGCCGGTGTTGAAATTGAGACAGCATCATATCCTGCTTGATCTACCTCTTTCTTTGGCGGTGTGTACCTGAACGTGCGTTGCGTCGGGCTGGGAGTATAGGTTTGTGTTGGTGGCAATATCATTTTTTTACCGCCTTCACATGCCCTATCTGAATAATAGGTTTTACCTTCATCATCAGTACAACGATAAACATCATTGGCAAAAACCAGGCTGGGCAAACAAATCATAAGAGCTAGATAGTTTTTCATACCAATAGCATAGTTAATTTTATTGTGTGTACAATTCTGTTTAAAAAAAAACGCCCCGATTAAGGGGCGTTTTTCTTGTTGATATAACTATCGATTACAAACTGTAATACAAATCAAACTCAACCGGATGTGTTGTCATACGTAAAGTAGTGACTTCTTCCATCTTCAGTTTGATATAACCATCAATCATGTCATCAGTGAATACTCCACCTGCTGTCAGGAACTTGCGATCTGCATCCAGTGCATCCAGTGCCTGATCAAGAGAATGACATACTTTCGGGATCTTCTTCTCTTCTTCCGGTGGTAAATCATATAGATCCTTGTCCATTGCATCACCTGGATTGATCTTGTTCTTGATGCCATCAAGTCCTGCCATCATCAAGGCTGAAAATGCCAGATATGGGTTTGCAGTTGGATCAGGGAAACGTACTTCTACACGACGACCCTTTGGATTTGGAACGTGCGGAATTCGAATAGAAGCAGAACGGTTACGAGCTGAATATGCCAGCATAACTGGTGCTTCAAAGCCAGGTACCAGGCGCTTGTAACTATTGGTGCTCGCATTTGTAAAGGCATTCAATGCTCGCGCATGTTTGAAAATACCACCGATGTAATAAAGTGCTTCCTGTGACAGGCCACCATACTTGTTACCGGCAAAGATATTTTTGCCCGCTTTTGAAAGTGACATATGAACATGCATACCGCTACCGTTATCACCAACTAATGGTTTTGGCATAAACGTTGCTGTTTTGCCATAGGCATGTGCCACATTCTGCACAACATATTTCAGGATCTGTACTTCATCCGCCTTGCGCACCAGTGTATTGGCACCAGTGCC
>Ga0224506_10002569_pt1 | contig 12290 bp, 10 predicted proteins | sample SF_Jan12_sed_USG_2_FD_169108 | JGI IMG/M metagenome (GOLD analysis project Ga0224506, IMG submission 169108) | Sediment microbial communities from San Francisco Bay, California, United States - SF_Jan12_sed_USGS_8_1 | ecosystem: Environmental > Aquatic > Marine > Sediment | place: USA...
CTGATTCCGGAAGCATGGGGTTTATGGGTATGTATCGTGATCTTAAGGCGCTGCGTAAGGATGGCAGCAGCTTCGAGGTCGAACTGAGTGTAGATATGCTCAGGGTGTCCGGGAGTAATTATTTTGCCGCCACGATGCGGGATGTCAGTAAACAAAGGCAGCACGAGCAGCAGTTAAAAAATGCCAAAATTAAGGCCGAAATGGCCAGTGAGGCGAAGTCGAATTTTCTCTCCATGATGAGTCATGAGATACGTACACCATTAAACGGGGTTATGGGCACGCTGGAACTACTGGCAGATGAGATCAAGAGTCCAGAGCAAACAGAGTTGCTGACGATAGCCCGCAAGTCGGCGACCAGCCTGTTACACATAGTCGATGATGTACTGGATATGTCCAAGGTTGAGTCCGGCAGGATGGAACTGGAAGAGGCATCATTTGATCTGACCGGCTTGTTGCAGGAGGCGTTGGATCTCTTTAGCAGTAGGGCTATGGATAAGGGCTTAAAATTGGAACTGGCGATAGCGGAAGCGTTGCCGTTTCGACTGCTGGGCGATGATCATCGTCTTCGACAAATGGTTAACAACCTGCTTAGTAATGCAATCAAGTTCACCCCTGCGGGTTCTATAGAGATCACCATGCATTGGCATGAGCTGGGTGTAGATCAGGTTGAAGCCATAATCACGATTACCGATACCGGTATTGGCGTATCTGAAAAGAATCAGGAGATGATTTTTGAGCCCTTTATGCAGGCGGATAATACCATCAGTCGTGAGTATGGTGGCACCGGGTTAGGTCTGAGTATCGTCAAGCATTTGGCTGAAAAGATGGATGGTAGCATCAAGCTGATTTCAACAGAAGGTGAGGGAAGTCAATATACTCTGATCATTCCATTTAAGAAATCGGCTCCGATAATTACCTCAAACGATAACTGGTTACAGGGTCGTACAGTTGTATGTATCGATGTAGAGGATGAAGGGCTACTAAAGTATCTTCGAAAACATGGTGCTGTCATCCATCAGGCTACCGAGGCGGAGTTAAACCGGCAGGCACATGCGCAGGAGTTACAGGCGGATCTGTATATATGTGGTCGAAGTGATGCGGCCCGTGTGGAGCGGATCAATGATTGGCAAAGAGCATCCACCTCCGCACAACACTTTATGTTGATAGGGGATACGGCAAGACCGTGGGAAACCGAACTGGATACAGAGATACTGCTGGCTCGCCGGCCATTGCTGCCGATGTCACTGGATAGCCTGTTTCAATACCTATATGATTCCGAGAATAATATAAAAAATAGCGCAGTAGCCGCGGATGGTGTGATGAAGAAGATCTTGCTAGTGGAAGACAATCCAGTGAATCAGATGGTAGCCCAGGCGATGCTGGAGAAGATGGGCTATGAGGTCATTGTTGTTAGCAATGGTCAGTTGGGGGTGGAGGCGATGAAGAGTCAGTCTGTCGATTTAGTGTTGATGGATCTTCACATGCCGATAATGGACGGCTACGAGGCTACACGACAGATACGGGAGATGGGGAGCAGTGTACCGATATTGGCGATGACTGCTGATGCGGGCATGGCTGATAAGGAAAATTGTTTGGCCGCTGGCATGGACGACCATCTTCCAAAACCGATAAAGATGGATGTCCTGCAAGAGATTTTGGTTGGCTGGTTGCCCACCTGAATCAACTGTTTAGGGATCGACCACCGTCTACGGCGATGATCTGTCCGCTAATATAGGGCGCATCTTCGATCAGAAATTTTATCGTACGGGCGATGTCCATCGCCTCACCCTGACGCTTCAAAAATGTCCGCGAGACTATACGTTGTTTGGTCACCTCATCCATGTCGTTCTCGGGCCACAGTATTGCCCCGGGCGCGACGCCGTTTACCCTTACCTCCGGTCCCAGTTCTCCGGCCAGTGATTTGGTCATCATTGCCAGGCCTGCCTTGGCCATGGAGTAGACCGGGTGTTGCTTCAGCGGACGTTCGGCATGGATGTCGACAATGTTGACGATGCAGCCATGGCTCTGTTTCAGCATTGGGGCTGCGGCCTGGGCGAGAAAGAAGGGCGCCTTCAGGTTGCTGCCCATCAGGTCATTCCAGATAGACTCATCCACCTTGCCCACCTCGGTGGGGTAGAAGGTGGAGGCATTATTGATCAGTACGTCCAGACGTCCCCAGGCCTTGTGTGCCTCCTTGACCAGCGACGGCAGTTTGTCGATCTCCAGCAGGTCCGCCTGCACCAGGATTACCGAGTCGGCACGTTGTGCCTGTAGTTCATCCTGTAGTGCCTTTGCACCTTTACGCGAGGAGCGGTAATGGATGACGATGTTGATGCCCTGGGCATGCAGGGTACGGGCAACGGTGGCACCGATACGATGTGCCGCGCCTGTGATTAAGGCCACCTTGTTTGTCATAAGCTGTGCTATGCTCGTTGCCTCGATATTGAGTCGCACACTGTAATAAAAAAATCACCATCGGGACAGCCCCAGCTTGAAGTCTATCGAATCCAGCTCCTCCGCCTCTGAACGTTTGCAACAGACGCAACAGTCCCTTGGTGAACTGCCGCCGCCGGATAGGGATGCACGTGCCCATAGCGAGGCACTGATAGTACAACTGGTATCTGCGATCGAAACCGCGGGCGGTCGTATCGCGTTCGATGACTATATGCGTCGTACCCTCTATACACCGGGGCTGGGTTATTACAGCGGAGGAAGCCGCAAGTTTGGTGCCGAGGGCGACTTTGTCACCGCACCGGAACTATCACCGCTGTTCTCCCATTGTCTGGCCCGCCAGTGTGCCCAGGTGCTGCAAGACCTGCATGAGTCCGAGATCCTGGAGTTTGGTGCCGGCACCGGCACCATGGCAAGCGAGATTCTGCTGGAGCTGGAGCGACTGCAACAACTCCCCAAGCGTTATCTGATCCTGGAACTGAGTGCCGAGCTGCGCTCACGCCAGCAACAGACCCTGCAACAAAAGGCACCACATCTACTGGCGCAGGTGGTTTGGCTGGATACTCTGCCGCAGGAATTCAATGGTGTGATCCTCGCCAACGAGGTACTGGATGCGATGCCGGTGCACCGAATCTGCCACCAACAGGGTCAGTGGCAGGAGCAATTCGTTGGCTGGAGTGGCGAACGTTTCACCTGGCAGTTGGCGGACACCTCGCCAGCAATACCGGCGGCCATGTTGGATAGCCTGCCGCCGGTGCCAGAGGGCTACTGCACCGAGCTGGCGGTGGAGGCCCGTCAGTGGGTGTCGCAGCTGGGCAAGTGCCTGCAGCAGGGGCTGATCCTGCTGATCGACTACGGCTTCCCGCGTCACGAGTTTTACCACCCCCAGCGCAGCGATGGCACGTTGATGTGTCACTATCGACACCGTGCCCATGGTGATCCCTTTGTCTATCCTGGCCTGCAGGATATTACCGCGCATGTGGATTTTACCGCTGTTGCCGAGGCGGCACTGGAGGCGGATCTGTCGGTCTACGGTTACACCAGCCAGGCGATGTTTCTGCTCGGTTGTGGTCTGACCGATATGGTCGAGGGCATAGAGGAGGATGCCGAGCGCATCCGTCTGGCCCAGCAGGTAAAGACCCTGACCCTGCCCTCGGAGATGGGCGAACTGTTCAAGGTGATGGCATTGGGCTCTGGTCTGGCAGAGACCGCGCTGATGGGATTTGAGATACACGATATGAGAGGAAAACTTTAGGCAATGGAAACCATACAGATCATCATCCTGGCCTTGGTACAGGGGCTGACGGAATTCCTTCCCGTCTCCAGTTCCGCCCACCTGATCCTGGTACCACAGCTGGGAGACTGGCCGGACCAGGGGCTGGCCTTCGATGTGGCGGTACATGTGGGCACCTTGTCAGCGGTGGTCTGGTACTTCCGCCATGAGGTGGGGCGTATGACCCTGGACTGGGGACGTTCTGTGGCACAGCGCCAACAGGTAGGTGAGAGCCGTCTGGCCTGGGCGGTAATCATCGGTACCATCCCGGCGGCGCTGGGTGGTCTGTTATTCAAGGATCTGATCGAGGGTGATGCCCGTTCGATGCTGGTGATTGCCATTGCCACTATCGTCTTCGGTCTGTTGCTCTGGTATGCGGATGCCAAGGGTAAACGGGTACGCGAAGAGCAGAGCCTCTCCTGGGGCGATGTGATCTTCATTGGTCTGGCCCAGGCGCTGGCGCTGATCCCCGGCACCTCGCGCTCCGGCATCACCATGACCGCCGGCCTGTTGCTGGGTTTGAGCCGCAATGCCGCCGCCCGTTTCTCTTTTCTGTTATCGATCCCGCTGATCCTGGCCGCTGGCTTGTTCAAGCTCAAGGATCTGCTGGAAACAACACTTGCGGTGGAGTGGTCGGCGATCATCAGCGGTACCCTGCTGTCGGCCATCTCCGCCTATCTGTGCATCCACTTCTTCCTCAAGCTGCTGGAGCGGGTCGGGATGTTCCCCTTCGTCGTCTATAGATTGCTGCTGGGCATGGTATTGCTGTATGTCGTCTATGCATAAGCGCCTGCAGTTGCCCCGTTTGTGGTGGAGCCTGGGCTTGACGATGGTGGTGGCTATCCTCTATCTGTCCCTGATGCCCTCACCACCCAAGGTAGAAGAGATATCCGATAAATGGCAACACGCCTTTGCCTATGCCCTGTTGATGAGCTGGTTTGTCCAGCTGGTGCAGCGTCGCTGGCTGGCCGCCATCTGTTTAGTGGTAATGGGAGTCGGCGTGGAGTTTGTACAGGGCTGGAGTGGCCTGCGTTACTACGAAGAGATGGATATGGTTGCCAATAGTGCAGGGGTGCTGATCGGCTGGCTGATGTATCGGCTAGGGATTCATTACCTTTGTTGGCTGGAAGGACTGCGAGGACAATAAAAAAAGGGCTGCATGGGCAGCCCTTTAATTATACAGTCCAGCGGGGGCTTAGCTCTGACTGAGGAAGAAGATCGAGAAGATAGACAGCGCCAGTGAGGCAAAGCCTACCAGTAGCTCGACCATGGCCACCAGATCGCTGCGACCTCCCTGTACCTGCATACGCTGGGTCTTGCTCATATCTGCCTTGCGTACCGGTTTCTTGCCGGGCTTGCTGCCGGCGCTGCCGAAGCTGGGCATGGAGAATTTGCCGCGACGGAAGGCCATCATAAAGGTGGTCTTAAGGGGCTGGCTGGCGATAAAGCCGATACCGATGATGATCACCAGATAGATAAACATGTCCATGGTAGTGGGTGGAACCGCCCACCATTTTTGGTATTGCGGATAGAGGATAGTGGCGGCACCGATGGCACCGATCAGGGTGGTCAGCATCGGATAGGTGATGCGCAACAGGCGTTGAATGAGTCCGGCAACCACGGGTACGCCCAGTAGTACAACAGCCCAATGGGTGTAAGCATCATACTGTTTTACCAGCATCAGAGAGCTTTGCAGATAGTAGGTCAGCCCGGCAACGAAAACGAAAAAGACCAGGCTGCCGATGATGATGTTCAGGGCCCGGGATATCAGGCTGTCTTCGTAGATCATTCGATCCTCCAATTTGTAGTTTGTTATGTATGGTGAAAAATCATCTCTGTAGAGAGCATATCGGAATAGTGAGCAAGGGACTTTATTTTTTTATCGACTTTATTTTATTGATTCGCTCCTGACGTACTGCCTCGCCGATGGCGGCTCCCTTCAGACCCTGCTCGGCATAGTCCCTGGCCTCGACTGTACGGCACTTATCTGCCATGGCACGTAGATAGTCAGGCTGGTCCAGCACCCGTTCCTCATATCCGGGGCGACCGCGGGAGTCGGCCTCACAGGCCAGTAGCCACTGCTCGAAGCGCTGTGGCTTGCGATAGATATCGAGACTGGCAAACAGATCCACCAGTGTAGTGGCCTTTAGCTCCATGGCACGATGAAAATGCAGATGGTACTCCGTGACCAGCAGGGCCAGGTCGCGAAAATCGCGTGGTACCCGCAGCCGTTTACACAGGGCCTGTACCAGCGGCACACCGCGTGCCTCGTGGGCGACATGTTGCGGCCATTCGGCCTCGGGGGTGATGCCCTTGCCCAGATCGTGGACCAGGGCGGCAAATCGGACCTCGGGTTCCTTGCTCAGACGGGCGGCCTGCTCCAGCACCAGTAGCGTATGGATACCGGTATCGATCTCCGGGTGATATTCGGCCGGCTGGGGCACACCGAACAGGCTATCTATCTCGGGGAAGATACGTGCCAGTGCACCGCAGTCGCGCAATACTTGAAAATAGTCCTGTGGTGAGCTCTCCGCCAGAGCCCTGGCAGTCTCCTGCCAGACCCGTTCTGCGACCAGGGCATCCACCTCGCCTGCCTCGACCATCTGTTGCATCAGCTGCATCGTCTCGGTTGCGGCGCGAAAACCCAGTGGCGCGAAGCGGGCAGAGAAGCGTGCCAGGCGCAGGATACGTACCGGATCTTCGGCAAAGGCGGGGGAGACATGGCGCAACAGGCGTTGCTGCAGATCTTCCTGACCACCATAGAGATCTATGAGTTTGCCTTCGGCATCCTCGGCGATGGCGTTGATGGTCAGGTCACGCCGTAACAGATCCTCTTCCAGGGAGACATCGGGAGCAGTGTGGAAGCTAAAGCCGGTATAGCCGGGTGCGGTCTTGCGCTCGGTGCGTGCGAGGGCGTACTCCTCGTTGCTATCGGGGTGGAGAAAGACCGGGAAATCCTTGCCCACCGCCCGATAGCCTGCCGCCTCCATCTGCTCGGGTGTGGCACCCACCACGACCCAGTCCACATCCTTGACCGGCAGGCCAAGCAGGCGGTCACGCACTGCACCGCCTACCTTGTAGGTATCAAAATCTTTCACGGGAAATGTCGATCCTGTCTATCTGTGTGCCTTGCTACGATAGTGAGGATAGCGGGAAACACAGTTGCTGTCCTGCAGGATCAAAGGGGCTACCGCCTCCAGCGGGGTCGGTTTGATGTTGAAGATTGCCGGAAACTCGCCATTACAGACGCTGTCTGTTTGCAGGCTGCGATAATTGTCCATTGAGAAGGGCTTGCCGGGGGCGAACTCCAGCATAAAGGCCTGCATCCTCGAGAGGGTATCACCCAGACCAACCACCTTCTTCTTCTGGCAGCTGATGCTGGCGATGTATTCCACCAGCTGTTTCAGGGTATAGGTTCTGGGGCCACACAGATCATAGCGTTGACCGATGGTTTTGCGCTCCTTTAAGGCGTGGGCAAAAACACTGACCAGATCCGCTACGTGTATTGGTGCCAGCCTTGTGTCCGGACAGGCCAGTGGCAGGAATAGTGGTACCCGCTTCAGTATCCGGGCAAAGCGGTTGATGAAGCTATCGCCACTGCCGAAGATGAACGAGGGCCGGAAGATGGTAATGTCCAGGTCCTTGGTAGCACTAAGAAAGCTCTCCGCATCGCCCTTGGTGCGCAGATAATAGCTGCTGCCCTGTGAGGCATCTGCATTCAGGGCGCTCATGTGTAACAGCCGACGTGTGTGGGTGCGACGACAGGCCTGAACGATGGTATGGGCCAGTTCTACATGCACCTTGCGGAATTCATGGTCCTGATGGCTACGCGAATTGAGTATCCCCACCAGATTGATGACGGTATCGCAGTCTCGAAACTGTTTGGTCAGAACATCGATGTTGAAGATATCCGCATCAATAATCTCGACACTGGGCAGAACCAGCAGATCACGATGACGTTCACGGTGACGCGACAGAAGGCGTATCTGGTAACCCTCTTTTGCCAGATGTCGGACCAGATGATGACCGACAAAACCGGTACCTCCCAGTATGCATATCTTCTTCGTGACCATGAACAACCCCTAAAACACGCGGTATTATTGTAAAGTTATTGTAAATTGAGTTATCCCCCATTGTTTTGGAGTATCTGTGTGCAGTCAAGCACTTATGATAGAGAATTGAGCCTGACGGGTTCCGTTGCATGGCTCAAGGCATCTATACTGGTTGAAAATCCATACATTTAAGTAAAAAGGTGAGCTACATGGCCATACAATCGATCAATCCCGCCACCGGTGAAGTGGTCAAAGAGTTTGCCTCCTGGACCGACTCGGAGCTGGATCGTGTGTTAGCGCTGGTTGCGGAAGAGACCCCCGCCTGGGCGACGCGTAGTATCGCCGAGCGCAGTGCCTTGATCGTGAGCCTGGGAAAGGTGTTACGCAGTAACAGCGACAAGTATGCCGGACTGATAAGTCTGGAGATGGGCAAACTCAAACGCGAGGCACTGGCCGAGATCGAGAAGTGTGCCCTGGCCTGCGACTATTATTCTACCCATGCGGATGACTATCTGGCTGATGAGGTGATCGAGACCGACGCCAGCCGCAGTATGATTACCTACCTTCCGCTGGGTACTGTCCTGGCAGTGATGCCGTGGAACTTCCCGTTCTGGCAGGTGCTGCGTTTTGCTGTCTCTGCGATTACTGCCGGTAATACCGTGGTACTGAAACATGCCTCCAATGTGCCGCAATCGGCCCTCGCCATCGAAGAAGCCTTCCGTCAGGCTGGCTTTCCGGAGAATGTCTTTACCACCCTGATGATCGGAGCGTCGCAGGTCAAGGCGGTTATAGAGGACCCGCGTATCCATGGTGTCACGCTGACCGGTAGTGAGGCAGCAGGCCGCATCGTTGCCTCTCAGGCCGGTGCAGCGATGAAGAAATCGGTACTTGAGCTGGGTGGCTCGGATCCGTTTATCGTGCTGGAAGACTGCGATATGGAGTGGACCGTGTCGCAGGCTATCGCTTCGCGTTTTGGCAATTGTGGCCAGGTCTGTATCGCTGCCAAGCGCTTTATCCTGGTGGAATCCATCGCCGATGAGTTCGTTCAGCGCTTCAAGGCCGGGATCGAGAAGCTGGTGGTAGGTGATCCTGCCGATGAGGCCACAACCATAGGCCCGATGTCACGCACCGACTTGCGTGACGAACTGCATCAGCAGGTAACGGATTCGATCCAGGCCGGGGCCAAACCGCTGACCGGTTGTGCACCGCTGGAAGGAGCAGGTGCCTATTACCAGCCCTCGCTGCTGGACCATGTAAAGCCGGGTATGCGCGCCTATGATGAGGAGTTCTTTGGGCCAGTGGCGATCATCATCCGTGTTCGGGATGAGATGGAGGCGATCCGTATCGCCAATGATTCACGCTTTGGCCTGGGCAGTTCCATCTGGACGCAAAATATCGAAAAGGGTGAAAGCCTGTCGCGTCTGTTGCATACCGGCTCTACCTTTATTAATGGTCTGGTAAAGAGTGACCCGCGTCTGCCGGTGGGTGGGGTACGCGCCTCCGGTTATGGTCGTGAGTTGTCCAGGGTGGGCATGTATGAGTGGTGCAATATCAAGACCCTGTGGATCAAGTAGGCGATCCCGAAATCAGATAAAGCGCCCCGGAAGTCGGGGCGTTTTTGTTTACAGGAACAGGATAAGGTTCTTAACAACTTATGACAGAACAGACAGAACTGAAACGCAGGATTAGTCTTCCACTGCTGACCTTTTATGGTCTGGGTACGATCCTGGGCGCAGGTATCTATGTGCTTATTGGTGAGGTGGTGGCCGAGGCGGGAATGCGTGCGCCATTGTCGTTTCTGGTGGCGGCACTATTGGCAGTGTTTACCGCACTCTCCTATGCAGAACTGTCGGCGCGTTTTCCCCGTAGCGCTGGCGAGGCGGTCTATCTGCAGGAGGCATTTCATCTGCGTAGCCTGTCGCTGCTGATGGGGTTGATGGTGATCACTGTCGGCTCGGTCTCTTCGGCGGCGCTGGCAAACGGATTTGTGGGTTATGCCCAGCTGTTTGTTGAACTGGTATCACAGAATAATGGCAACCGGGCCGTGGCCTTGCTGGTCAGTCTGCCCGCCTGGCAGATTATCAGCATCTTGATCCTGGGGCTGGGTCTGATCGCGGCCTGGGGAATTGCAGCCTCGGTCTGGGCGGCAACACTGATCACGGTGGTGGAGATCGGTGGGCTGATAATGATCGTTATGGTGGCTGGTGATTCCCTGCTTTCCCTGCCGATACGATGGCAAGAGATCACCAGCATGTCTGCCAACGGCAGTAGCTTTGCGATCCTTGCCGGTGCCTTTTTGGCCTTCTATGCCTTTGTCGGTTTTGAAGACATGGTCAATGTGGCGGAAGAGGTAAAGGAGCCAAAAAAGAATCTGCCACGTGGCATCATCCTCGCGTTGATCATCTCCAGTCTGTTGTACTTTCTGGTGGCGCTGGTTAGCGTCTTGTCTGTGCCGGTTCAGGAGCTGGCCGGAAACAGCGCGCCTTTGGCCAAGGTCTACAGTAATGCGACTGGTGAGCCACCCATCCTTATCAGCCTGATCAGTATGGTGGCGGTGATCAATGGTGCGCTGATCCAGATCATCATGGCATCGCGGGTGCTGTATGGTCTGAGTTGGCAGGGTTGGTTGCCTGGCTGGCTGAGTTATGTCCATCCGAAGAGGCAGACCCCGCTCTATGCCACCATGATTGTGACGCTGTTTATCCTGGTACTGGCCCTGTGGTTACCATTGGTGACGCTGGTGAAGGTCACCAGCCTAATCACGCTGTTGGTGTTCGCGCTGGTAAATCTTTCATTACTTAGGGTAAAACGGCATGACCGACACCCTGCCGGGATTATGGTCTTCCCGGCCTGGGTGCCGATGTCGGGTTTTATCGTTAGCGTTAGTTTTATTTTGTTCCAGCTCTACGTCGGTCTTTAGTCCTGAAAGGTACTCTGGTACTGCTCGCGTAACAGGTTCTTTTGCACCTTGCCCATGGTGTTTCTGGGCAGGGCCTCAACGATAAAGATACGCTTGGGCACCTTGAATCCGGCCAGCTCTTTTTTCAGTGACTGGATCATCTCTGCTTCGCTTAACAACTTCGATGGGTCCTTGGCGACCACTACGGCAGATACCGCCTCACCGAAGTCGGGATGCGGCAGACCAATGACGGCCGACTCCAGTACCCCGGGCAGCTCATCAATGACCAGCTCGATCTCCTTGGGGTAGACGTTAAAGCCACCGGTGATCACCATATCCTTGTCGCGACCAACGATGGAGATATAGCCCTGCTCATTCATCTTCGCCATATCGCCGGTCTTGAAGTAGCCATCCTCGGTGAACTCCTCGGCGGTCTTCTCCGGCATACGCCAGTAGCCGGCAAATACGTTGGCGCCCCTGACCTGCAGGTTGCCTACCTCACCGTTGGCAACCGCTTTGCCGGCATCATCGACGATGCGCGCGTCGACACCGGGCAGCGGGAAGCCGACGGTACCGGGCAGGCGTTCGTCATCCAGCGGGTTGGAGGTGTTCATGCCGGTCTCGGTCATGCCGTAACGCTCAAGGATGGTATGGCCGCTGCGCTCGCGGAAGTCGTAAAAGGTCTGCTCCAGTAACGGTGCCGAACCGGAGATAAACAGGCGCATGTTGCTGCAGACATCCCTGGTGAAATTTTTATTCAACAACAGGCGGGTATAGAAGGTCGGCACCCCCATCATCGCGGTGGCGCGCGGCAGCAGTTCGATCATCTGGTCGGCGTCAAATTTGGGGATGAACAACATCTTGCTGCCGCTGAGCAGCACCGTATGGCAGGCGACAAACAGACCATGGATATGGAAGATGGGCAGGGCATGCAACAGTACATCACTCTCTGACCAACCCCAGTAGTTCACCAGCGACAGGCCATTGGCGGCCAGTGCGCCGTGGCTGATCATTGCCCCCTTGGGACGGCCGGTGGTACCGGAGGTATAGAGGATCACGGCGATGTCGGTATCCTCGCAGGAAACGGTGGTAAATTCGGCAGGCTGCTTCGCGGCCTCCAAGATTAGATCCCCCTGACCCTGTTCATCCAGGCTGCGGATATGGGCAATCGGTGTGGTCTCGGCGATGCGTGCAAACAGCGCTTCAGAGCCGGGACGGCAGACCACCAGTGATGGTTCGGCATTTTCCACAAAGTAGGCCAGCTCACTCTCGGTATAGGCGGTGTTCAGTGGCAGATAGATCAGGCCGGCTCGCAGGCAGGCCAGATAGAGAAACAGGACCTGTGGGGATTTTTCCACCTGTACCGCGACGCGGTCGCCCTTTTGCAGTTGCATCGGGCCGGTCAGCAGGCTGGCCAGCTGGGCGCTGTACTGTTCCAGCTGGGCGTAGCTGTAGTGCTCGCCATCTACGGTTTCGAGAAAATCACGGCTCTGGTTAGCGGGAAAATGGTCGGCGAAGATAGAGTAAATATTGCTCATTTTTGTATCCTGAAACCTATTTCTGTAGATGAAACACGATTTATGTGTGCATTCTATGCTAAACATGGAGGGATGCA
>Ga0224506_10002571_pt1 | contig 12285 bp, 12 predicted proteins | sample SF_Jan12_sed_USG_2_FD_169108 | JGI IMG/M metagenome (GOLD analysis project Ga0224506, IMG submission 169108) | Sediment microbial communities from San Francisco Bay, California, United States - SF_Jan12_sed_USGS_8_1 | ecosystem: Environmental > Aquatic > Marine > Sediment | place: USA...
CCACTTGCGCAGACGCGGTGTATGCTTGCTGATAGCGTAATAAATTCGCTGCTTCCTCATCGAGATTGACGCCAGATATCGAGTATTTATACTCCAATGCCTGCTCAAGCAGAGCTTCTTGAGCCGTTAAATTGATATCTGCTTGGTGTGTGCGATTACCAACAATCACAACAAGATTGCTATAGGCGTCATGATAACTGGCATTTCCACTGATCATCGTACCTTGGATTTGTAGGTCTGCAAGCGCCCGTGCATTGGTGTTGTCACTGACACCACTTGTATTTTGCTGCACCGTAAAAACATCGCTATCCCATACATCTCCACTCACATCGACGGTCCAACCATTTCCAGTAACCGTTGTGCCGGCAGGATTATAAGCAGCCCATGTTCCACCACCGTCGGTGGAGTATTCATTGGCACCCATAGGAGGAACAGGCCCCGGATTCCGACGGAAATCGATTGTGACTGGTGTAAAGAAATTTATGTCCGTTGTATCAGTAATCGTTGCCTCACTTATTTTACCATTACCTAAATTTGTTACCGTCGCATCAGTTCTCAGTGGTGATGCGGCTGCAATTAAACTTGGATCATCAATATCGAGGGCAAAATCACGAGCCGCCTGTCGTGTTGGTCGAATAAAAAAAACATCACCCGCATTTGGATTCGCGGTAATATCGATTTGTAGACCATTCACTTGAGGACTTAAATTTAAACCCAACGGTGGACCTACAGCGGCGGTTAAGTTGGTAAGCACACCTGTATCTAAGTTGTATAAGTCATAATTACCACCACCGAGATAAGTCAACTGGTATTCGTCAGTTGTTAAGTCCGGCACGCTCGCAACGGTTGCTTGTAACGTACCAGCAAATTGCGGCACATTTCGATAACTTTGTACCGCATCGATAGGTCCAGGTTCAACCCAGAAGTCTCCCCCTAGATTATCAAACATGTCCGTTCCCAAACGGTGTTGTGCATTAAAAGTGATGGCGATACTAAGTGCTAACCGCCCCATGTGTTTTTGTGCGGGTATTAGAATCTCATCACGAAAATCCAACATTCCACCTAAATCACCACCTTCCAACATATTTGATATAGGAAAAATCCCGTTGCCGACGGTGCTATCTTTATAAGCCACTTGAAAGTTTAACGGATCATTAGGGTCAGACTGCGCCGCTAACTCCATAGAACGAGTCCCTAGAACCAGACTTTGGCCTGAACCAATATAAATATTCAAAGTGCCATCTTCTTGTTCCAATGTGGTTACATTGATGAGCTTTGATAATTTATCAATGACATGATCTCGGGTGTCATATAAATCATTAGGGGGTTGATCACCGCCCAAGCCTTTGGCCACGATGACTTCCTTGTTAATCGTCGCTAAACTCTGCGCTAGGCCATTAATTTGCGTCACCTGGTTTGCAATGCGGTCATTGGCTGCGACACGTAAATCTGACAACCAATCGTTCATCGTACTAAAACGATCTTCTAGCGCCGCTGCTTGCGTTAACATAACATCACGCGCAGGTATGGATGTAGGGTCATCAGCAACGCCTTGCACCGATATAAAAAAGTCTTCCAATGCAGGAGCTAGACTGGCATCTTCGTCCGCAATTAGATTGTCCACTTGTTTTGCGAATTCAGTAAATGCCGAGAACATTGCAGTAGCTGATTCCCGCGAGCGTACTTGTTCCGCAGCAAATTGATCATAAAGACGAACAGTGGTTGGAGTTTTAACACCATTTCCGACAAAACCCTGAGTCGATGGTGTGGGATAGCGTGTAGCCAACTCAACTCGCTGACGGGAGTAACCCGGCGTATTGGCGTTGGTAATATTGTGGCTGGTTGTGTTAAGAACACGTTGAAACGCAAGTAAACCAGTTCGTCCTACATAAAACGGATCACCTACTGTCATTGTCTAGCACGTTTCATAACACCCTCCTCATCCATGATTCTGGTGTGAGAAAATATTACTATCCCCCTAAGTCCTTTAGCGGTTGTAATAAGTTTTTCTTTAATTTTGCAACCGGTTCCGAAAAATAATCGCTACGCAAAATACGTTCAATTTTGCTAGCATAACTTGGATCCGTCGCATACCCGGCTTTTTGCAATTCTCCGACAAAACGTGCCGCACTTTTCGCATGTTTTAACGCATTGACATAGCGAGGGCTTTGTTGAAGAAATTTCACATAATCGTGAAAACTTTGAGCATAACTTTCATAAGCACGAAAACTAGCTTTAATTTGAAAAGGTCGTCCTCGATGATATTCCGTGGTGTTTTTACTTGCTGTACCACCATCCCATCGGTGATCGGCTTTTATATTGAAAAGATTGTGACTGTTTTCTCCATTTTCATTAAAAACAATACTTTTGCCCCAACCGGTTTCAAGACCTGCTTGGGCAAGTAACACTTCAGGATCGACACCTAAGCGTCTTGCTGCTTGATTGGCATAGGGCCATAAAGTTTTGACAAACAAACCTGGTTTGCCGCTGCTCAAGTCTATTTGTTTCATGTAGGTCGGTTGGCTATTTTTTTCTGTTTTTATGTCTCTAATCTCAAATTGTCCAATGGCTCCTGCGGGTTGCTTCACAGAAACGGTACCATGGAAGCGACGCTTTGTTAAAATATCTTGTGTAATGGGAAACGTTTGTTGTTGGTTTACCTGGAGGCCACTATTTTTTGTACGCATGGCAAATACTTTGTTTGTATTGCCAGGGTTTTCTATTGTTGGCTGTTGTAACTGCTTCACCATCATATCCGCAAGCCCAACAGAGCGCTGCTGACTTAAGTTCACAGCGAGTTGTTGATCATACATATCCTGATAAAACTTCATATTATCATTTCCAAACAAAGGATCGCCAAGATTGGCATCGCGCATACTTTTCATCATCATTTTTAAAAAAATAGATTCAAATTGACGCGCAACCTCACCTAAAGCCTGTGATTCGTTCTTCCGCGCTTTTTGCTTTAAACGATTTAAGCTTTGTAAGTCATAAAACGCATCGGCTTGTTCGTTTATTGCTGGCATGAATGTTTCTCCACTGGTCACAACAAGTAGATAATCCAATTATAATGCCAATGAAACCCAACTAAATAACGAGTAATTCAGCTTTCAACGCTCCCGCTTCTTTTAGTGCTTCCAATATTGCAACCAAATCACCAGGGGCAGCGCCAACTTCATTGACTGCCCGCACAATTTCATCAAGTGAAACACCAGGACTAAACAAAAACATGCGATTGTTTTCTTGTTCGATTTGAATATCGGTGTTGGGTACAACCACGGTTTGTCCCTGTGCCAAAGGGTTTGGTTGACTGACTTCCGGCCTCGCGGTAATTCTCACCGTTAGATTACCGTGCGACACGGCTGCCGGAGATACCTTGACGCCACTTCCAATAACAACGGTACCCGTACGAGAGTTGATAATTATTCGCGCCGGCGCTCGTGCCGGATCCACTTCTAAATTTTCCAATTCCGAAATAAAGGCAACCCGTTGACTTACATTGCGTGGCGCAGCGACTTGTATGCTTGAGCCATCCATGGGATGTGCCGTACCCTCACCAAGTCGATTATTAATGGCCTGCGCTAAACGACTCGCTGTTGTAAAATCAGACGTATGCAAATTAAGCTCTACCGTATTTCCTGCTGCAAATCCCGAAGGAACAGCACGCTCAACCACAGCACCATTCGGAATACGTCCAGTGCTAGGAATATTCACAGTCACTCGGGAACCATCTTGCGCAGCGCCAAAGCCACTGACAACAAGATTCCCTTGTGCCAAAGCATAAATATTCCCATCCACCGCTTTTAAAGGTGTCATTAATAAGCTACCGCCGCGTAAACTTTTTGCGTTACCAATTGATGCAACCGTGACATCAATGTTTTGTCCCGGCTTGGCAAACGCGGGCAAGCTTGCATGAACAGACACTGCGGCAACATTTTTCAACTGAGGGGATACATTAGGTGGCAAGGTTATGCCGAATTGAGCCAACATAGATTTTAAGCTTTGCACAGTAAACGGTGTTTGCTGCGTTTGATCGCCACTACCATCCAAACCAACCACTAGGCCATAACCAATGAGTTGATTGTCACGCACACCACCCACTGATGCTATATCTTTAATCCGGTCGGCAAATGCTGACGAACTGACAATAGACAAAATAATTAATATGAATACTCTCACAAACCATCCTAGAGTTTAAAAAGGCCACCATGGACTTGCAACCACACGTGACAACCAACCGGGTGCACTGGCATCAGCCAAGGCGCCGGAACCACCATATATAATTGCTGCGTTACCCACATTCGCGGACAATACACTATTATCACTACGAATATCGGCCGGCCGAACAATTCCCGAGAATTGAATATGTTCTGAGCCTTGGTTTAAAGTTAAACGCTTCTCGCCTTGAACGCGTAAATAGCCATTAGCTAATACGTCAATGACTGTCACCGATATACTGCCGTTTAGACTATTACTTTGACTGGAATCTCCCGAGCCCGAAAACTCACGTTCGGACGCAATTGATGCATTAATTTCTTTACCATTTAATTTTAACAAATCACCAAGAATTGTCGGTGTCGGTAAGTCAGCAGAACTTTCTTTTTGCGTGCTAGTGCTAGTACTCTTACTGGCATTGGTATTTTCTTGTAGGATAACGGTAATAATATCCCCTATGCGCTTTGCCGAGACATCGGAAAAAAGTGAAATTCCATAACCTTGCGAATACAAACTGCCATTCTGCGCGGGCGGTGCTGCTGCAACCACAGGATATACTGGTGCAAATTCTGGATTCTGACTGGCTGGAGGATTCATGCTACAAGCAGTCAATAGCAGCAATGTAAAAAGAACAAGTACTAATTTCATATTAACCTACTATAAATTTTGACTAATATAACGCAACATGCCGTCAGTTGCAGTTATGGCTTTAGAGTTCATTTCATATGCTCGCTGAGTTTCAATCATGTTAACTAATTCTTCTGCAACATTAACATTGGAACTTTCTAAATAGCCTTGCATTAAGTTTCCAAGACCATCCAAACCAGGTGTACCAATTTGAGGAGGTCCGCTCGCCACTGTTTCACGATAAAAGTTTTCACCAATTGGTTCTAAACCCGTTGGGTTTACAAAATCGGCTAACTGTAAATTTCCTACTTGAGTTTCACCAACAACACCTGGTAGGGTGACCGCAACCACCCCATCCGATGCAATTGAAACCGTCATCGCTTCTTGCGGTATGCTAATTCCACCCTCAACTAAATAGCCACTGGCCGTCACTAATTGACTTTGCGCGTTCACACGAAACGAACCGTCACGTGTATATGAAATTTGGCCATCAGGCATAACCACTTGCAAATAACCTCGACCTGAAACGGCAACATCAAAGGCATTTTCTGTTTGCACAAAATTACCTTGCGCATGAAGTTTTTCGGTCGCCACAGTACGCACACCGCTACCCATCATCAAGCCAGAAGGAAGATAAGTGTTTTCACTGGTTAAACCACCCGGTTGGCGAACGTTTTGATAAATTAAATCTTCGAAAATCCCACGCGAACGTTTATAACCAGTAGTACTTACATTAGCGAGATTATTTGAAATGATTGCCATGCGAGTTTGTTGTGTTTCCAAACCCGTTTTTGAAACCCATAATGCCCTATCCATTTGACCTCACTTTAACTTATCAAAATTCTTAACCCAGCGCCATGAGCTTCATACTTGCTTCATCAGTTTCTTTGGCCGTTGCCATGACTTTCGCTTGCATTTCATAGTTTCTTGATAATGAAATGACATTCACCATGGCTTCAATGACATTGACATTACTGCTTTCAAGCATGCCCGAAAGCACTTTTACATTGGCATCTTGTAAAAATGCTTCATCATTTTTTAAGCGAAACAAACCATCTCGACCTTTATCGAGACTCGCATTATCAGGATTGACTAATTGTAGGCGATCGATAACCGCCAATGCAGCTGCGCCTTGACCTGCCGGTTTAATCGTAATTGTGCCATCATTGCCGATGCTAATTCGTTCCGCAGGTGGAATCGTAATGGGACCACCATTACCGACTACGCGTAATCCACTACCCGTTACCAAAAAACCTTCCGGCGTCACACGAAAATTTCCAGCACGAGTGAGTGCTTGCGATCCATCAAGTGATTCAACCACAAACCAGCCTTCGTCTTGAATCGCTACATCGAGTGGATTGTTCGTGCTTTGCAATGGCCCCGCAGAAAAATTAAATCCGGGTCGTTCTGACATTGAATAAGCACGACTGGGATGACCGGGACCGAACACCGGCATACTTCTGAATTGTGCTAAGTCTTGGCGAAAACCCGTGGTATTGGCATTCGCTAAATTGTGCGAATTCATACCGTGAGCGAGCATGGTTTCTTTCGCACCCGACATTCCAATATATAACATACGATCCATTTAATTCTTCCTATGACTTATCGAATATTCAACAAGGTTTGTGTAATCTGATCAGCCGTAGTAATAACTTGCGCATTCGCTTGATAATTTCGCTGCGCAACAATCATATTGACCAATTGATCGGCTAACTCAACCGTGGAGGCTTCAAGTGCACCCGCCTGGATTAAACCCAGATTTGATGTTCCGGGTTGACCAAGCAAGGTATCACCTGCATCATGGGTTTCTACCCAGAGTGAATCACCTTTTTGCCGCAAGCCTTGTGGATTGGGTACCGAGGCTAAGGCCACCATGCCTAGAATTTCTTTATTACCATTGGTATAACGCGCAAAAACAATTCCGTTTTCTTCGACATCGAAGCCGCTCAACCGCCCAGTAGTGAAACCATCTTGACTTAATTCATTGACCGCAAAGTCGCTGCCGTACTGGGTTAATGCTTGAAAGTCAATGCTGAACTGAATTGGATTTGATCCCGTCGTTGTCGGTTGACCTGTAAATTCAACAAGCCCGGGAGCCGCTGTAACAGTACCGGTAGCACCATTATAATATTCTGCAGATAATAAGGATCCATCAGGATTAAAAGTTAGAATAGCTGGTCGGCCTGAATCCGCACCGGTATCCAATCCATCATCGGTTGGGTACATGGGAGAATTATCCATATAGGCAAATGCTTGCCAGGTATTGGTCAAGGCCGCACCATCAGTCATTTTACGAAAGTATAATTGCAACACGTGTTCGCCACCCAAGGAATCATAAACCGTGGTTGCCGTCACATGATTAAAAGATTCAGGTTGTAACGGATCGAACGCAAACGGTGGTGAAACCGTTTGATCAAATCGCTGATCGGCCAAAGCCGAACCACTAATATCAAAAACTTGTGTGACATCCGCTTGAAGATTTAAATTTGTGCTAATGCTCGTAGTTGAAACGGGGCGACCAATGTTATTTTGCAGTTGTAAATCATCTAACTGGCCCGTATTAAATGTAGTGGTTGCACCAACCGTCACTGCCGGAAATACCTGTAGGGTTTGACCCGTGCTATTAATCACAAAGCCTTCACGATCAAGACCAAAGGTTCCATTACGTGTCATATAACGGCCTTTATCATCCGAGACCATGAAAAAACCCTGACCAGCAATAGCCAAGTCAGTCGCATTATCTGTGTACTCAACATTACCCTGGGAAAAAATCTGGCGAATATTCGTTGTACGCACACCATTTCCATTAACCACTGAAGTAATAGCACCGTACGCAGCAGCATACACATCGACAAATTCTGTACGTGACAATTTAAAACCCGTGGTCGACGAGTTTGCAATATTATTTCCCGTGACTTTTAAGTCGATTTGCGCCGAGTGCAGACCACTTAATGCAATACGAAATGGCATAGACGAACTCCCTTATAGTCTTTTCCTAAACAAGCCTTAAATAATTTCTTTCACCTGATCCATGCTCATACTACCGAGACCAGAGACATTCAGTCGCATTCCTTTGCCACCATTGCCTAAAGAAACACTTTCCACTGGTGCCAGAAACATCGTCTGTACACCCACATCTTCACCATCGCGGTAAACCGTCGCTGTTAATTCATAGTCGCCTGCTGGCATCATTTCGCCTGCGCTATTAGTGCCATCCCAGGAAAAACGTTTCAAACCTTCGGGTTGACTACCTAACGCAATGGTTTTAATTAACTCACCGGATTTTGCACGAATATTTATATTCAAGTTTGATGTTGAACTTTCCAGATCAACCGCTCCGAAAAAACGTTCACCCTCACCTTCTGGTAAGTAGCCTTGATGCGAAGGTACCATCACAAAACGTCCGACCATACTTGATGCTTGCAGTGCCTGATTCGATATAAGAGCATTATTTAATTCTGAGAATGAATTTTTTATATCATTGAGTCCCGAGACACTACTAAATTGCGCCATTTGCCCGATGAATTCACCATTCTCCATGGGTTTCATCGGATCTTGGTTCTTCATTTGTGTGATCATCAAGTTTAGAAAATCTTCTTGACCTAAGGTTGTACGGTTGCGCGATTGTTCTGCCTGCCGTTGGGCAATACTGAGATCATCGATTAACGATTTTGAGTTATCAACATGTGACATATCATGACCTCTCTATTATTGTCCCAAACGTAGGGTTGCCATTAGTAATTGCTTCGAAGTATTCATTGCTTCCACATTGTTCTGATAAGAACGTGAGGCTGAAATCATGTTCGCCATTTCTTCAATCGTATTAACATTGGGAAGAAAAATATAACCTTGTTCATTTGCCATCGGATTTTCTGGTTCATAGCGCATACGCAATTCCGCTTGACTCTCAACAATGGCTTTGATTTGCACACCTGCTCGGGAGGGATTATCACGAAACATATCCAATTGAGTAGCAAAAATTGGATTGCGTGCGCGATACGTGTTTTCGATACTACTACTGACAGTTTCCGCATTCGCCAGGTTACTCGCGGTAATATTTAGACGAACACTTTGCGCGCTTAATGCGGAACCAGAAACATCAAATACGCCTAACAAAGACATTATTGTGATTCTCCTTTAAGTGCCGATTTGAGTGATTTAAATTTGCCGGTTAAAAAGTTCAAGCTGGTTTGATACATCACAGCATTTTGGGCAAACTCAGACTTTTCCATTTGCGCATCCACCGTATTACCATCAATCGATGCTTGAAACGGATGCCGGTAAAGTCGTTCCGCATCATGCGCACTCATACCACCGGGTTGTAAATGACCGGGCGAGGTCATTTCTAATTTTGCAGCACCGCTGGTATTAGCAACTTTACCTAACACATCTTTAAAATCGATATCCTGGGCTTTATAAAATGGGGTATCCGCATTCGCTAGGTTTGATGCAATAAGAGAACTTCGACGAGAACGCACATAAAGTGCTTGTTCGTGAATTCCCATGGCTTTGTCCAAATCAAATCGCATTGCTGAAGTCTCCGCTGAATGACAGACTAGCAAGAGCAAGCGTTATGCCACACAAAACAAGTTAAGGAGATGCTTCTTATTTGAACTGACGCTAGTTTTTATGTCGTTGTTTTATCGTTGATAATACAGATTGAGTTGTTGTAGTTAGTTCGCTTTTTTTTTATGGTTTGCGGCAAAGTGGCAACACTTATCCTAGAATGTTAAAGCACCCGATAGATAACGCCTTGAGGAACTCGCACCATTTCGAATGCATCGGTATAACGATTCGGCGCTTCGGAACTCCCTAATAGCAGAAAGCCATTATCATTCAAACAAGCCGCCATTTTATTCAGGATTTCTGTTTTCATTTCACTTGAAAAGTAAATCAACACATTACGGCAAAAAATAATGTCAAACTTCCCAAGATGTGCATAGCTTTCCTGTAAATTTGCCGTCTTAAATGTTATGCGGCTATTGATTTCCGGTTTAATCTCCCATAGATCGCCAATTCGATTAAAATACTGACGTTTGCGTTCCTCAGTAATGCCACGGTTCATGGCCGACTCATCATAAATTCCTTTTTTTGCTTGCTCTAGAACACTTAATGAAATATCCGTCGCAACCACTTCTACCCCATGCTTGAATGCACCAAGCGAGCTTTTTATATACTCATCGACAATCATGCTAATTGAATAAGGCTCCTGACCTGATGAGCACGCCGAAGACCATATTCTTAACTTATGATCGATATTGTCGAGTTGAGGAAATACCGTATTCTTAAGTGCTTCATATGGATAAGTATCGCGAAACCACATGGTTTCATTGGTCGTCATTGCATCAACCACTTGATCGGTAAAACCACGAATTCGATTTTCGCGCAAAATATCAATCAGGTCACTATAGCTTTCAATATTGTTATCGTTCATTAAACGGTTTAAACGGCTGGATACCAAATAGTGCTTGTTATCGCCCAATACAATACCAGAAACACCTTCTAAAAAGGTGCGAAACAAATCATAATCTTCTTTAGTAATTTTCAATTGTTTCAACTCAAACTCTCTGACTTACTGTTTCTGTTTTTGCAGGGTTAAAAACCCATGTACAACACCTTCAACCTTACTTGATAATTCATTGCTATTAAACTTTGACAAGAAACCATCGGCTTGCACTTCTTCTAAAAGTGAAGAATCAAACACTCCACTAAGTGATGTATGCAACAATATAGTTAAATGCTTTATACGTTCATCGGCTCTTATTTTCGAAACCAATGTATAGCCATCCATTTCTGGCATTTCCACATCAGAAATTACTAACGCCAAATTTTTCAGCTCTTGAGCATCTTCGTCTGCCCACTGAGTCAATATTTTCAAAGCTTCACGACCATCACATGCCATAGTGCTTTTTAAACCAAGTTTATCTAATGTACGTTGCACTTGTTTTCTTGCAATCGCAGAATCGTCAGCCATCAGCACGTGCACATCTGCAAATTCAATCGGCTTCTCGCCTTCTACCTCTTTATCGGCATCACTAGCAAACTGTACTTCTTCACCTTCACCCATCGACCAAACACCAGTGACATCAAATAGAACTTTTTCCACATCAATTACTTCAACTAATTGTTCATTGATTCGGGTAACCGCTGTCATGTAATGATTACGTCCACTTGCTTTTGGCGGACCTTGCATGTCTTCCCAGTTTAAATTCACTATATGTTCTATTTTGGCAACTAAAAATCCTTGTGTACGGCGATTATATTCGGCAATGACCACGGCACAATTCTCCGGGTCTTTAGCCGGTCCAAAGCCGATAGCTTGTTGCAGATCAATCACTGCAATGGTTTGCCCTCGCATAGAAACCACACCAATCACGGCGGGATGTGGATTGGGTAATGAATTCAATTTGGGGCAGCTAACCACTTCACGAACCTTAAAAACGTTGATTCCGTATTGCTGATCGTTATCCAAACGGAACAATAACAACTCAAGTCGATTGTGACCGACCAAGCGCGTTCGTGCATCAACCCCTTTTAAAACACTATTCATGTTGTTTCTCATGAGAAGGGAAATCAGAGCTAATATCGGCATTGCAATAAGCATCTAAAGCTTTCTATTTCAAAGGAAGTCTTTCCGAGGCATGAGTTTTGCGTCAATTCGATTAGGGAATTTATGAGCCAACAACTGACGAGAAAAATGATTAATACTAAATTTTTATACGTAATTGTGATGATCAATCTAATAGTTGCTACAGAAACAAGCGCAACTCAGCAAATGCAGCAACTTGAAGAGATTAAATCCGGTGTGATAGCTTTTATTAAAAACAATTTGTCAGAAAACCCAGACCAAACCACAAAAATTAAGATTAAACACTTGGACTCGCGGCTAAAACTGACCGCTTGCAAGCAATCGTTAAATTTTGTTTTACCAACAGGCGAAAACCTCGGTCGCTATGCAACAGTGAGTGTAAGTTGCGCTCACCCAAAACCCTGGAGTATCTTTGTTCCTGTTGAAATCATGCGTTTTGGCCCCGTAGTTATGACCAAAGGTGTCCTGAGTCGCGGTCATGTGATACGGGCACAAGACCTCTATATTAGCAATCAGGACTTAAACGCCAAGGGCCGAAGCTATTACTCACAGGTTGATGATATTATCGGTATGATTGTGAAAACCCCAGTCCGGAGTGGAACGATTCTACGAAAACGTCACTTGCGTTTACCTACCATTATAAAACGAGGACAAAAAGTGACAATCATTGCTGGTCGCAAACAGTTTGAAATTCGCATGACCGGACAAGCACTTATGGATGGCTCCAAGGGTGACTTAATTCGCGTTACCAATATTTCTTCAAAAAAAACAGTTGAAGGAGAAGTCATTCGAGCAGGTGTAATTAGAATTCAATTGTAAAAAAAGATTCATCTAAATACTGGACGCTTAATTGC
>Ga0224506_10002572_pt1 | contig 12284 bp, 12 predicted proteins | sample SF_Jan12_sed_USG_2_FD_169108 | JGI IMG/M metagenome (GOLD analysis project Ga0224506, IMG submission 169108) | Sediment microbial communities from San Francisco Bay, California, United States - SF_Jan12_sed_USGS_8_1 | ecosystem: Environmental > Aquatic > Marine > Sediment | place: USA...
GGGTGGTTGAGACTTTGGTTGCTGAGGGTGGGATGATGTTACAGAAGGATATTCGCTGGAAGACTGGTCTCTCACGTGTGAAGACGCATAGGGTACTTTTTAGGTTAGCAAAAAGAGGCGTTGTTTCAGCTGAGAAATACTACAACACGAATAAGATTACGTTGGCAGACTGGCTTACAAAAGAAAAGAAGAAGCCGTAATATGGCATGGACAAAAAGCTGAATGCGCGCGCGATTCTGAATGCACCCATAAACCTATTTAAGGTTAAGGCTGCGTTGATTAACAAAGAATTGAGAAGAAAAACAGTAGGTAGTTGAAGTTTGAGGCGAAATCAGAGAGGGTGATAAAGTGAGATTTGAACTAACCGGGGAGCAACTGCTTATCCAAAGGTCGGCCCGTGAATTTGCAGAAAAGGAATTTACATCCGAAAAAGGAAGGGAATGCGATGAAAAATATGAATTTCCGTGGGAGTTACTTAGGAAAGCAGCTAGGCTAGGGTTCAGCGGCATTTCTCTTTCTGAAGAATACGGGGGACAGGGATTAGGTTGCATCGAAGAATGTTTGATTGCAGAAGAATTCAACAGGGTAGACTCAACACTTTCCGCAATACTATGGGATGGGGGTCCTTTTGCTACATTAGTCGCAAAGTTCGGCTCCGAAGAACAAAAGAAAAAATACATCCCAAGAATATGCAAAGGCGAAATCGTATGTGCAATGGCGCTTACCGAGCCTAACCATGGTTCTGACGCCGGAATGGTAGGTTTAGATACAACTGCAGAAAAAGATGGAGATGAATGGGTAATCAACGGGGCCAAAACATTCATCACATGCGGCGACATCGCAGAATGCGTTGCAGTTTGCTGTCAGACGGATCCCAAGGCCCAGCCGCCATACAGAGGAGTAAGCATGATTATAGTTGAGAAGGGAACCCCAGGATTTGACACTAGCTCACTTAAGCCAAAAATGGGCATTAGAGCAATTCCAACAGCGGAGCTGTCGTTTGACAATGTTCGAGTGCCGCTAAGCAGCCTTCTCGGTCAAGAAAACAGAGGCTTTCATCAAATCATGTCATACTTCGACTACAGTCGAGTGCCCATTGCAGCGGGGGCAGTGGGCATAGCTCAGGGAGCCTTTGAACGCGCCTTGAAATACTCTACACAGAGAGAACAGTTCTTCCAACCCATCGCAAACTTTCAAATCACGCAACATAAAATCGCTGACATGGCAACGAAAATAGAAACCGCAAGATTGCTTGTATATAAATCTGCTTGGTTAATCGAAAACAAACCTGACAAGCGTAGATTAATTACCAAGTTTGCTTCGATGTCGAAAGCATATGCAGCTAAAGTAGCCAAAGAGGTCACTGACGAAGCTCTCCAAATTCATAGCGGCGTTGGCTACGTTGATTCCGACATCGAACGCTTTTATCGTGACGCTAGGATCATCGACATTGTGGAAGGGACAGGTGAAATTCAGAGATACATAGTTGCCAGGGAAAGCTACAGAGAAATAGGCTTTTCAATCTAAACGCTACGGCTATTCAAGGTCACCCACAATTTTTCGCGCCCCCACATGTATGCGCGCACGCGTGCTTGGGTAGGTCTCAAACTATATATTTTTCGTTTGGTTTTTCGAAGTCTTTTACGATTTCCATTGCGCTTTTGGGTGCTTCTATTACCCTGAGCGGAACGCCTTTCAAGAGCATCCATGGGGTCTCCTCGGCTAGCTTTGTAACTATGTGGTCTTCACCGAAGCATTCCTTTGATATTTTGTAGACTAGGGAACGAACCTCAGTCTCTGATACGTATCCCAGAGCGTGTAAGTATTCATGGACTAGCAAGCTGTAGACGAATGCATTGACATGGCGTTTCGACTTTTTGATGGATTCGACGACCTGGACGAGGGTTCTGTTTAGGACCATGTTGTTCGTGCCTAGCGGGTGATACGCGCCGAGGTGGAGAGGCAGATCGTCTAAGAAAAGCATCATGCCTACTCTATGTTTGCCTAACGAGTCTTTAACGGTGTCCTTGACTATCTCCCAAACTTCACTGAAACCTCCTGCCTCATTCATCCGAGAACTATATGTGTCAGCCTTAGACGGTTCTTTCCCAGTCTCAGACTCTCTGTTACTCATGATCTTTCTACTCCACGCGGGCGCATATTAAGGTCAAGTCTTTTCATTAGGCCTTTTGTTCTGTTTCTTACTGTGACTTCGGTTGAGCCTGCCGCTTTGGCCAAACGCTTTTGCGTTATTTTTTCTTTTTTGAGTCTGGAGGCTATGTAGAGTGCTGCGGCCGCCAATCCTGATGGGTCTTTTCCCATGGTTGCATTCTTGTTCTTGGCGTCTCTGATGATTTTGATGGCTAGGCCTTCCACATCACTGGAGACCCCAGCTTTTTCAGCTATTTTTGTGGCGTAATCCATGGGATCGTCAATGGGCATTTCCATTTGCAGGTTTTGGATTACAAGGCGGTATGCTCTCGAGATTTCTTTTTGTCCTCGGAGGCTGGATTCCGTGATTTCTTTCAAAGTTCTCGGTGTTTTGGTGAATCTACAGGCTGCGTAGAGGGATCCTGCCACTATTGCCGCGATGCTGCGTCCTTTAACCAAGCCTCTGTCTAGGGCTTTCCGATAGATTACCGCCGCCATTTCTTGTACTGAGGACGGAATATGGAGCTTTTCGGAGAGACGCCGAAGTTCGCCCATAGCCATCATAAGGTTTCTGTCTTGGGAAGCGTGAAATTTCGATCGGATCTGCCATCTTCTGAGGCGCCACATCTCACGTTTAACTTCTGGTGATAGCGGACGACCGAAGGCATCTCTGTCAACCCGAATAGTCGTGGATAGACCTTTGTCAAAGTGAGAATATTGAGTTGGGACTCCCACTCTTTCTCTGGACTTTCTTTCCTGGTAGGTGAAGGCTCTCCATTCTGCTCCTTGATTCAAAATATTCTCCTCAATGACAAGACCACAATTACCGCAAACTAGTTCTCCAATTTCCATATCCATGACTAGGTTCTTACTTTCACATTCCGGGCAGGCTGTGTAGATGAGAGCTTGTTTCGACATTTCAAATCATCGGGGTTGATGCTTGTTACACCCGTACTATATGTGGGGCGAAGAAAGATATAAATATGACGTATGTCATACTATTGTCTCTCGTAACTAAAGACGTTTTAGCGACCTGAGACTGTTGCGCGTGGTCGTTTTGCCTGTGTTTTCTTTTCTGGTTCAAATATTTTGGTGTCTTCAGCCTCTTGCAACAACCAGGCAGAGACTGGTTCGGGATCTATGAATTTCATTACCTGCTTCTACAATTTCAACCACGTCGGATCATTGCAAGTGCGCTAGGCATCAAAGTCGGCGTAGTCGAAACACTCCCAGAAATCGGCAGCATGACATGGCCCAAACCCCAGAACATAAAAATATACGCCCATGAATTTCCATCCCTTCGGAGCGTGGTCCGCAATGGCTTTCTTGTTTTCTTTAATGAACTTTTGAAATTCCTTCTCTTTGTTCTCTTTCAGGTTGTAGTTAACGATATACCGCATGTTCCCACCTCCTTTCATCTGAGAAATATGCTGTTTGAACAAGGTTCGCTTTTTCCTCAGAATATGTGCGCACGCATCTTTTGTACTTCAAAAGAGTTTCGACACCATTTCACATATCTTCTCGAGAAAAGCCTTGTCTTCGTCAGTAAATGGTGAAGGAGTGTGGGAGTCTATGTCAAGTTCGCCGGCAATCTTTCCGTTTTTGAATATTGGCACAACGATTTCAGATTTCACCTTTGGACTGCATGACAGATAGTTTATCTCTTTTGAGACATCTTGCACAACAAATGTCTTCTTGATTTCTGCCGCTTGTCCACATATTCCTCTGCCAAAGGGGATCTTCACATGTTCTGTGGGTTCTCCTTCAAAGGGGCCGAGTAGGAGTTCCTTTTCTCTTGTTTGGTCAACAAGATAGAAGCCGACCCAATCATAATAGGAAACGTTATCTCTGAGCAATTTGCATACGGTCTTAAGTTTTTCATCCTTATCCAATTGGCCATTAATGATATCTCTTGCTTTTTTGACAAGGGCAATGAACCGTTCTCTCTTTTCTTTCACGCTTCCACATCCTTTGCGCGCGCTTTTCTTTTTGAAAACATAAATGACGGCGAGAATACTAATGTCGTGATAGGTACCACGTATAGCAATACTTTTTCTAGTTGGGTTTCAATAAACAAAGCAGAGATATTGCAGGCGCCTAATACAGCAACGCTGGGACCTTGTTTGCTTCTTCAGTTATTTGCAGAGCACTATTTAGTTCCCTGAAGTATCTTAGTACGGTTCTACCTCTTTCCGTGATCGCGTAGACAACTCTTGTTTTGTTTCTTTTCTTGTGCAAAGTTTGTTCTTCAATGAGGTTCCGTTGGGTTAAGAAATCTAGGTATTGTTTTAGAACACTGCAGTTTACGTTAGCCTTGTACATGATGTGAGTTAGCTTCAGCGGTCCGTGATGAGCCAGAACTTTGAGGATGTCGATATGCATTTCCAGCTTTGACCTTCTCATATTCACCATACCCCTCCTAACATGATTTGTTGATTATCCATAATGCGGCGTGCATATTCCTTAATCGTCTTTTCCTTTCGTTTTTTCTTTAAGTTAATCAGCTGTCTCAAATGAAAAGCGCGAAGTTTCATCTTTTGAATGTTCAAAAAACGTTTCCTCCCTTACTGCGGGTGCGCCACTAGTTTCAGCAATTTCACCTAAAAGGCTTGTTAAGTATTAAGGATATGCTAACCTAATATGTTCGTTGACATCTAACAAGCTGTTGCCGAATGAAATTGTCGCTGATACAGAAATTGGCCATGATAAGTAGGTGAATATTATCACGAAAGTGCAAAAATGCGTGTGGATATATCTGTTTTGGTAATATTTTCTTCTGGGGAATAAATGTCGTATATACCAATATACAAGATATTGGTTTAGAGGTTGGAGAGCCATGAACAAAAAGAAAAGAAACCGCGTCTTCCCGATCGAAGAGAAGCTGGCTGCCGTCGAATGGAACCTAAAGCTATTGAAGACATCCGCTGAAATCACTCACACTCCTCTGCGAACTCTAAAAAGCATGATTCAAGTTTCCGTAATGGCCCCCGCTCAGAGTTTTCTACAGGAAATCGTTAATTCTCATTCCGCCAAGCGAAGGACTTTCTAGCTTCGAGGGGCAAGCGCGCGCAGAGTTCACATAAGAATTGGGTCCTTCTCCTGCCCATCCCTCCTCCTGCGCGCGCAAAATCAAGATACATATTTTGGCTTCATTAAATCTATATCCTCAAACAAATCAAGATTTCAACATCGGAAAAACAAAGAAGAGATAAGATTGCCAAAGATACTCGAACCAATTACTTGTCCAAATCCGAAATGTCACAAGAAGATTGAAGAACTCATCATAGTGACTGATGCGTCAGAAACACTGAAGGAACAGTACTACGCTTGTCCCCACTGCTATGCCAAACTGGACTGGATTTCTACTCAACCTCAAGAGCAAGAAGACGAAAAAAAGATGGACGAAAAAGGTCCTTCGAGGTGTCCTCATCATTTTGGATATTTAGCGATGCAGGTGTATCTTCGTGGTGAGGATTTTCCTATTCCGCGAGAATGCCTGGTCTGTCAGAAAGCATTGGACTGTGCGATGAAAACAGGTGACTCTTAATAAGACGCACACTCGTAAAAAAGAGCGACTGTTGGATGCGCGCGCAGAATATGAGTTGAAATATTTACTTGAATTTCATATGACTTAAAGGAAGAAGATTAGAATTTCATTCAGGGAAACTCTATGGACGTTAAAGATGTTATGGTTAAGGAAATAATAACCGTTAATCCCACCACAAAAATTAGAGACGCTGTGGAGCTGATGAACAAAAATCAAATTGGTTGCTTGGTCGTGACGAGAAAAGGTAAGCCTGTAGGGATAATGACTGAAAGAGACGTTTTGAAGCAGATAGTTTGTAGATGTAAGAACCCTGAACAGACAAGAGTTTCAGAAATAATGTCTAAGCCTCTTATAGTCGGTAGGGTTGACATGGATTGGCTGGAGGCTGTAAAGCTGATGTTGGACCGGAACATCAAAAAGCTTCCTATCTTGGATGACGAGAGGCTTGTCGGTTTGGTAACTTTGACTGATATTGCGCGCATGCGCATGCTACAGGCGCTGGAAATAGACACGCTTACCTTCGGCATACTCAGTCGCCACAAGCAGTCTCCCGGTTGACAGTCAAGCGGTTTTTTCCTCACCAAATTTCAACTTTACTCCCAGAATTTGTTTTTTCTGAAATACAGCTTTTCTAACGGTTTGTCTGGAAACTGTTTATGAAAATCACAAGAGCATTTATGTTACTCAAGAAATTCCTCAAATGCGCGCGCGTCCCTTTCCGCCAAGAAGTGGACGGGGATAGGTCAATGCCCGCGTTTGAACCCTTGCGTTGCATGCATTCAACTGGTTCTTTGATTGTTTATCTAAGAGATAATAGAAAAAAGAAAGGATGACGTTTATTGTTTCTTTCTGTATTTGAGGTAGGCTACTGATATTGACACTGCTAAGATTATTGCTGATAGCCATATCCAAGGAATCTGCAATCCAGGCTTAATCATTACACTGTTTATTGGAGTTGCTTTACCTCCTACAGATAACGGAGCTGTCCTGAAGTATGTGCGTGCATAGTTCTTCTGTACCTCATCCCAAGGCGAGGTTGCTTCTACGGTGTAATTGCCTAGTTTCTCGGTTAACCCGCTCAATATCTTGTCGTATGTATAACCATAATAGGTTTCATTGTGTACGATCATGCCATCTGGGTCTGTAACATTAATTGTTATTGGCATATCACTGCTATCAGCGATTATCCTGACATCCTTCCCTTGGATGAAGAAGTCTCTGGGTAGACCTGTTGTGTCATAAGTCCCCAGACTAATGCTTCCAGCTTGTCCAACCTTAACTAGAAAACTACATAAAACAACAACAAATACTACTAGAGCTAGAAATGTTAAAGTTTTCTTCATCCCCAAGACACAAGAAAAATGAGAGATCTTCTTTAATAAAGGCATATGGAAAACAAATCTAGAAATTAAGGAGATATTTCACATGCATTCTACTGGTTCTTTGATTGTTTGTTCAAGAGAGTATCTAATGTTACACAGTATGTTTTCTTCTGTAGATTATGACTGCTAGTAGTGTTGATATCATGAATAGTGGTAGGCTGAGAAAGGATGGAAACTCTGGTACAATGATTATTTCAAGGATTGAATGTCCGTAGGCGAAGTATATCCATCTGTGAGTTCCATTGTCATATAGTGTGTAATTCCAATAGGCTGGATTAACACCATTAATAGTTACGTTGAATGGTTCAGACATAACTTCGTAAGGTATACTTATTCGGCAGAATCCATGAGTTTGATTAGCTGTCATGTTGGAGACGTGTATTGTTATTGTGCTGTTATGCTCGAAATACTCAAAGTTCTCTATTGTGGAATTTGTAACTACATTAACATGTTTCCCTAGAGTGGTGTCGAAACTTGAGAACATCCCCATCAATGGGTAATGGTCTATGTTATTAGAGTCAATCTGATATGGAATGTCGCCAATACCATCAAGATCTGAATCAGTTCCGTTGTAGTCACTCCAGTAGTTACCTTCAATACTATTGTTCCAAAAGTTGAACAAGTTGTATGAGTCAATTTGTTGGGTATTGTTGATGAAGTTGTTATGGTACAGACAGTTGTTGGTTCCATCCAGCTCGATAGCGTATTCACTATGGGCAAAGGTGTTTCCGTATATCTTATTGTTTGATGAATCGCTAAGATACAAGCCTTGATCTTTATTGCTTATAATTTCATTTTGAAAAATGCTGTTTCCATTAGAGTTCCAAAGGTACGCTCCTCGATAGTCGTTTGCATTCATTTCATTCCCGCATATGGAATTGTTTAAGGAATTGAAAAGCATCAAGCCGTTATAGTTGTTCGTAAAGCGGCTAGTACTAATTGCTGAATTATTTGTATACGCAAGTAGAAGTCCCTGAGCATTGCCTGTGAAGTTGTGGCTCTCAACATGTACGTCCGTTGAGTTGATAAGAGCCAAATAGCCGATCTCTGGATGCGTTGAGCGATTGATGGTAAGATTGTGCTGATTTCTCATGTAGTATACTGGCTTACCGTTTACAAAATTCGAAGAATTGATGTTATTGAGATAATGGCCAAATTCGTATCCTTCAACGTGAATCCCGTATCTATTGTTATCTAGAGAATTATTGTAGAGGGTGTTATTCGAGGAGTCATGGAGAGCGACACCCTCATACCCGCTAGTAGCTATTTTGTTTCCATGTAGATAGCTGTTATCGCTCGAAAAAAGGCGGATCCCAAAATAGTTCCCTGTTATGTTATTTTCGTAAACGTAGCACCCTGAAGACCCAGAAAGTTTGATGCCTTCCAGTGCTGGATTGTTGGTTACGTTATTCATTCGAATTGTGAAGTTTGAGGATGAAGAGATGTAGATTGAAGACTGCCCAGTGTAGGAGTACCCTCCGTTGTTTGAGACTGTGCTTTTGGAAATTGTACTGTTTGGAGACTTTGTGATGTAGAAACCGTAGTTGTTGTTGTTTGTCACGTCTGTTTGGTAAAACAGATTATTTGACGAATTATAGACTTCGACGCCCCAACTGAATCCTTTGATCTCCATATTACTGATTGTAACGTTGGAAACTGCGGACCAAGTTAACCCTTTGCCCCAACCTGTTCCCTCTAGCGCAAACCCAGAACCATCAACTACCATGTTTCCTTTCTCTATTACAAGGAAAGCATAGTTATTGTCAGTAAAAGTGTAAGTAATATTGTCTAAACTAGTAATATTTGATGTTACTGAAACTGGCGATGTCTCAATGCTGCCATCGTTTCTGATATAAATGTAAACTGTTTCAGCTCCCTTAACTTCCTTAACCTCAAAATTCACACTCGGCATACTCGTAAGGAGAAATATGAAAATCATTACCAACAAGACAAGTTTCTTGTTCATATCTCATCGTATGGTATTCTTCTGCTTCAATTTTTATGACTTGTGGAAGAACTGGTTCTTTGGTTGTTTGTTTAAGAGATAATCTCTGTATGCCTCTTTCTTTTCTTAACGTAGCCTACTGTCATAACAGCCACAGCTAACAGTATTGTTAATCCGATGTATGGAATCTGTAATTCAGGCTTAACTGCTACTTTGGCTATTGGAGTTGCTTTTCCACCGACAGGTGGGGGCGGAGGTGGAGGGGCTGGTGGGGTAGATGTCATTTCACCTTCTGACATGGTCGCTTGACTTTCCAGGATTTGACCAACAGAGATATTACCAGTGTAACTATGAGTAGTTGTCTGCTCAACCGTTGCTAATTCAACTACCAAAGTATATTCACCAGTACTGGTTCCAATGACTTTGATGTCGTAAACTCCATCCAGCGGATCGGGAATGACAATTCTTTGGGGATGCGACCCAAGTCCAGAATAAAATGCTCCCGATATTTCATTAACGTATTCTCCTGTGGTAGGATCGGCTCCAATATGTTTGTTTTCAGGATCGGTAACGTACAAGTTTGCAGGTGAAAACATTGTAGCCATAAATGCTTCTGGTGTTACTTGCAATTCATCTGTTTTGGTTTGTAAATCAAGGTGGGTCCCCTGCCACCAAGGAATGTTAAGTTTCGCGCTAGCGGAAACGTAGGTTCCAATAGTGCCAACATAGGGAGGAAGGAATGGAACACCTGTTGCATTTACATAAAAACCATTTAGGCGACTATTTGGTTCAACCACAGTATTCTCACTGAATCCTGTTGTAATCCAAGATTGAGTCAAGCGACTACCAATGAGTAGCCCATCAGTACCGTCTCCGAGATAGGTGCTAACGTTAAGCATACTTGTGAACCAAGCAGAACCTGCTGGATCTGGTATGCCGTCTCCAATCCATTCATCTCCAGCTGGATGCCACGCCCCATTCTTCCAGAAATACATTCCAGTATCGTTACTCATTGATATGATATCCACATCACCAACGCTATCATTGGTGTACAATTTTCCATAACTATCCGATATGTAAACTACATGTGTAGTCTGATCATTAATTGGGTTGTATCTGGGTTTTATGTAGCCGCTTTCCTTTGGAAAGGTCATGTTTCTCACACCATTTGCATCTGGAGGACCTACCGTCACATTACACTCGCCACTGAATGGGGCCGTTCCAAACCCAGGATCAGTATCATTCCACGAAGAAGTTCCATTTAGAATCTCACTCCAAACAGTATAAACAACAGTTTCTTCAGAAGACGCTTCAACTGGTTGAATATCAAATGACAATGCTAACATGCCCACAAAGAGCAGTGTCAACACTATTCCCACGATAAACTTAGATTTCATAATTTCTCCCTTCTCATTCCAACATACCAATTTGCCAATACTGCTTTTAAAATTTAAGGAAGATTCTTCTATTGAATCAAACTAGAGCTTTTTGAATTGCTTATTCACAAAATAATTGAGTAGACATTAGAACTATGCATAGCTCATCTGATGCGATGTAAGCTGGAGCTGACAGAATGTATCAAAGTAAACACATGATGAAAGCAATTATCTTGCGTTCGCCGGGAGAGATTTGAACTCAGATTAAATGGAGATGTCGCTCGCAAACCATGTTTCTCGCATTCACGTGTTCGCGAGGGTTCAAACCTAAGCCCCAAACCAATGGATACTCAATACTTAACCGGAAAATATCCTGACCAAATTAAGATTAATTCGGCTTAAGGTCAACAAGAAATACTTATTTTTGAAAAAGAAGCTTTGTGGACGGGACGGGATTTGAACCCGCGGCCTCAGCGATGCCAACGCTGCGATCATTCCAGGCTGATCTACCCGCCCAAACATTAACCTAACAAGAAAACTATTAAGCATTTTGTCTTATGCTCTATTCAGTAAAAACTTGAAATGATCGTTCGCGGGAAAACAAGGTCTAGGTGATAGCGATGGTAGTTATAGATGTCCACACGCACATTTCCAAAGAGGGATGTATTCCTAATGAAATTATAAAAGTGATTGTTGAAGATGCAGCTAGACGAACAGGAATTGCACCTGAGAAAATGACGCGAAACTTGGAAAAGCATCCTACAGTGTATCAGGCCAGTCCGGAAACCCTCATCAAAGACATGGATGAAGCGGGAATAGACAAACCAATCTTGTTAACCGTTGATTATGGTTTGGCTCCTGGATTGTCAAAGCCAAAGTTTTCCATCGAAGAATACAACAAGTGGGTCGCTGACGCTGCAGATCAATATCCAGACAGGTTGATTGCCTTTGCGGGAGTGGACCCCAGAAGGAAAAACGCGGTTGAAATATTGGAGAAGGCTGTTCAGGAGTGGGGTATGAAGGGATTGAAGCTCTACCCCCCATGCGGTTTCTATCCAAACGACAAAATTGTAACGCTCCTATGGGAAAAGGCGAATGAACTGGAAATTCCGGTAATGGTTCACAGCGGCCCCGGCTTTCCTCAGCTCAAAATGAAATATTCCGAGCCAATTTATCTGGAAGATGTTTTGGTCCGGTATCCCAACTTAAACATAATCGTTGCACATTGCGGTGGAGTCGTATGGGCAGAGGAAGTAGTTGGACTGAGGCAACTTAGGGATAACGTGTATGCGGACATAAGCGGCTGGCAGGGCATGGCCTATGCTGCCGGAAAGAAATATGCGATGCAAAGGCTTGTCTACATCTATAGCAATATGAGGTCAAAGTGCCTTTTTGGAAGCGACTGGCCCGCCTTCAACTTTCAAGTAAGCCACAATGAATGGGTTAACATGATAAACAACATCGAAAACGTTGAGACTAGGCTTAAGAGGAAGCTTCTAGGGGAAAACGCTGAAAAACTACTTAAACTACCAAAGTAAGGATGAAGGAGACGAAGGGCCGGTCGTCTAGCACGGTTAGGACATCTGCTTGACGTGCAGAAGGTCGCCGGTTCAAATCCGGCCCGGCCCACCAATCTTGCTGCTCGAGACAGCCTTCGGCTGCATGCATGCATTTGATTGTTTGTCTTGAGAGAATAGAAAAAGGAAGGGTTGCGCGTAAATGTTATCAGAAGCAGTGCGAAACCGTTATCTGAAGCGTAGTGAGATCTGCGGCCATGTCGAATACGTGTCCCATGTCGGTTTCGTCATGACCCCATTTGTAATGTGCTTCTATTTCGGTACTATCAAAGGTTAGAGTATCCAGTCGATGCGTAACATATTCTC
>Ga0224506_10002573_pt1 | contig 12283 bp, 3 predicted proteins | sample SF_Jan12_sed_USG_2_FD_169108 | JGI IMG/M metagenome (GOLD analysis project Ga0224506, IMG submission 169108) | Sediment microbial communities from San Francisco Bay, California, United States - SF_Jan12_sed_USGS_8_1 | ecosystem: Environmental > Aquatic > Marine > Sediment | place: USA...
CTTCCAGACTCCCACTCAATCAGGTAAGGAGCCGTGCCACCTGAAACCATCAGCTCAATATTTCCGTCATACTGACCGCAGGACGGATTTTTCACCAAGGATTCGTAGCTCAACGGTGGTGTTTTTTCAATAAAAAATGAAACAGTTGTTTCACATGAAGTGGTCAGATCCGAAATAATAGCCTCACCCTGTCCTGCAGATAAATTTGAATTGAGGGTATTGCCAAATCCGGAGGACCAGTTAACTTGGTAGTTTCCTGAACCTCCAAGAATTTTAAGTTGCACGCTTCCATTTTTACCTTCTGAATCGGCAGGTTGCAGAATGGTAGCTTCCGCCAACAAAGTGGAAACAGAAGGTTGATGGTAATTCAGTTGTAACTGACATAAATTATTGTCGATAATATACACTTTGTAATCCCCCTCACTAAGTTGATTGGGTGAAACTGTTTCCCCGGAAAGGGTTTTCCAGTAAATTTTATAGGGAGGGAGGCCTTTTTCAATGATTGCCATGGCTTGCCCGTTTGAAATTCCACATTCGGAAGGTGTCAAAGTACGGACCGAGGCAACTAACTTATTGGGTATAGTAAGATTTACAATCTCTTCAAATGCACAACCGGTAGCATCGGTAATCTTTAGTAAGTGCTCCCCTTCAGGAATCTGGTCAAAATATCCATGGGGCTGTTTTATGCTGTCCAGGATAAACTCTTTTGCCTGAAAATTATTGGGTACGGTTATGTCAATTCTACCAAAGCCCTCGGCACATAGCGGAGGCGTTTTGACTATATCGAATTGAGGAATTTCATTCAACAATTCAACGATTTGTGTGACCTGACACCCGTTTTCATCAGTAGCCGTTAAAGTATAATTTCCAGTGGTTAGATCTTTGAAATATCCAAAAAATGACTCATTTTCATTTAATTTATAAGAAATGTATCCGTTTCCACCCCGGGCAGACATCCATATCCATCCGTTGGCAGCTTCTGAACAACTGGGGTTTTGTGTGTTTATTTTTTCAAATTCAAGCGGCAAGGGGTCATTCAACGTGATGATTTCCACGAAAGTGCATTGGTTTGAATCGGTAATGGAAACCTCATATTGTCCCGATGGAATTCCCGATAACAGAGGTGATTCCAATGCGCTACCGGGCCAACGGATGTTATAGGGAGCTGTGCCTCCGGTTGGCGCTACCTGAATTTTCCCGTCTGATTCTCCAAAACAGGAGGGGGGAGAAAGTGTGTAATTGGCAGAAACAGGTTGCGGGGTATGTATAGGTAAAACAACACTTACGGTACAAGATTCCGGCCAGATCAGGTGGTTTTTGTCATAAACATACAAGGTGTATCCCTGTTCATTCCTACTGAGTTGGTTTATCTCAAAGAGACTTCCGGTTATTTCCACGGAAGTGCTGTCTTCCAGATGAAAGAAATAGGGGGCATCTCCTCCTGAAACTGACAATTTCACCCTGCCATCACTGGAATCAAAGCACAAAGGTTCAATGATCTCTTCGATGATTACAGTTAGAGGATCAGGACGCATGGAAGGAATTTCCACTTGAACAGAATATTGACAAGATGGATCGTGTGTGTCATATACGGTGATGCGGTGAATGCCTGCTAAAAGTCCATCGATTGTAGCTGGAATACCTTGCGATGAAATAACATCCTCATGAAAAGGGATTTTGAATGTATAGAGGTCTTTTTCTGATTGAAATGAGCCATTTTCTCCCATTAAAATCACTTTTCCGGAGGCAGTGCCCGGACAAACGGGTGGTATCACCTCAAGAATGTTAATGTTCAGTGGTTTGGGGTTATCCGGGATGGAGACAGGTAATGTTTGGGAACATTGAAATTCATCCTGAAACTCGAGGAGGTAGTTTCCGGCCATAAGGTTGGTGAATTCTACCTGACTTCCCGATAGGGTTTTACCTTCCAATTGAAGACGAGGAATACCCACATTGCCTGATATTTTCACGGTGAATTTCCCGTCATTTCCACCCGGACATACGGGAGGTTGTATCTCCTGAATTTCTGCTGTAAGTGGAGGAGGTTGTAGCAGAGAAATGGCTTCCTCCAATATAGTACAGCCATTTTTGTCTGTGGCAATTACGGTGTAGTTACCAGCACCTAATTCACTGAACCATATGGGGCCATTGGTTTCTGAGGTGGCTTCGAAAGCACTTGATTCTTGGGATAAAAGCACTTGATAGGGAGGAATCCCGCCAAATAATGTACCTGTTATTTCTCCATTAAATTCCCCAAAGCATCGGATGTGGTATTCATAGTCAACAGACTGTAATATTCCCCCGGGGAGGTCGGTAAATTCAAGAATTTCAGGAGAGGTAATTTCAGTTTGGAAAATTTCTGTACAACCCACTTCATCCTGAATCTGGAATGAGTAGGTTCCCTTAGATAGCCCCTCGAAATAACCGGAATCATAAAGTTGGTCATTAAACAGATACGAATAAGCACCGAGGCCGCCGTGGGTTTCGATAATCAATTCCCCATCGGCATTTCCAAAACAACTGATGGAATAGCCATTTCTACCTACATCATTTGGGTTGACAGACAAAGCAGAAAGAGGTGCCCCGGGTTGACGGATAGAGATTGTGTACTCGGAAAAGCAATACTCACCACCATTGAGACTGTTGATAATCCTTAATTGATAGTTTCCCGACGCCAGACCCTCAAAAACCACGGGGTTTGTGTCACTGACTTGTGTAATGTTAAGAAATGACCCAATTTCAGTTCCATTGTATAGTCGGAAGTTGTATATACCGTTGCCACTCAGACTATTATCCAGGCCGGTGATTGATATACTTCCTGTCTTTTCGAGAAAGCAGGATACATGCTGAATTTCAATTCCAGGGTGAATTTGATTTACGTCTTCGGGTAATAACAGGGAAGCTCCATTATAAACATACTCTTTTAATAATGCGGGGCCTCTTAAAACAGTAGTGATAGCTCCGGGCTGGCTGGGTCCCAGACTATACTCATTATTTTCACCTATAATTACAGCACGGTATTGCCTGAAGTTTTGATCTGAATTTGTTGCCGGGGCTGTTAAAGTGAGTTCAGGAACATTGGTGCTTCCCACTTCCTGCCATACGTATTCATAATGTGAGATCACACAACTTTGGCAGGACTGATAACAATCCTCCTCCGGGTTATTGAATAGACACTCCTGACAAATACACGCTTGACATTCAGGGCCACTGCAATTATTACAGTCTAAAAAACCGGGATAAACACATTGGTAGTCAAGCCCGTCTATTACTTTAACTTGTTGGTAATTAATGTTTTCGTACCACTTTATTTGCTTTACAGGATAACTGTAATTCAGTTTTAATGTATAATTATCCCCGCTACAAACAGTATTTTCAGCTAAAAGCTGCACTGTTTCAGGAACGGGAGGTGTGAACCTGTAACGGTAATTCACGGAATACTTTCGCACGCCATTTACAGTAATGTCAATCGTTTGTATGGGTGAATAGGCACCCGGAACGAGTTCATTTAAATTTACCCGGACGGGGGTTAGAGAGGACAGTGCGTAATTGTCATCATCCTTGTCTTGACAGCGTAAAGTACCGAGCAGACCGCAATAACAAGTGGGTTTATAGGTTAGGTTATCGCCATTGTGACTATTGTCTGCAAAGCAGTCTTTTTCGTAGCCGGCAACTTGTAAATACACTAAAAATTCCGACTTGTTTGAGCTGTTATGTATTCCGTTATAAACAGTATAAGGAAGAGGTGGACCAAACGTATTTGGATTGTCTGCATTCAGGCAGGTGCCGGCAATCATTTCGTCTTTTCCTATGATAGTGCTTTTGTAAAACTGCGTTTCCGACTCATTTCTGCTCCAGAATTGCCAACGGTAATCTTCCCCGGTATCAATATCGGTGTCCTGATAACCACATACCTGTACAATTTCAACCGTTAACCGGAAATCACCGGCGTTTTGGGCCTGTAATATAAGCGTGAAAGCAACAAATGATATAATAAAAACAAGTTTCATAGCAAAAATACATCAATTACTGTAGTGAGATTAAAATTATCAGGAAGTACAGAATCCAATTGATTTGAGGAGGATTCTACCCGATTTCCATCGGAATCATATACCCGGAACCAGTATTTTCTTGGTTCCAGATTGTCAAAAAGAGCTGCTCCATGGGCATCGGATGTCATTCGAAATGCACGGCCAATTTTTTCCTCTAAAAAGAGGGTATTCGCATTACTGAAGTTTCCATAAACCCCGTTTAGAGCATCAAGATTTTGAGTAGGGGGTATTGAATTTTGGAAATCACTTTCTGAGAGAAATAACTGAATGCTATATCCTGAAATAGTTTCCAGCCCCCGTTTTAGATTGATTTGCAATCTGGTAGGGGTGGAGGACATTCGGACTTCGAACATCCTGATTTTTTTGGATTTAGTATGAACCGTTCTCCAGGGGGTTGAATTGGTTATATCCCCAAATCGTAAATTGTTAAACTTTCCTTTAGCAGCCCTGCACCAAAGCAATTCTTCCCCGGGCCAGTCGGGGATGTTTATTTCCCCATTTCCATTTGTATAACCTGAATAAATCGAATTGTTATCCAAATAGTAATCCTCCTCAGAACTATACAATCTCACCTCCACAGAATCAAAAGGAGCCAGACTTTCCCATTCCCTGTAATCGTAATGATTGGGCAATCCTGTTTTGAGATTCAGACTATATTGCATCCCCTCCTTTTCTATACAGGAAGTTTGTAATAGAATAAGAAATAATACCCCCAACACATTCCAAATAATCTGGTATGCACATCTTTCAAATCCACGTTGGTCCTGAGGTTTACGTTGGTCCTGAGATTTATGTTGGTCCTGAGGTTTATGTTGGTCCTGAGGTTTATGTTGGTCCTGAGGTTTATGTTGGTCCGGACGTCCGTCCGGTCCATATCTATGCTGGTTTATACGTCCGTCCGGTCCATATCTAAGTTGGTCCTGAGATTTATGTTGGTTTATACGTCCGTCCGGTCCATATCTAAGTTGGTCCTGAGATTTATGTTGGTTTATACGTCCGTCCGGTCCATATCTATGTCGATCCTGAGATTTATGTTGGTCCGGACGTCCGTCCGGTCCCTTTTCATACGAACCCAAACCTCCATCCAACCCTTGATATCTCCTTCCATTCAACATCATATCATCAATATTTAATAGTTATCACATTCGAATATTCCCCATTTCCCCCATCCTCATTGATCACAACAACCTTGTATTTGTATATATTTCCCGGCAACACATCATCATCATAAAATCCCCTTCCCTCTACTTTTCCCAAAAGTTGAAACGGCTCTTTCCTTTCACTCCGGTACACCCAAACGTTACCGATCTCCCTTCCATTAATAGTCCAGCGCAACTCAACTTGTCTGGACGTCCTAAGTGCTTTTCCACTTAAAACCGGAGGTCTGAAGTTTTTGAAATTTCGGGTCCTGACCATCACAGGTTTGGAAGGGGCCGATTCATTTCCTGAAACATCACGGATTGTCAATAAATAATAATAGGAAGTGTTAGGGGCAGCAGAGGCATCTCCATAGCGGCCCGTTTTTGCCATTTGCATATTCAATAATTTCCATCCTTTCTGGTTTTCTTCCTTTCGGAAAATGAAGGCTTGGTCGTGTTCCGAATCATTTCCAACAAGCCATTGAAGTTGAACCCCGGCAGAATCCTGAAAATAGTTCGAGATAATAGGTGTTTCAGGCGGTAGTAAATCGGGCATTTGCAACATATATACCGTATCTTCCACCGAACGATTGTGTCGAAGGTCTTCACTAATCAGTTTATAAAACACCTTTTCCTTGCTCCTGTAATGCAGAGAATCTGTTAATGAACCTGTTAGAAGCGGTTGAGAAGTGATTTCAATGAAATTATGATCATTTTTAAAGCTTCTGAATACCCGTATTCCCAATAAATCGGGTTCATTGCCTGTTTCCCATGCGATATTGACTTTTCCGGAATCGTATTTTAATAGTTTCAATACAGGATTGGCAGGAGGGAGGCTGTCTTCTACGAAAACGGCATAAGGAACACTTTCCATTTGAACCTCATTTCTGTAATGCAACCGAAGTTTGTAGTAGAGGGAACGTGTGGAAATTTTCGTGGTGCATTTTTCAGGGAAATCACTTTTCCATTCCTCAATGCGATCATAATCTCCTTTAAAACTTTCCGAAGAAAGTAGTTCTATCCTATTAAGTCCTTTGTTTTCGTATGTAAATTGAAACTGAGTTTGACCATTTGTATTTTCATGGCGGGTAATACGGGGTGCCTGTTCAACCCGGTCAATAATAATTCCTTTTGCAGGATCGGTAAAATCGCCTTTGTCTCCAAAAGAGGTAATGCCCCGCAACTTATAAAGAACTTCAGAGTTGCCCTTTAGACTATCAATAACAGTATGTGTATCCGTTTTGACTTGCTTGCTCAAGGGAATTACAGGCTGGGAAAAGGCGGGGAAATAATGTTGTTTATCAATCGATTTATACACTTCAAAGGCCACATATTGTTCTCCCGATCTACCCTGTTTCCAGGAAATTTCAGCCAGTTCACCCTGAATTTTAACGCTGAAATCCTCCAGTGGTGCTGTGTGGTACTCATCCCTGCCACGGATAAAGACAAATCCACTGTCAGTATTCTGTTCCCCGGTACATGTTACCAGATAAAGGTAGTCTTCCTTTTCCTTAACATGCCTGTCGGCGAAACGCAAGCCGGAATATTCGGCCACGGTGGTTGAAATGTCAGCAGCCAACAGAGCAAATGAATGCCTCTGGATTTGCTCCTGATAGTGGGTTTGTGGGCTTCCGTTCCCAAATGTTTGTCCCCAGTAGGCTTGTGCAGCCATTCCCATTATAGGGTCGTTTTCAGATGGAATTCGCCATTTTTCCATCGTTTTTAGCTCAATTTTGTGTGAATAATCGGGGTTTGGGGTTGTTTTTTGACTTTCAGATAAAGAAAAGCGCTTTAGAATATATCCCTGTTTGGAGCATTTTTCCCATGTTGATGGTGTTGTCGGCACCCATCTTACTACCAGGGAATCTCCTTGGTAAGTCCTTGCGGATACCCAAATCTGGGCCTGGGTTTGAATGGTGAGAAACAGCAGCAGAACTGGGATTGAAAGTATTCTTTTCATCTTATTTCAGCATTTAAAATGAACATACTATTGGGCTGCTCTTTACCGGGCAGGTAGTATTCCAGGTGAATCCCGTAATTTCCAGGGACTTTCAAGGCCGGGAAGTTGGTGAATAGCACATTTTTGATTGCTTGATTCCCGGGGTCAGTGAGGAAGAGACCCGCTAAACCCGATTTGATTTCGCCCAAATCTTTGTAGGCATACCAGGGCAATTTATCCGTAAAGAGAGTAGTTGTTCCCACATTGGCTGCCTGGGTTGTTCCCGAGGGTATAATTCCACTGTACACAGGATTCCTCCAACTTACGTACCGCCTTACCCATTCGGGCTGCTGATAAACCAAAGGGTTGACTTCTTTTTCAAACCAGTCGTTTTCCCACTCAGGCACGATGCGAATTCTTACTGATTCCTGGCCTTCTTCCAATAGGGTGAAGTCAATGGGCTCTGTCGATTCGTACTCATAACGTATATCGTGTACGCCGGGCATGAGCAGGTAGGGATAGGCACTTCTAAACTGAAGTGATTCGACCTTTTCCTGAAATGTGGAAAACTTACTTGTGTGGAAGCTATGACTGTATAACTCTATTGTTTTTAGTTGTTCTATGTTTCCATTGATTGTGGTTTCGGTGAAATACACTTCCTGTTTTTCACCTGTTTCTACTTCCGTTGAATGCTGTGAAACAGTCTGATTTGTATTTTGAATAGTATCGATAGGTACTTTTTTAATAATCAATTTGACGTCGCTATCGTTCGGAAGGGCCGGGGGTATTTCAAACTGCAAATGGTTTCCTTCATATTGCCAGGAAGCCGGCCAAAATTGATTATCATCCTGAAACCCAATTTGAACCGTGTATTGATTGTCGGGCTGAAATAACTCCGGCTGGCCTTGTCCCAATACCAGAAATCCTGTTGGACTTTCCTGCGTGTGAAAGTACTTTTGATCTACTTGAGGATAACTCATTACCACATTTTCAGGAGGAATTACCTCAGGTGCTGCACCTGTGGTAAAAACAATTGTTTGATGTTCCATATAGCTTGCTCCGTTGTTTATTACAGGCACCCAGTTGCCCGATTTCTTTTCCAGTAGTTCTAAATCTATTTGCATGGTCATTTCCTGGTGGGCAGGCAATAAAGCATTGGGAATGCATACCACCGATTGATTATTTTCGCCCCATTCGCTTCGAAAGGGGATTAAACCAGTTGTTCCCGCGATTTGAAGGGTTTTTAGGTGCGCTTTAAATTCTTTATTGACTCCGTTTTCACTGATTTTTATGACCTGATTAATGGGCATATTAAAACCAATTTGAGGTGTGCCAAATACACTAAATTGGGTTGTATTATTAATGGGGCCGGTGGAGGAAATGATTTCCAGCCCTTCAAAATCTTGCGATTGTCCCGATGAACACCGGTCGCCCAGGGATACTTCGAAATGGCATTGCCCCTTGACTATTCCCCCGAGGACTTCAAAATATCCACCTACCTGGGCTGTAAAACTAACGGGTGCCGGAAAAGAGGCTTCAATAAGCGCTGCTGCTGAAATTTTCAAGATATCAATGCGTTGCTTTTTGCCGAAAACGTCCAATTTTATTCCAATAAGGCCGTCAAAATAGCCGTAAGCTTGTCCTCCTGCTCTCCAGTTTGTTCCTCCGAAGTTCCCACAGGGACTTGAATTTGTTTTTCGGTAAAACAGGTCGAACCCGGCGCCCACATTAAATTTTCCGTAGAACATCATGAATTCCTGATCTCCGGTATCGACATCAAAGCTGCCACCAAATAAGAACCCCGAACCTCCGCTTAATTCAGATAAATCATTTGAACGAGGTGTTCCGCCCAGCAGTGCTGTTAATTTTTCAGGTGGGGGAGGAAGGTCCGGAATAATACTGCCAGCTACTAAATAAGCATGGGTTTCGATTTTGGCAATCCCCGCATCAATAGTCAAACCCAGCCTGTCGTCCGGATGGCCAATATGTATGTACCACTCATCGGGGGCAAAATGCAAGGTGGCCCATCCTGCTCGGTTATTGGTGCCATTTCCAGTGATTTTCCCCTTGCCCAAGCTGATAAAAACCTCAAAATTACCATGAAAAATGCGATTTTCATGATCATAAACAAGCCGTGCTTTGGCAAGAACCCCATCTTCAGCTGTATTCTTGTTTTCACCAACAACCGCCTTAGTCATTCCTGTACTTTCGCCAAAAAGCATTCCTGCAGGGGATGATTGAAGGGTTTGATCGAGTTTTCCAAGAGCTGAAGAAAGATTGGATGTCAGCTGACCTAATCTTCCGCTGCCAAATGAGGCACCGGGCACGGCAAACTTCGCGTTACCCGAAAGCTCAATCCTGCGGAGGCTTCCATCGCTGGCGAAAGACATATCCAGTACCAGTTCCGAGGTAAATGTATCCTTGTTAGGGTAGGAGCCCAGTAAAAGAATGGCCTTGAAACTCATACCGGCGGACGGATGAGGGGCGTATTGTAAGCCGGATGAAACAGCGGTCATCATAGTACCCGAGGTACTTTCCGTCACCGTCATCCTTTCTGATCCGCCACCTCCAATTCCGTAAACCGCCATATTACCAAATAGAGGTATTCCTGCAGGCATTTCTGCCATGGCATCCAGATACCAATATTTGTATTCGTTGGTTTTACCAAAAACTACCTGTGCAGCCACACGTATTCCCGGTTCAATTTCAGCCTGTACCTCTCCCGTAAAAAAACTTCCCCATGTTTCATGTGCATCCTCATAATGCACCTTGCCGTCAATTTTAAATGCCGAATAGTGGGCGTGAAGCTCTATTTCTTCGACCTGGGTCCTGGAATATACCCATCGCTCCCTGCCATCACGTTCTTCCCTTTGACTAATCACCTTAATTCGGGAAGCTCCGGAAAATGAATTTTCCTTCCCCAATGAAATCCCAAAATCAAAAGTCAGGGAAAGTTGGTCTGAACTGCTCTTTATAAGATCAATTTTGGAAATGGATAGGGGAAAATTACCCAAACGAGGAAGACTCTCACTGTCCAGCTGGAAATATTCAACCTCCATTTCTCCGGTGATACCATCCATCTTTAAATCCCTGAAACTCAATTTCCCCAATGCCATTTCCGACCCTTTCCAGGGAATATTTAAAATAGCCTCCCCATATAAATGAGCCACCGGATGAAATTCACCATCCTCTATCCGCAACTCTATGGAAGTATTCTCGAATAAAGTCGCCCGACTTCCTTTCCACAAACTGAGGCCAATATCATCCCGGGTTTCAACCTCAAGTTGAAAATCTCCCGATTCACTCCACTTTGCCTTATAAGCCAATTCATTACCCTCGTCGCTGATTGGCAAGCCTATCTTCCCACGTAATTCAGACTGCATCAATTGGTTTTTGTCCAAATGCAACTTGATTTTGTCTATAGAATACTTCCATCGACCCAATTGACCATCGTCCAGGGCCAATAATTGACTTACCTCCGTTTTGAAACTCACTCCTTCCGATCCGAGGATCATGCCCTGAATTTTTAATCGCGGTACTTGCCCCAACCTGTCGCGAAAAGCATCCGGAAGACGAAGATCAACACTCTGCAAATAAACTCCCCTCCACAAAGGATCTGTATTCTCATTCAAAAACCCCGGACTGTTACGAAAATCACTAAAGTCGAAAATTGCCCGGGTTGAGCCGATTCTGAACCCCGGTAAACTAGTTACCAGGGCGGCAGGCAAGGTGATTTCTGCAAGAATGTCGTTCCAGTGGAGGACTTCGGTACGGAATGCCAGAGATATATTTCCCTCGGCTGGTTTTCCCTTTCCGTTATCGGGTAAAAGGAGGGAGCGGGCAAAAACCAATTCCGCATCCAATGTCATGTTTTCAAATCCCTGGCAACCAAAGCTTACCCTGGAACCATCTTTACCCCCTTTGAGGAGGAGATGTCCCAGTTTTCCCGAAAGGGGAATTGAGAAATCACCCGCCAGCTGTAATCCGGCCCCCGGTAGGATTCCCCCCTTATTACTAAACCGAATGCCCGTTCCATAAAAAGTAAGTTTTTGTTCGCTTTGAGGAATTTCCAACTGCATATATACCTCCAGCTCTGCCCATTGAGGAAAAAGTTTGATACTCGCAATGCCCAAAGTATAATCTATGTTGCCAATTTTTTTCTTAATACCTACCGGAAACTCCAATCGGCTCTTTTGATTGAGATTACGGATGTAGTTGGACGACTCCTTGATGGCCGCAAGAACCTCATTGGCCTTTTGAATAGTCGACTGCATGGAATCATTGGGATTCACATATCCTTCGAATTGAGATTCTGATTCAATATTAAAACCAGCATAAGCATCACCATATATAATAGAGTTTTGAGTATATACTTCAGGAAATTGCCGGTACGATTCGATAGTAGGTTTTATGTGAGAATACAACAGAGTACTATCGACCGGCGAAGAAAAGCATATAGTGTAAAGAAGAAGCGTGAAGATGCCAGTGCCAAGTACTCTAATTGTATTCATCACATTTTTAATTTAAATTTAACGTGATAAATATTTGAATAAAAAAATTAAAAATCAAATAAATAATAAAATTAGCCGTTTATAACACGGTTAATTTAAAAACATCTTTGTTTACAACCATAAATACGGTTTTTGATTTTTTTCACACCTCCTGCTTTGGTCGCATTGGTCCGGATGTCCATCCGGTCCCCCTTACTAATTTGACCCCCCATGCTAATTTGGCCCACCTCCGCTAAAGCTACGGTGAATATAGATCCTCCTCCGCTAAAGCTATGGTGAATATAGATCCTCCTCCTGCGTTGGTCCGGACGTCCGTCCGGTCCTACAAGTCACCTCCTATTATTACCCCAATTTTGAATTCAATGTCGTTTACTTTAGGGGAATACATCCTTATTTCCGACCCTGTAGGGGTCGCCCAAGGAGCCAGAGTATCAAATTGGCACATATAACCCCAAAACAATAAAATAATACCTCCTAGTGAAAATTGACTGCGTGTATGATTTGGGCGACCCCTACAGGGTCGATTGCCATTTCTCCTCCTTTGCCCCGGGTCATCTCCTCGACTTGTCGAGGAGATGACCCGGGGCTATTGATGGGTGACCCCTACAGGGTCATTAGCATGGATCCAAGTGCCCTAAAACC
>Ga0224506_10002575_pt1 | contig 12278 bp, 12 predicted proteins | sample SF_Jan12_sed_USG_2_FD_169108 | JGI IMG/M metagenome (GOLD analysis project Ga0224506, IMG submission 169108) | Sediment microbial communities from San Francisco Bay, California, United States - SF_Jan12_sed_USGS_8_1 | ecosystem: Environmental > Aquatic > Marine > Sediment | place: USA...
GCCTATTTTTATGCTAAGTCATTTTTTTGAAAATGAGAAAACCACCATCACCTCAAGCATTGCTTACCAAATGGGTAAACAAGGTCGGAGCAGATTAGATTATGCGAATGCTGCGAATCCGAATCCTAATTACTGGAGATATTTACCCACTATTGCTGATAATCCACAAATAAATTGGAACCGATTATATGAGGCGAATCTAAACATACAAAATATACCCGATGGTGGTGCAGCTCGATATATGTTGTATGAAGATAGGACCGATGATGACCTGTTGACTATAAATTCTACTTTGAACACTAAGTTAAACGATCATTTAACCCTTGATGTGGGGGCCACTTATAAAGACCTCAAGTCAGAGAATTTCGCAAGCCCATTAGATCTTTTAGGAGCCCAATATTATCGAGATATCAACCTTTTTACAATTATTAACGGTGAGCCTTCTAGAAATGATGCTTTAGGAGAAGAAAATAAGGGACTTGGAGACAGGATCAAGTATAATTATGACATCAATTCTTCTCAGGCCAATGCTTTTTCACAATTACAATTTAGTTATGATAAAATAGACTTCTTCATCAGCGGTGCTTATACCAATACAAATCATCAAAGAGAAGGATTGTTTTTGAATGAGAGTTTTGAAGATAATTCATTAGGCGAAAGTGAGAAATTAACCTTTAATGACTTTGGAGTGAAAGGTGGATTTACTTATAAAATAACAGGCAGGCATTTGCTTATGGTTAATGCCGGTTATATGTCTAAAGCACCAACGATTAGAAATTCTTTTATAAATTCAAGAGAAAATAATAATACAGTGGCCAATCTAGAAAGTGAATTGATCACTTCGACAGAGGCCAGTTATATTTTAAGGACATCAAAAATAAAAGCCAGATTAACGGGATATATTACAGAATTTAAAGAGGGGACTGATATTAATTTCTTTTTTGCCCAAGGTGGTTCGGGTTCCGACTTCTTTCAGGAAGTGGTAACCGAAATTGACAAGAGGCATCTCGGTGCAGAATTAGGTATTGAATATCAAATTACACCAACCATAAAAGCTTCGGCTGTAGCTGCTTTCGGACAACATACCTATACCGATAACGCCAATGTAGGTATCAATTTCGATACCGCCGGTTTTAATCAGGATCTTATTAATAATATTGGATTTGAAGATCTTGGCCAAGCTTATATCAAAGATTATAAAGTAGCCAATGGACCACAAAGGGCCTATTCACTGGGCCTCGAATATAGGGATCCTAAATTCTGGTGGGTGGGAGCCACGGGAAATTATCTTTCAAATGCTTATGTAGATATTTCAACAATAACCAGAACTGATAGTTTCTTTAACAATCCTGATGATTTTGGATTTCCTTTCGAAGATATTGATATGGATCTCGCCAGACAATTATTAAAGCAAGAACAATTTGAGGGTTATTATTTGGTAAATCTTATAGGTGGTAAATCCTGGAGAGTAAAAGGTACATACATAAGTTTTTTTGCGAGTATCAATAATATTTTCGATCAGACGTATCGAACCGGTGGATATGAACAATCTCGTACAGCAAATTATGGTGATCTTGTAGAAGATACTGCCAATGGAAATAGCCAACGAAATTTTGGACCAAAATATTGGTATGGTTTCGGCAGAACCTATTTTATAAATTTTGCCATTAGCTTTTAATATAAAAATAAACAGTATAAAAATGAAAACAATGTTTAAAATCAAATATCTAATAATAGCTTTTCTAGCTCTAAGTGTGTTAAACTCTTGTGTTCAGGATGACGATTTTGAAATCCCTAATGTAGTATGTAATGATCCGTCTCTTGCGGTTACTAAAACAATTCAGGAAATCTTCGATGCCTCAACAGAAACAGCTACGCAGTATACGTTTCCTGATGTGATAGAGGGTTATGTAACTTCAAGCGATCAAGGTGGAAACTTCTTCAAAACGATTTCTTTTCAAACATTAGACGGCTCTTTAGGATTTAGTGTGCCAGTTGATGAGGTTGATCTTTATACTTTCTACAATCCTGGAAGAAAAGTATTTATAAACCTTCAAGACACCTATACCCATATAGAATTTGATGGGCTTGAAATAGGCGCTCTTTTTGAAGGCAGCGTTGGTAGAATTTCATCTTCCAACTATCAAAATGTCTTAATAAAATCATGTGATGTTGTAAATGAAGACCAAATGGTAAATAGTATTTCTTTAAGCGATATTAACGATACGCATTTAAATACGCTTGTTGAGTTTACGGGAGTACAATTTAACGAAGCAGCATTAGGCAAGACCTTATACGATAGCAATAATGATTTGGGCGGAGCGACAAATTGGGATATCCAAGACGCTTCAGGCGCTTCACTAATTTTTAGAACAAGCTCATTTGCTGATTTTGCTGGTTTAAATGTACCAAACGGGAACGGAACCATAAGAGGAGTTTTAACAAAATTCAGGAATGATTATCAGTTGATCGCCAGAACATTTGATGATGTTACTTTAGACGAAGAAAGAAAACGAATTGGTTTCGCCGAAAACCTTACCGGCACCAAAGTTTCTATTGCAGATGTAAGAGCTCTTTATACTGGTTCTGACACTACAGTTTTAGATGATTTATATTTTGAGGGTGTCATAACTATGTCGGGTATAGATAATGATAATATGTCGAACAGAAATGCTTATATTCAGGATGAATCTGGTGCTATAGCTTTACGTTTTTCTTCTTCTACATCTGTTTTAAGAGGTTATCAGGTGAAAGTAAATGTCAAAGATGTATTATTAAGCGAATTTAACGGTTTGCTTCAGGCTAACATTACACAAAATATAAATGTTGAATTTGTTAACGAAAATGTAGCCGACCCTGCTCCGGCTATGATTACGGTGGCCGATGTTTTGACAGGAGATTATGAATCACAACTCGTACAAATTGATGCAGTTCAGTTCTCAAACGATGTTGGTACTTTTAGCGGTGGTCAAAACGTTACCGATTGTGCAAATTCAGTTTCGGTTTATACTACTACATATGCTACTTTTGCCGACGAAACTTATCCTTCTGGAAATGGTACTTTAATTGGTATCGCTTCCGTATTTAATTCAACACAAATTTTATTACGAGATCCTGAAGATGTTGTTGGAATGACCGGAGAGCGTTGTGATCCACCAACAGTAAATACTACCGGAATATATTTCTCAGAATATGCTGAAGGAAGTAGTAATAATAAATATTTCGAGATTTATAACGGCACCGCTGAGATCATTAATCTGGATGGTTTTGCTTTTCCAAATGTTTCTAATGATCCTACCGTACCTGGAGAGTATGAATTTTGGAATACTTTTGCACCGGGAGCTACTATTGCCCCAGGTGGTATTTATATTGTAGCCCACCCTTCTGCTGATGCTAGCATTTTAGCAGAGGCTGATGAAACTTTTACCTTCCTAAGTAATGGCGACGATGGATTTGCCTTAGTGCAAGGTACAGAAGCAAATTATAGTGTAATTGACTGGCTAGGTGATTGGAATGGTGATCCCGGATCGGGCTGGGAGGTCGCCGGTATAGCCAATGGTACGCAAAACCACACCCTCGTTAGAAAAGCTTCTGTTACTCAAGGAAATACAAGTTGGGATGCTTCAAGAGGAACAAATACAGACGACTCTGAATGGATTGTTTTAGATATTGATGACTGGACCAATCTAGGTGTGAGATAATCTTAGACATAAAGAAAGTGGAAACCCTCAAGAATTATCTTGAGGGTTTTTTCTTTAAGAATCCATTTGAGTTTGAATTATTCTATTAATATCTTTAGGATGAAATAAATTAGATTATAATTACTAGTTTTATACTAACATGAAAGTACCACCCCTGCCGCAAGACATCAATGCCATGTTACCCCATGGCACACAGCGAAAGACCATAAATATAGAAGGCCATACCATCCATTATTTAGAACATGGTAAAGGAACCCCGGTGTTTTTAATGCATGGCAACCCAACCTGGAGTTTTATTTACAGGAATATTATAGCAGCATTAGACCCTGAAAAGTTTAGGTGCCTTGCGCCCGACCTGGTTGGATTAGGATTATCTTCAAAGCCCACTGGGTCTAAGTTCCATACATTGGAAAATCATCAACGAATCATGTCGAAGTTTCTGGCAGAGGTCATCGAAGAAACTTTTATTTTTGTTGGCCAGGATTGGGGCGGACCCATAGGCCTCCTGGCTTCAATCAATTCAACATATAAGATCAAGGGTATGGTATTGATGAATACCATGATAAGGCCTCCTAAAGAGAACTTCCGCCCTACTTTCTTTCATAAATTAAGTAGAATTCCCATTGTTAGCGATATTGTCTTCCGCATTTTTCAATTTCCACAAAGATACCTGCATAAGGTTCAGGGAGATCCGAAGTCTATTTCCGGCAAGGTGAAGGCAGCCTATATCTATCCGCTAAGAAAATTTAGGGAAAACAAAGCCCCGCTTTTGTTGGCCAGAATGGTGCCAAACAGTAGGGAACACCATAGCGTTTCCTTTTTTAAAAAAACCGAGGCTTTTGCTTCAGCTTTTAAAGGGCCGATCTCCTTGATCTGGGGAAAAAAAGACCCCATTCTCGGGCGACTGGGTTCTGCCCACAAAAAACTCATGCCTCATGCAACTTTGCAAGAGACAGATGGGGGACATTTTATCCAGGAGGAATACCCCGAATTAATTGCAGCGGCCATTAGGCAAATTCAAGAAAAATAATAAGCTTTAATAGATTTTATTATCTTAGAAGTGCAAAATTGAACAAAATGGCAAAAAGCAGCACGTCTAAAACAATTATAGAGCTTATAGAAAAGATCGTAAATATATTTTTTAAGAGCTCCAGACGTGCAAAAAGAGGTAAAAACCGCCACCAGCATGTGGTGCCTCATGAAAAGGGTTGGGCTATTAGAGGCGAAGGGAATGAGCGGTTAACAGCTACCTACAAATACCAGAACGATGCCATAGAAAGAGCGCGGGATATTGCTAAAAATTATAGTGCTGATGTGATTATACATCGTAAAGATGGTACCATACGAGATCGTATTAGTTATGAGTAAACTTTCGGCCGCTTCGATAAATAAATCTGCCCTTTCGGACAAAAAATGCATATCTTCATCCCTAACTGTGTTTAAGATTCATTATTAAAATATAAATTGCTTTAAAATCTATAGCCATACCATTCTAAATAAATCAGACAAAAAATTATTATGAAAATATACACTACTATTTTATTAAAACAAAGCATACCCCGTGACCGTTTCTGAGGTCTTGGAATAAAGTTTGAACCAAAAAAATAATGATGTTAAAGTTAGTTGTATATACCTTGCCGATATTATTCTTGTCGATGGCCTGTTCGCCTAAATCAAATGAAGATTCTATTGAAAAATGGAAAGAAGAAATAACAAACACAGAACGAGCCTTTGCCGAAATGGCACGTGAAGAAGGGCTGCCAAAAGCTTTTTTATTCTATGCGGCCAATGATGCGGTATTGAATCGTAATAACAAGGTTTTAAAAGGCAAAGAAGACATTAAAACATATTTTGATAATCAAACCTTAAAGGAAGTTAACCTTCAATGGGCGCCTGACTTCGTAGATGTTTCATCATCCGGTGATCTAGGTTATACTTATGGCAGTTTCACATTTTTTGCCAAAGATACCACGGGTAATCCTATTGAGGCAGAAGGTATATTTCATACGGTATGGAAAAGACAGGCAGATGGAAATTGGAGGTTTGTGTGGGATTGATTTTTACCTGACAAAAATGGTAACATAATTCTTGGCACCATCTTTGCCATTATATCAGTATTAATTATAAATTTTAAAAATGAATAAAGGAACAGTTAAGTTCTTCAACGATGCCAAAGGATTTGGATTCATCGCCGAAGAAAGTTCAAACAAAGAACATTTTGTACACATTTCTGGATTAATAGACGAGATTCGCGAAGGCGATGAAGTTGAATTTGATCTTCAGGAAGGTAAAAAAGGATTAAACGCAGTAAATGTAAAAGTAATTTAATATATACTATTTAATTTTTTAAAGAAAACCCATCGTTATGATGGGTTTTTTTATGGAATTGTTTTAACTTTTTTTAACTGCATGTACACGGGTAAATGATCACTATAGCCTCCTTGGTGCCATTTACCTATGTAAGTTCTAAAAGGATTCCCTTTTCGTTTGCCTTTCCATTCTTTTAAAAAATTCTTATCAAAAATGCTTGCCTCATTAAATATAAAAGGTGGTTTTTTCATAAAATTTTGGCTTATGATAATCTGATCGAATAAATGCCATTCACCATTATGGTTCAAGGTACCCCTTCCCTGTTGGAAAATTGATTCGAAGGGATTATAAAAATCATTTGATAATAAATGTTCTTTAACACTCACATCGGTTGGGTCGTCATTAAAATCACCCATAATAATGATCTTAGCCTCTTCATATTCAGCATTAATGTTGCTAATGATCTCACCAACAAGTTGAGCGGCCTTTATTCTTTTAACCTCAGTTTCATCAGTACCACTTCTTCTTGAAGGCCAGTGATTTACCAGAATATGAATTAACTCTCCTTTTAATTTCCCCCGCACTAACAAAACATCTCGTGTAAAATCGCGCTCACCTTCTTCATTTTTTAAAAATAAGGTTTTATTTTCTGCATGTAAAAGTTCAAAAATTGATTTTCGGTATAATAAAGTTACGTCAACACCTCTCTCATCAGGTGAATTAAAATGTACAATACCATAATCGTGATCTTTTAGGTGCTTTCTGCTAATTAGATCATCAACAACGGTCCTGTTTTCAACTTCTGCTAAGCCTATTATTGCAGGTACATAGCCCGATTCTTGCAAGCCTATTTGCGATATAACAGTGCTCATTTTATCCAGCTTTCTATTATATCTTTTAATATTCCATTTATTTCTTCCTAAAGGTGTAAAGTCATCATCTAAGGTTTTCGGATCATTCGCAATATCGAATAGATTTTCAACATTGTAAAAAGCGATAGTGTATAGATTATCTTCTCTGCTTTTTTCTTCCAATTATGAATGGGTTTAGATTTCTAAAGTACAAAAATTATTGTTTTTTGCATCGGTAAACTATTTACCTTTGTAATATGATAGAAAAACCGAGTTTAGGCCTTGAAAGAGCAGTTCTTATTGGAGTAATTACCCAAGAACAAAATGAAGAAAAATCTAAGGAATATTTAGATGAGCTAGAATTTTTAACGTATACGGCCGGCGGAGAGGTCGTCAAAAGATTTACACAAAAAATAGACATCCCAAATCCGAAGACCTTTATAGGAACCGGAAAGATGGAGGAGGTACAGGAGTTTATAGATAATAATGATATTGGAGCCGTTATTTTCGATGATGAACTAAGTCCCGGCCAACAAAGAAATATTGAACGCTTACTCCGCTGTAAAATTCTAGACAGAACGAGTCTTATATTAGATATTTTCGCCCAACGTGCACAGACAAGTTATGCAAGAACACAGGTTGAATTGGCACAGTACCAGTATCTATTACCCAGATTAACAGGTTTATGGACCCACCTTGAAAGACAGCGTGGGGGTATTGGAATGCGCGGACCGGGAGAAACAGAAATTGAAACAGACAGACGGATAGTACGCGATAAGATCTCATTGCTTAAAAAGAAAATAGAAACTATCGATAAGCAAATGGCTGTGCAGCGGGGTAATAGAGGGAAATTAGTTAGAGTGGCCTTAGTGGGCTATACCAATGTAGGTAAATCGACTTTAATGAACGTGATTAGTAAGAGTGATGTTTTTGCCGAAAATAAACTATTCGCAACCCTCGACACTACGGTTAGAAAGGTAGTGATCAAGAATATTCCATTTTTATTATCGGATACGGTTGGTTTTATCAGAAAACTACCCACTCAGTTGGTAGATTCTTTTAAGTCTACATTGGATGAGGTTCGTGAAGCAGACCTTTTATTGCATGTTGTAGATATTTCACATCCAAATTTTGAAGAGCATATTGATTCTGTCAATCTGATTTTAGACGAAATAAAAAGTGGCGATAAGCCAACCATCATGGTCTTTAATAAAATTGATAATTATAGTAACGAAAACATAGATGAAGACGATCTGGTAACAGAAAAAACCAAAGCTCATTTCACCCTTGACGAATGGAAAAAAACATGGATGTCCAAGTTAGGAGACAACTGTATTTTTATTTCTGCCCTAAACAAGGAAAATTTAGATGAATTCAAAGAAAAGGTCTTTGAAGCCGTTAAAAAAGTTCATATTACTCGGTTTCCTTATAATGATTTTTTGTATCAGGAATATGAATGATTGAATTAGGTTTTATTCATCAATAATTCCTAATTTTTTTGCTCGTTTTTCCCAATTTTGCCTGGCTAGTTCCTGCATATCATAATCTGTATCGCTTTCGTCCATAATTTCCAATCCCAATAGCGTTTCTATTACGTCTTCCATGGTTACCAATCCACTAACCGAGCCATATTCATCAACCACTAAAGCAATATGTTCTTTTTCCTTAACAAAGGTTTGGAAAAGATTGGGTATGGCCACATTTCTTTCTACCACCAAAATATTACGTTTTAAATCGCCTAAATTCTGTTCTATGTTATCTTCTGCAACTTCTCTAAAAATATCATCCTTTAAAACATATCCAGAAATGTCATCACTTTTACTTTTATAAATAGGAATTCTTGAAAAACGCAAATCTTTATTTTTCTCAAAAAATTCTTTGATATTGGTCTCTTCAGATTCAATTTTTAATACTGTACGAGGGGTCATAATATCTTTGGTTAAAATCTTATTAAAGTTTAAAAAATTCTTGATCACCTCTGATTCTGATTCTTCAAAAACACCTTCTTCATGTGCAATGTCGGTCATCGCATGAAAATCTTCACGACTTAAGATACTTTCACCCCGATCTTTACCTAACATATTCGTAAGTAATTGTAATAACCAAATAATACCTGTCCACTTAAAGAAAAATACCATAATTGCTAAAACTCTTGCGGAAGAACCTGCTAATTTCTTCCAATATCTGGCACCAATAGTCTTAGGAATAATTTCAGATACTACTAAGATTAAAATGGTCATTATGGCGGAGACAATTCCAACCACATTATTACCTGAACCAAATTCTTTTTCTGCTTGTACCCCTACTAAAATTGCACCTACAGTATGTGAAATCGTATTAAGAGTTAATATAGCGATCAAAGGAACATCAATATCATTTTTTAATTCCTCCAACCTTAGAGCATAAGGTTTCTTTTCTTTCTTTTTAAGGTTAATAAAAGTAGGTGATACACTTAATAATACAGCCTCTAATATGGAACACAAAAAAGAAAGGAAAATGGAAACTACCCCGTAAATAATCAGTAAAGTCATTTAATTCAATTTGATTGCTAAATTAAGCGAAAAAATCATGGTAAAAAAAAAAGCACCCATATGAGTGCTTTTATAATATTTAGATTGTCCTTTTAATTAAAAAGAATAATTTAAACCAAACATCCAATAGGTTTGTAGTTTATTATCAACATTTTCGAATGTTATGCCCGTATCTTCGATCAAGCCATAATTTAAAGCTTCTTGTTTATTTTGTCTTAGACCAAGGTCAAAACCGACACCAATTCCCTTCCAAAGTGTGTAGCCGAAAGAGTTTGTCCAGGTCCAGTTAGAATAGTCAGAACTTTTGTAGCTCTGAAACATAGAAAGATTCGTTTTGAAGTTTACATCACCTAGTTGTCTTGTATAATCTGCAACGATCTTAGCACCTAAAGATGATTCGAATACACTTTCTCCTTCGCTGAATACAAAGTTATAGTTCAAAGGATGTATTACTACTATAAGGTCGGTAATAGGCGTCCAGGTTGCTCCTACCCCAAGATCAAGATATCCCGGATCATTAAAATTACTCAATATTGTTGTTCTGTATTCGCCCAGAGTTGAAATCGCAAATTTTTCACTTAATTTCCGACCATACAAGGATGTAATAGTAAATACATCAGTAGCTTCCTGAAACTCAGAATTGTCATTAGGGTCATCTTTATCATCAAATTTCACCCAACTTAAGTTCACGTTGGCAGAATTTCTCCAAAAAAACTTTTCTTCTTTTAAATTTGCAAAAGCATTCACTGTAAATCCAATATTTCCAGCAGCTGAATTTGGTTTCCCTTTTGAATACCAGTTGTCAAATCCCGATAGATTAGCGCCTATAGTTCCAAAAGCGCCTTTTTTCCATCCCGGTAAAGCGTCTATTTTAGCCTGAATTGCATTTACTTTTCCCTGTAATGCAGCAATAGAATCTTTTTTAGGGGCTTGTTCTGCCTTTAATTCTTCTAGTGTTTGAGCATTTATCGATGTAACTACGAACATCATAACAAATGCAAATAATATTTTTTTCATTTCTATATTGATTTTTGTTTCGGGCGCAAAAATATAAAATAATTCCAACTAGCAAATTTTTAAGCTATTTTTTTGCTTTAAACAAAGGCACAGAAGAACATGCCTCTCCAAACATGATTGTTTTAGCGAAAGGAATTAATTTTTCAATAAGTTGTACTGAGGCAGAAGGAGGTATAGGTTTGTTTGCGCAACCTTTTATAATTACCGGCTTGTTTATGTATTCCTTAGTATTAATGTTTGAAATAATTTCTTGAAAAATTACAGTTTCTAATAATTCAAGATCCCCAACAACTACTTTTCTCGTAAAGGGACTCATTTTCGTTGCGATCAATAAATAAGCCCAAGAGGGTATAATGGCATCAGTTGAACATGTTAAGGCCACATAGCAATCCTTAAACAAGTTCCAATCGTATTGTTCGGCCTTTTCACGAAAATCTTTTTCCTTAAGGATCAGTCCTTCAAACAACCACTTCGAAATGTCGAAAATAATTCTTTTGCCTTCAGGATAAAAATCTTCAAGGTCTATTATAATGAGATTACTTTTTGCGACTCTATTGACAATTTCATTCGACATTTATAAAAACCCTAATTCTAATTTTGCTTCTTCACTCATCATATCTTGTGTCCATGGCGGATCGAAGGTAATCTCAACTTCGGCATTTTTTACCTCTTCCAAGGTCTTAACTTTCTCTTCAACTTCAATCGGTAATGTTTCTGCAACAGGGCAATTTGGTGAAGTAAGCGTCATTAAAATTTTCACCTCGTCGCTATGGTTCACGAATACATCGTATATTAATCCCAATTCATATATGTCCACTGGAATTTCCGGATCGTAAATAGTTTTAAGAACTTCAACTATTTTATCTCCAATTTCTTGCATTTGCACTTCAGTCATTTCCTTCTTTTTAAAATGATTCTAAATAAGGGCAAATATACAATTATTGTGTTAATTTCGATTGATAGGCAACAGCATATAATTTTAATTGCTTGATCATTGAAACTAAACCATTCGCCCTGGTGGGGGATAAATGTTCTTTCAAACCGATTTCATCTATAAAAGAGGTGTCGGCGTCTAATATTTCTTGAGGAGTTCGGTTTGAATATACTCTTAAAAGCAAGGCAATAATACCTTTCGTTAAAATGGCATCGCTATCTGCGGTAAATTCAATCGTTTTACCTTTTGGTTCTGCATGAAGCCACACTTTAGATTGGCATCCTTTGATAATATTATCGTCAGTTTTATATTTGGGTGCAATTAAAGGGATAGATTTACCTAATTCTATGATATATTCATATCTTTCCATCCAATCTTCAAACATTGAAAATTCATCAACAATTTCTTCCTGTATTTCTTTTATAGTCATTTTTAAAAGTTATTTTTGCAAAGTTACGTAAGAATGTGAACATGAGTAAACTTTTAATTGTTGGAACGGTAGCTTTCGATGCAATAGAAACACCTTTTGGCAAAACCGATAAGATTTTGGGAGGTGCGGCAACTTTTATTGGTCTGTCAGCAGCCCAATTTGACGTTAAATCTTCAATTGTCTCGGTGGTTGGTGATGATTTCCCTTCTGGTTATATTGAAATGTTGAATTCTAAAAATATCGATACTTCTGGTATTGAAATAGTAAAAGGAGGTAAAACTTTTTTTTGGAAAGGGAAATATCATAACGATATGAATTCAAGAGATACGCTCATCACTGATCTAAATGTCCTGGCCGATTTTAAACCAAAAATACCCGAAAATTTTAAAGAATGTGATTTTCTAATGCTGGGCAATTTACACCCATCTGTTCAAATGGCGGTCATACAACAGATTCCAAGACGTCCTAAATTAGTAGTTTTAGATACTATGAACTTTTGGATGA
>Ga0224506_10002576_pt1 | contig 12273 bp, 13 predicted proteins | sample SF_Jan12_sed_USG_2_FD_169108 | JGI IMG/M metagenome (GOLD analysis project Ga0224506, IMG submission 169108) | Sediment microbial communities from San Francisco Bay, California, United States - SF_Jan12_sed_USGS_8_1 | ecosystem: Environmental > Aquatic > Marine > Sediment | place: USA...
ATCTCAAATCACGGTGAGTTGACTACCTCATAACGCACCTATATAAACGTTAATTCAACATTGTGAATTGTTGCCTACAAGCTGGTATGCACGTACAAAAACTCGTGAAGAAAAGGGTGAAGCCCTATAGCCAGGGGTAAGGAAAGAAAGCGCTTGTCAACCAACTTTTAACTCTGTGCTTTTCTCTACACACTCTCGATGCTTGTCAATCACATCATCCACTAGTTGCTTAAGACGCTCCTTCGGTTGAAAGCCTGTAACAGTCTCAACGGGTCTTCCATCACAAAAGAAAACTAGGGTCGGAGTACCCATAATCCCGTACTGAACAGCCACGTGCTGATTCTCATGGCTCTTTAAGACGTTAATTTTAGCAAATTTCACCTTATCCTTGTATTCTTCGGAAACCTCACTGTAAATGGGCTCCAGCCTCTTGCACCAAGGACACTGTTCATGCCAAAAATCAACGACAACCAAAGTGTCAGACTTCAAAATCTCCGTTTCCCAATCATCCGCGTTTACGTCTAAAACACTATGCATGTACATCTACCTTGATCACACATAATTATCTTTCAGCACTATTTAAAGCAAATTATGTTTTTAATATCTTCTCTTCCCGAATTGAACGCCCGTTCAAAATCAGTCAGATACAACTTCTTAGTAATCAGCCTATCCAATTCATTCCCATATCGACGCTTGATCTCAAACATGTCCTTAATGCCCATGTCAAAATGGCTCTTGTTTGAGCTTACCGAACCAAACATGAGACGGTTACCCAAGACCATATTCGTTAAAACCTTACCGAACTCTTCACATGCCTTCTTTTCACGGTAGACCCCAAGAAAACACATAACACCGTTCGGTCCGAGAAGATTCAAAGCTTGAAGAGCCGCCTCCACTCTTCCGGTAGCCTCGATGACTATGTCGAACTTGCCTTCCAAGGACTCAATCGGAGTCTCTCTCACATTGACGTATGTGCCTCCAACGCTACTCACAATCTTTGCCTTCAGACTCTCCTTCTCCCTCGTGGCTGCTGCATAAACTTCCAAGCCCCTTAAGCGCAAAATCATTGTCACCAACAAACCAAGAGGTCCCGCTCCGACGACGAAGGCGTCATTAGGCTCCCACACCATTCTTTCTTGAATTTTGAAAGACTGGGACACTGCCTTTTCCGCGATGCTTAACGGTTCTAAAAGAACAGCGAGATCCTCTAACTCCGCGGGAACTTTGACTAGAAAATTTGCATCAGACACGGCGTACTCCGAAGCGAAGCCGTGTAACTTGTATATCCCATGTTCGAAGTAGTTTCCGGTCAGGCACATGTCTGTTTCGCCGTTTCGACAGTTCAGGCAGTTTTCTTTGCAGGGTCTTCTCACTGTTGGCACAACGAGATCCTTTTCAGAAAAATTTTCCGCTTTATCCCCGATTTCCTGAACTCTAGCTACGGCCTCGTGCCCCAAAACAATGTAAGGAGAACCGCTGGGGGGAGTGCCGTAGATTCCATCATTAATTTCTCTGTCTGTTCCGTCTATGCCTACACACAAAGTCCTTAGCAAAATTTGTCCTTTTCTGGGGACTGGTTTTGGGATTTCAGCCAACCTAACTGAGTTTCTTTTAGGAGGCTCCGCGACGATTGCCTTCACTAATTTTCTCTCCTACTTGTCATGGATTACCACAAATGTCCACGTTTTTTTCTAAACATAGGTAATCCACAAGCATCACAAACACTAATCTCATTCAGCTTGTTAAGGCACTCAATGACGGTAAGCACGAAAGTTGAATGGCTCCACGTCAGGGGCGAAACGGATAAAGGTTCATTGCTATAAGGGTCAATCTGTTCTGCCAAAACTCCCGATTCTAAGGCATGGTCGGCAGCCCATTGCAGAAGTTCCTTCCCTTTTTTCATGTCTTCCATAGATTTCGCCTTCGTAATGTACCATTCCGCTAGCCATAGTGTACAGATAGGCCAAGGGTTTCCAGGAACTTTCTCAAAGTCCCGGCCGACTCTTTGATAATAATCGTTCTGATATCGTGCTATTCCACCCACTTTTGTCTTCACCCATAAAACAGATTCAACGGTTTTCATGGTTTTCTCAACTCTCGGGTCATCAGCTGGAAGAACTCCGAATTCGAATATTCCGTATACGCTGCTATCAACGGTTTGATCTTTTAGAAGATTTCCTTTACCATCTGGTTTGATCATCTTCAGAAATCTGCCTGCTTTTTTATCGTAAAGATGCTTCAATATGGCATCTTTGACTTCCATCGCAGCAATTTCATATTCTTTCTTCCTTTCGCGATCTCCAAATATCTGGGCAAATCTTGAAGCTGATTGTAGCCCTCCATAAACAGCCGATGTTGTGAAGGTTGAAATTCCCCGATTTTCTTCCCAAAGATCATAGCTGGGTAGGGGAAGTTTGTTCTCTGAATCTCTGTATTTCACCATAAAGTCGGCGGCTTTACACACAAGTGGCTCGTATAGAGGACCGATAAACTCTATGTCTCGAACTTGGTCGTAGTGATTCCATAAAGAGAACAGAACGAGGGCGGTTTCGTCTTCCTGAATGGGCAGTTGAAATTCACGTTGGGGACTCATCCATGGGTGCCATGTACTTCCCCAAGAACCATCTGGGTGATATTTTTGGTATAGAAAACCTTCCTTTGATATAGTTTTCTCGCAAAACTTGAAAAACCTCTGGGTTACGTAATGGTATCCAGCCGCATCGAGACCCATGGCGACGAAGGCTCCGTCTCTGGGCCATACATAACTATACGTGTCTTTATTGAAACGCAAGATATCTGAATCGCTTGAAGCGATGATGGCTCCCCTATTGTCGATTTGAGTTCTTAGTACGAGTAAACTTCTCTTGAACATCTGGATAATTTTTGACGATAGGTCGCCGAATTTGATCTCACTTTTATTGACCCAAGCTTTGTAGTATTCTTCGGTTCCGCGAATGAGTCTTTTTGGGCTTGTTTCAGTTACAATTTTATGCAGCTTGGAGACTTCTTCGAGGTTTTTACCTGCGGCAATCCAGTAATAGATTACTTTCTCTTCTTGGCTTGGAATCTTTGTTCTCAGGCTTATGGTAGAATCAACAGATCCGTGGGCAATGGGATTGTTGCTCAAATCTCCATCTTCTGCATCCTTCCATGTTCCTATCAAGCCGCCAAACTCTGTTACTCCAACCGCGAACTGAAAAAGTCCTTCTTTGCCGGACGACCCACTTATCAAGAAGTATCTATCTTTTTTGAAGTGAATTATAGCGTCGATGTTGGGGTCATAATAGGCCGTGATACCTTTGTCCGTCTCAGATAAATGAAGGTCATGTGAAAAAAACAACCGAACTTCTCTTTCGTTTTTGGCTGTATTCTTCACTGTGACTTTTCTAAGGAAAATATCGTGAAAATGATTAACCCCGTCTTCAACCCGCAATTCTAGTTGGAGGTCAGGTTTTTTTAGCGAAACATCCGTAACCAAGGAATCCTCTTTGTAACTGTATCCTTTGTTCCAAGAGTCGTCTATCCACGAAAATGTTCCATCCACCCAAACCCCAAACCTGCAGAAATGACCACCCACATGATTTTCCATTCCAACAAATGGGAAATACATGTCTCTGATGTTCAAGTCATTATCAAAATTAACCAGAAGGTTGCCGTTTCCTACACATAATTGTCTAGGCATTTTAAAGCACGCAACGCGCGCTGGGGTGTTATGATTTGGAACTCTTAAGTCTATGTGACTGTAATGCAACAGTAACAGTCACGCGGCGTTATACTCAAATAGCCGTTACTAATTAAAGGGTTATACTGCTGTTGTTCATATGCGCATGTATTTCAGGTGATGAGTGAAATGTTGAATTTTTACGACGTCTCCCTCCCTATAAGAGAAAGGATGATAGTATATCCCGGTAACCCCAAGCCTTCGATCCGGCGGTACTCGTCCATACCCCGAGACAAGGTCAACGAGTCCTCGATAACCTTCGGAAGCCATACTGGCACCCATGTGGATTCCAAGCTACACATTCAAAACGAGGCTAGCGGTGCAGAAGCATTACCCCTTAACAGTTTTTATGGAAAATGCAAGGTGCTGGATCTAACCAATGCGGAGAATGAGATCCATCGGAAGGATTTGGAGAGCTATCAGATCAAAAAAGGAGACATAATACTCTTGAAGACTAGAAATTCAAAACGAGGCTACAGGGAGTTCAGGAGTGACTACGTTCATGTCAAGCTGGACGCTGCAAAATATTTGGTTGAGGCTGGAGTCAAAACCCTTGGCTTCGACTATCTAAGCGCGAAAAAATATGGGGGAGATGATGAGGTACACGAGGTACTAATCAACAACTTGACCTTGTTTGAGGGTCTCAACCTCGCTGAAGTACCTGAGGGAGAATATATTTTCATAGGCCTTCCTCTCCGTATCAACCTTGATGGAGCGCCTGCAAGGGTAATACTTGTTGAAGATCAGATCGGATGAATTCTGCTAGTCTTCCTTTCCTTAGCGATGTAATCGTCCTTGCCGTAGGGATGCCCGCCAAAGCCGTAACGCATTATAGCTATTGCCCTAGCCGCGTCGCTTTCTCTCTCTCTAGATCTAAACAGCTCAATCACTGAATGAGTTATGACCGGAATAGGAATCTCTTTCGCCACAGCTTCTTGGACAAGCCAGTTCACCTCTCCGGTATCCTCCACATAGTCAGGGATCTCCTTAATATCTCCGATCTCGCCTAGCCCCTTTTCCATGAGCTCCACCAGCCAGCCCCTGATAACGGAGCCGTGGGACCAATTCCGGAAGATGTCTCGTAGGTTGAGATCAAATTTGCTCCGCCGCAAAAGTTCAACTCCTTCGCCTATTGCCTGTAGCATGCCGAATTCGATGCCATTGTGCACAAGTTTTACAAAATGCCCACTTCCAGGTCCACCGGTGTGCAAGTATCCCCTATCAACAGCGAGAGCCTTCAAGACTGGTTCGCAGAATTTGATAGCTCCGGGTTTACCGCCAACCATGAAGCAAGCTCCATAACGAGCTCCCTCAACTCCACCGCTGGTACCGCAATCAACGAAATAGATTCCCAGCTTCGAAAGCTCGGCTTCTCTCCTAATAGAATCCTTGTAATAGGAATTGCCACCATCCATGACAACATCCCCTCTGTTAAGATGAGGCACGAGTTCTTTTAGCACCTTGTCAATAGTTGGTCCAGCGGGAAGCGACAGGAAGATCACTCTTGGGGTCTTTAAAGAACCTACGAATTCATCGTATTCTTGCACGACCTTAACGCCCTTCTCCTTTAGTTCGGGCTTAGGCCTCCTTGCTTTTCCGACGACGCGAATCCCCTTTTCGATGCACTGAAGGGCAAGATTCCCACCCATCTTACCGAGACCAATAATGCCAAGTTCCATATTTTGTCCTCCTAAACAATGATGAGAGATCTAACAACACTTATTGTGACCGAAATGCACGCGTTTAAATGTATGTGACTGTGGCACAACAGCAACATCCCTTCTCCGTAAGAACTGAAACCCCGACTTTTTACGGAATATGTCTTCCTCTTGTTAATACTAATCCCTGTGGTTTCCTACTTTTTCGTCTCAAAATCGTTGATGAAAGACCAGTCAAAGGAGAATGTCTTCCAGTTGAAGAAAAGAGTCTTTGTGACAATGCAAGTAGGTTGCATGGCCTACCTAATTGGGGTCTTGTTCTAAATAGGGAAAAACTTTGGTGTTGTCCATAAAGGCGTGCGCAACAAGTGGTGCTATCCCTAATAGGTTTTTGGAAAAATCTGTTTTCAACATACCTTTTAGCTATACGCTCCAAAATAGCTCCCCCTTCCCCGCATAAAGAGACGCGTATAGGGGATCTACAAAAAATAGTTGGGGGTCTAGAAACAGAAAGAGTCATCCGTGCTAACTGTGACAGATATACCCTAAACGCAAACAGAAGCCCAATGCTAAAAACTATTCATATCTACGTGAAAAACACCAGTATTCGTTTATATGACACGAAAGCAAAAATATAACACAATTCAATTCAGACAATAGACGTGGGGTATAATTTGTCCATAAAGAAAAAGCCTGATCGAGAACTAGACTGCCTAGGTCTCTACTGTCCTGAACCAGTATTCAGAACAAGACAGGAAATCGACAAGTTAGCTATTGGCCAAGTTTTAGAGGTAATTGCTGACGATCCAGCGGCTGAAGAGGACATAAAACGGTTAGTTCAAAGACTTGGACAACAACTTGAATTACGCAAAGAGAATAATCGGTTTCGTTTTTTCATCAAAAAAGTGAAGTAGGAAGTGTCCCAAAGATTGAGAAGAATCTATATGGACCACGCGGCTGGGATGCCCGTAGATCCCAGAGTCTTTGAAGCAATGAAACCGTGTTTTCTGGAAAACTACGGAAACCCTTCATCTTCCCATTCCCTTGGGACAAATGCCAGAAATGCCTTGATGGAATCGAGAGAAAAAGTCGCTCGACTAATAGGAGCAGAAAGCCCTAAAGAAGTCCTTTTTACTTCAGGAGGCACAGAATCCAACAATTTAGCGATAAAGGGAGTTGCTTACCGAAACAAGGACAAGGGAAACCACATAATCACAACCACAATCGAACACATATCGGTGATAAACATCTGTAAACATCTTCAAAAACAAGGTTTCGAAACCACATATTTACCAGTGGACAAACAAGGTGTAGTTGACTTAGAAAGACTCAAAGACAAGATAACAGAAAGAACAATCCTCATATCCGTTATGTACGCGAATGGCGAGATCGGAACAATTCAACCAATAAAGGAGATAGGTAAGATAGCCCACGAGAACCAAATTTATTTTCACGTAGACGCCGTAGCCGCGGCGGGAAAGATACCCATCAACGTTCAAGAAGAAAACATAGACCTCTTGTCAATTTCTTCAAACGACATGTACGGACCAAAGGGCGTAGGAGCCCTCTACACAAAAAAAGGAACCAGAATACAGCCAGTTATACAGGGTGGCGGTCAAGAAAGGGGGTTGCGTTCGGGCACAGAAAACATACCAGGCATAGTCGGCATGGGTAAGGCGGCTGAGATCGCTCAAGAAGAGATTGTAGTTGAAGGCAGACGGTTAAGCCAGCTACGGGACAAACTCATAAAGGGTGTTTTGGACACGATTGAGCGTTCCTATCTGAATGGACATCTAACCAAAAGACTTCCTAACAACGCCAATCTCAGATTTAGTTATATAGAAGGAGAGTCCCTCATCTTAGGTCTAGACATGCTCGGCATCCAAGTGTCTTCGGGTTCCGCGTGCACTTCAAAAACTTTGGAACCTTCCCACGTATTGCTCGCCATAGGCTTGGCCCATGAAGAGGCCCATGGCTCTTTAGTCTTCACCTTAGGCAAGCAAAATTCAGAGGAGGACGTTGATTATGTGCTGGAAGGGTTGCCAAACGTTGTAAAGAGACTGAGGGCAATGTCTCCCTTGACCCCTAAGGAAATGTTGAGGTGATATGAATGTACAGCGAAAAAGTTATGGACCATTTCATGAATCCGCGAAACGTGGGTGAAATTCCAGACGCAGACGGAGTTGGAACCGTGGGCAATCCAGTTTGCGGCGACCTCATGACCGTGTACATCAAAGTTAAAGACAACAGGTTGGAGGATGTCAAGTTCAAGACCTTTGGTTGCGGAGCAGCCATAGCCACAAGCAGTATGATCACCGAACTTGCAAAGGGAAAAACCATCGAGGAAGCTTTGAAGATCACTAGGGGCGACGTTGCAGACAACCTAGGGGGTCTCCCCCCAATCAAGATGCACTGTTCTAATCTAGCCGCAGACGCCTTGAATGCAGCAATAAAAGACTATTTGAAGAAGAAAGAGGCAAATAAATGAAAACTTTCGTAAAATGTGAAATATGCAACGCAGAGATTCCAGCGGACAGGTGTGTTTTTGCGATTCACAAAAGGGTTATTGAGGGAAAGGAATACATCTACTGCTGTTCAATTATGCAACGGAAACACGACTTCAACCGATTGGCGATAGATCCGAAAGGCTCGGAAAAAGAACGGAGCAAAAGTTCTAGGACACACACGCAATAGCAGATAGAATCTCATTTTTGCTGTGCACGCTGTGCTGAAGCTTTTGAAAAGACGGAAAAATGAAAGCTTCCTTTTTGTGATAATCTAACTTATGATATTTCTATTGAAATGTGGAGAGAGTCAATGCCTGTAGTAATAGAACCACATTGCACCCAGAATACCAATTCCCAAAACAGATCCGATCACCATGTCTGTCCCCGAAGGAACACTGCGACCCCCTAGAAAAGACAGAAGCGCTGGAATAGGCATAAACCTCGTCCACCACCAATCGTAATGCAACCAACTAAACGGGTTGTTTCCTCTCATCCATTCAATGAACGTCATTGATATTATGTCGCCAAGTCCCGAAAATGAGAGTATCACAAATGTGAGAAACACGGGCACAAGTTCAACCAGCTCCCTTGAAGGACGTATCGATTTTCCAATGTCGCTCCCGAGCAAGAACGCTACCACTCCAACGCTTATGACGGTTATCAAAATAACTGGATTTATCTTCCACCACACAGGACCGTTTATCACCAGATGCCAGAAATCTGCTGAGGGCTGTTCGGGAATGACATCGTAGGCCACGGTTATGACAGCGTCAATGATGGCTACAATAATTCCAGCCATGAACACCACAAAAGTAAGAAGACCAATTCTTTTCTTCTTTTCCATAATGAAATGTTCTTTAAGAGAAGCCCCTTTTATAATTTATCCAAAAGTGTGATTCTCTTTAGCGATATAAGGTTATTAGAGAAACATAAATTTTGATTCGAATGAAAATGAGATGATGAGAAAACGAACAGCGGAAACATTTACGTGGCTCAGAAACACTAGGCTACGCACTTGCACCCGTTTGTGGAAGATGTTTACATTTTTCTTCCGGTTTACACCAGTAAATCGTTGGCTAACAAGAAACGATGTAAATGGCTTGAGCTTGCGCCAATAAAATTTTCTTTCGGATATGCAGCCTCTTTTTAAGAAAGATACGGAGAATTCTTTTACCATCAATTAACTTGTGAAACTCGCCTTGGTTACGAACTGCTAGATCAATAAGTTACTGTTACTGTTGTGTCACAGTCACATACATTTAAAAATGTAAACTTCCAAATTATAAGACATCGCGCAATACAGGGCTGGCATCTTACATGAAAAGACAACGAACCGAGATCATGGCTCAAATTTTGGCGTTCTGTACACAAGCAAGGCGGAAAACCCGCATCATGTATAGAAACTACCTAAGTCATTCACAGCTTAAGACATACCTGACGCTTCTTACGTCGCGAGATCTGCTTGCACATAATTCAGATCAATACGTGACAACCGAGAAGGGACACTGCTTTCTCGAGGCCTTTGCTCAGCTCAATGACGTGCTTGAGGGTCGTACACGCAGGGCATTCGAATAGATTATCGGGCGAGAGCTACGGGGAAGCGGAAATCGCCAACATTGGTGAACAGCCAAGTGGAAGATGTGGCAAAAGTCAAGGAAGCAATTAAAAAGTAGCATACACACTCGATAACGACACAACAATTCTTCTTCTCCTTCCTTTTTTCGGGCAAATGAGACCTCAAAATTGATACGAAAAAGAGGAGGGTTTGCGGGGGCATCCCCACAGCCAAGCCTATTGAACCTAATGCTGCTGTTTATAATACTAATGCGTGCGAGCGCAGTGTGCGTTCATAATTGGCATGGAACTTATTTCCATAAACCTTGAGAGAGATTCAACAACATCTTGATGATGAGGTGCACGAGCTAAAGTTTCATAAAAGCAGGGTTTTCTGCTGAAAGAGAGAAAGGAGAGTTTTCCCACGCACCTCATCACCAAGCAAATTTCTTTTTAGAGGAACAAATATTTAAAATTATGTTACTGTGGTATCACAGTCACATACATTTAAAAGCTCCACTTCCAAACCAGAACACTACGTGTGCGCGCAAGGTGAAGGGTCAATATGGAACTTCCACGTTGTTTTGGAGTTCTGGAATGATTACACAAAAGATGGTGTGTGTATGGCATCTGAAAAGTTGATGGAACTGCTGAATAGAGGAATAGCGCGAGAGCTTCAAGTGTCCATTCAGTATATGTGGCAGCATGTCTCAGTTACAGGCGTTGAAAGTGTTGTAGTTGAAGACATTTTCAGGAAGATAGGCATCACGGAGATGAAGCACGCTGAAGAAATTGCAGAGAGGCTGGCTTATCTTGGTGGAAAACCCACTACAAAACCCGATCCCATTTTTGTAGGTGGCAGTTTGAAGGAAATGCTTGAAAGGGACGTAAAGGCGGAAGAGGAGGCAATAGCTCTTTACAAACAGACCATCAAAGTTGCGGATGAAGAGGGTGATGTTACAACAAGAAGGCTATTCGAAGAGATTCTGGGTCATGAAGAGGAACATCATGACACGTTTACACGACTTCTAACGGAATAAGCTACAGTAGCGAAAAAGGAAAAGGAGGTAAGTAAAGACGCTTTGGCAACTGCAAGACGTGACTAGGTTAGGTTTAATTGTGGTGCGGTGAATTAAGTGAAAAGTGAACCCTATTTCAAAAAAATACTTGTGCCGGTTGATGGCTCTCATCCTTGTCTCCACGCAGAAGAGCTAGCTGCTCTAATGGCCAAAAATTTTAAGTCGAAAGTCACCGTGATTCACGTGATCTCCCACGACCTTTTACATCCGAGGTTGGGGTCACATTATCAGGTGCCTCCTTCAGTCCTCACAGAAATCAAAGATTGGTTCTTGCAAAAAGGAAGGAAGATTCTTTGGGACGCTGAAGCGTTGTTTAAAGAAGAAGGCGTAGAGGTTGATGCTAGAATTGTTGAACATGCGGACCCAGCTGAAACAGTTCTACTGGTGAGTAAAGATGAGGATTATGACTTGATAGTGATGGGTAATCGTGGAGAAACAGAAGTCGAAGTCTTCTCCTTGGGGAGCATAGCCGAGAAAATCTCCCGCCACGCTGAATGTCCTGTTCTCTTAGTTAAACAGAAGACCAGACTGTCGAAAATCCTTGTAGCCATTGACGGTTCTGAAAGTGCAGACAAAACCCTTGAACATGCTGTTCAACTGGCTAAGAAACATAAAGCGAAGGTAACGTTGCTAAATGTCGAAGACTCCAAACTGTTTGCTTTAAAACCTAAAGTGGTAAGGGAAGTTGGCGAGCGCGTTTTGTCTGATGCGGCTGCCAAAGTTAAAGGATTAAAACTAGACACGCAGATAGAATTTGGTAATCCAGCGGAAACTATAATTGAAGTTGCAGAAAAAGGGGACTATGACCTGATAGTTGTTGGAAGCAGAGGGCTAAGCAGCGTAAAACGGTTCTTCCTCGGCAGCGTGAGCGATGACGTCAGCCATCACGCAAAACGTTCTGTGTTAATAGTAAGATGAAGACGTGAGCATAAGCGAATAACAGAAAGTCGAACAAAAAACGTTAACTAGGCTTAACTTGATCAGACAACCAAATGCTAGCTTGCGCGTTTTCTAAGTGTCAGGACCTTCCAGCCTAACTTTTATTTTAAATCATGTACGATCTCTATTTGTGTAACCGGGAAAGCCTACAAGGTGGAAATATCCTCATCTTTTTCCCTTTCTTCTAAATTGGATGTTTGCCTTTAGAGGTTTCTAGAATCTTTTGCGGAGCACATTTTTATGTTGTCTAACAAAATCAATCCGTAAGATTGTGTTGGTTGAAAACAATAAATTCTCATAGGGTAATACTATAACGGTGTACCCTTTGACGATAGTTAGATTGCCGAAAATGGAAAAGAGTGAGATAGAGAAACTCATTCGAGAACAAATGCTTTGTCGAATCGCTTTCAAGGGAGATAAGTACCCATATATGGCTCCGTTTCAGTACGTTTTCATGAATGGATCTCTTTATTTTCACTTTACAGATTACGGTAAGAAAATGAGACTGCTTGAGAAGGATAGGCGGGTTTGCGTTGAGATAGAAAGCTACTTGAAAGATCTGAGCAAATACAGCTTTGTTGTCTTAAGAGGCACGTTAAAGGTTGTTACTGATCCTCAGGAAAGAGCGAAGGTTATCAAAAGGATGGCGGAAGAGGGAAAACAAAAACTTTCAAGAAACTTCCTTGTTGCTCACGGTTTCAAAAAGGAGGAAGGCTGGTCTTCGTTTAATCCAGAAAAACCCCTAGTCATAGTCAAACTCGAAGAGATAGCTGAAGAAATAGGCCTTAAATCTCCTTAGCGCCCTGTTGCAATGG
>Ga0224506_10002577_pt1 | contig 12271 bp, 11 predicted proteins | sample SF_Jan12_sed_USG_2_FD_169108 | JGI IMG/M metagenome (GOLD analysis project Ga0224506, IMG submission 169108) | Sediment microbial communities from San Francisco Bay, California, United States - SF_Jan12_sed_USGS_8_1 | ecosystem: Environmental > Aquatic > Marine > Sediment | place: USA...
CAGAGATGCCAGGCCATCATGGCGGTGGCGCAGGCAACCGACAGGTAATACCAGAATCCGAGCTCGGCCCGGAAGCCGACGAACAGGAGCCCCAGGATCATCACGAGCTGCAGGCCGGCAATGACGAACAGGTCGACCTCGCCGAACAGGACGGCCGTCGACTTGACGCCGATCTTCCTGTCGTCTTCCCGGTCGACCATCGCGTAGAAGGTGTCGTAGATAATGGCCCACACGAGCGCGATACCAAAGACGAGCCAGGCCAGCTCCGGCGTCTCGCCGGTTTGTGCGGCGAAGGCCATTGGCACGCCCCAGCCGAACGCAAGGCCGAGCACGAACTGCGGTATCGACATGTAGCGCTTGATAAACGGGTAGATGATCGTCAGCGCCGCGCCAACCACGGCGAGAATCTGCGCCTGTTTATTGAGCATCGTCGCGAGGCCGATGGCGATCAGGCCGAGCGCCGTGAACAACGTGAGCGCTTCGAGCGGTGCGACGGCGCCGGTTGCCAGCGGGCGGGTGCGCGTACGTTCGACGTAGGGATCGATCTTCCGATCGGCAAAGTCATTCAACACGCAGCCGGCCGAACGCATGACGAACACACCGATCACGAGGACGGCGAACAGACCCTGGTCGGGTGCGCCCTCACCTGCGAGCCACAATGCCCAGAGCGTCGGCCACAGCAGCAACCAGATGCCGATCGGCTTGTCGACACGCATCAGCTTGCCGTAATTACGCAGCTGACTCACGATCTCCGGCGCGAACTGTGCAAAGGCAGAGGTCTTCATTGTCGCGATTCTACACTTTGCCGTAGCGTCCGGCATCGCCAAGCCAGCGACGCACGATCGCCGCGGCTGCTGGCGCAGATGACTTGCGGATCTGCTCGGCAGTGACTTGTACCTGCGGCATGAGCGCCGCGTCGCGCACGAGATTCGCGACGCGATAATCGGGCAGGCCGGTCTGGCGTGTGCCGAGCAGCTCGCCCGGCCCGCGAAGTTCGAGGTCGCGTTGCGCCACGACGAAACCGTCATTGGTGTCACGCAGGACGGCGAGTCGCTCCTTGGCGATGCGTCCGAGCGGTGGCTTGAACAACAACACGCAATGACTCTGCGTCGCACCCCTGCCGACACGGCCGCGTAGCTGGTGCAATTGCGAAAGGCCCATCCGTTCCGCATTCTCGATGATCATGAGGCTCGCATTCGGGACGTCGACACCGACTTCGATGACGGTTGTCGCGACAAGCACCTGGATGCGGCCCTCCTTGAACGCCTGCATGCCCCGTTCTTTTTCGGCCGGCCGCATGCGACCGTGCACGAGCCCGACACGCAGCTCGGGCAATGCTTCGGTCAGTGCCAGGTAGCTTGCCTCGGCGGCCTGGTAATCGAGCACCTCCGATTCCTCGATCAGTGGGCAGACCCAGTACGCCTGTTGTCCCGAGGCGCAGGCGGCGCGCACGCGCTCCACGATCTCATGACGACGCGTATCGGGCACGGCAATCGTCGATACGGGCTGCCGGCCGGGTGGCAACTCGTCGATGACCGATGTATCGAGATCGGCGTAGGCCGCCATCGCGAGCGTTCGCGGAATCGGCGTCGCGGTCATGACCAGCTGGTGCGGGTGCCCTTCGGCACCGACGCCTTTGTCGCGCAGCGCCATGCGCTGGTGGACACCGAAGCGATGCTGTTCATCGATAACGACGAGCGCGAGGCAGGCGAAGTCGACGCCCTCCTGGAACAGCGCATGCGTTCCCACAATGAGCTGCGCGCGCCCGTCGGCGATCGACTCGAGGGCCGCACGCCTCGCGGCCGCCTTCTGGCTGCCACTCAACCAGGCCGGTTCGATGCCAAGGGGGCCGAACCAGTCGGCGAAGTTCCGATAGTGTTGCTCGGCAAGGATTTCTGTTGGCGCCATGATCGCCGCCTGCACACCACAGGCGATCGCCTTCAGGCAGGCAATGGCCGCGACCACGGTCTTGCCCGAACCGACATCGCCCTGGATCAGCCGCATCATCGGGTGCGGCTGCGACAGGTCGCCGAGAATTTCGTCAACAACGCGCCGCTGCGCGCCCGTCAGCGTGTACGGCAGGTCCGCGATGAAGCCACTGACCCGTTCGCCGCCCTCGACCAGCGCGACGGCATCGTCCGTCTCGGCGAGCGCTCGCAAGCTACGCAGGCTGAGGTAGTGGGCCAGCAACTCCTCGAAGGCCAGCCGTTGCTGGCAGGGGTGCTCGCCGGCCTGCATGAGGGCCACGTCGGCGTCGGGCGGCGGACGGTGAAGGTATCGAATCGCGTCGGCCAGGGACGGCATGCCGAGCTTGCCGGTCACGGCCGCCGGCAAAAGCTCCTCGGGAGGGTCGTTTTGCATTGCGCGCAGCGCCTGGTCCGTAAGGTTGCGCAACCTGCCCTGCTGCACGCCCTCGGTGGCCGGGTAGATGGGCGTCAGGGAGTCGCTCATCGCCGCCGCCTGGTTCGCCCGCAGGACGCGGTACTCGGGATGAATCATCTCGAAGCCCGACGCGCCCCGGCGTACCTCGCCGAAGCAGGTTACGCGGACGCCGCTCTGGAACTGCGCCTGCTGCTGGCGCGAGAAATGAAAGAAACGCAGCGTGAGCTGGCCGCTTCCGTCGCTGATGCGGACGAGCAGATTGCGGCGGCCTCGATACGCCGTCTCGGCGAGCAGCACTTCGCCGCTAACCAGGCAACGAGCGCCGGCCACGAGGGCGCCGATCCTGACCAGTTGCGTTCGATCTTCGTAACGCAGCGGCAGCAGGAACAGCAGGTCCTCGACCCGGTGCAGCCCCAGCTTCTCGAGCTTGTTCGCAAGCGCCGGTCCAACGCCCTTGAGTGCGGTGAGTGCGTCAGATAGCAAGGATCGCGTCGGCCTCGACGTCGACGCCCTTCGGCAGCGCCGTAACCTGGACAGCCGCGCGTGCCGGGTAGGGTTCGTCGCAGAACTCGGCCATGACCTCGTTGATGACGGCGAAGTTGTTGAGGTCGGTCAGGAAGACCGTGATCTTCACCGCATCGTTCAGGCTGCCGCCGGCCTCCTCGGCCACCGCTTGCAGGTTGGCAAACACCTGCCTGGCACGTGCGGCGAAATCGCCGTCGACGACCTCCATCGTGGCTGGAACGAGCGGTATCTGTCCCGACAGGAACACGAACTGGCCGACCTTGATCGCCTGTGAGTACGGGCCAATAGCAGCAGGGGCATTATCGGCATGGATGGTTTGCTTCGACATCTGGGGTTCCCGAAAGAGTGATTGTTGTCAGGCACAGTCGCGAGAAACGCGAATGACATTGGGCATCTTGCGTACGTTGCGCATGATCTGCGCGAGGTGAGTACGATTCTTGACCTTCAGAAGAAACGTAAGCACGGAACAGTCTTCGTGGCGGCTGATCACTTCGACTTGTTCGATGTTCGACCTGCAGTCGGCGATGGTTGCTGCAACTTCAGCCAGAACACCCGTGCGATTGCGTGTCTCGCACTGAATCTGGCAGTTGAATTCGCGGTCGATCTTCTTCTCCCACGAAACGGCGATCCACTTCTCGGGCTGCTTGCGGAAGTTGGAGAGATTGCCGCAGTTGTTGCGGTGAATGACGACGCCGCGCCCGGCTGTCAGGTAGCCCATGACGTCATCGCCCGGCAGCGGATAACAACACTTGGCATAGCTTACGACCATGCCTTCGGTACCCGCGATGACCAGGCTTGCGATGTTCTCGGCGGCCTCGCCTTCCTCAGCGGCGCCCATCAGGAAACGTGCGGTCAGCGGCGCAAGCCGCTCACCGAGGCCGATCTGCTCGAACAGCTCTTCCGTCGTTTTCAGCGAGAGCTCTGCAAGCGCCTCCGCCATGCGGATCTTGCCGACCTTGCGCAGCGACGAGTTGAGGTCCTTGAGCGATTTGTCGAGCAGCCGCCGGCCAAGGTCCACCGATTCGACCGAACGCAGGTTCTTCATGTGGTTGCGAATCGCGGTACGGGCTTTGGCCGAGCGCACGAACGTCAGCCAGTTGGGGTTAGGCTTCGCTCCGCGCGAGGTAATTATCTCGACGGTCTGGCCGTTCTGCAGAGGCGTGCGCAGCGGCACCAGGACGCGATTGATCTTGGCGGCGACGGTGCGATCGCCGATGTCGGTATGCACGGCGTACGCAAAATCGACCGTCGTCGCGCCCTTGGGTAAGGGCATGATGTCGCCCTTGGGCGTGAACACGTAGATCTTGTCCGGGAAGAGGTCGACCTTGACGCTCTCGAGGAATTCCTCGGAGGTGCCGGACTGTTGCAGCTCGGCCAGGTTGGCGAGCCATTCGCGCGCGCGGCGTTGCGGTGTCGCGTCGGATTTGTCGTCCGCCTTGTAGATCCAGTGCGACGCGACACCCGACTCGGCAACCCGGTCCATGTTACGTGTGCGAATCTGCACCTCGAGCGGCAGGCCTTTCGGGCCGAACAGCGTGGTATGCAGGGACTGGTAGCCGTTGATACGAGGTATCGCAATGTAATCCTTGAAGCGGCCGGGCATCGGTTTGTAGAGCTGGTGCACAAGTCCCAGCGTCTGGTAACACGTGCTTACATCGTCCACGATGATGCGAAAGCCGTAGACGTCCACAACATCGGACAGCACTCGTTTCTTCTCCGCCATCTTTTTGTAAATGCTGTAGAGATGCTTCTCGCGGCCGATAACCTCGCCGGAAATGCCGTCTTCCGCCATCGCCTTGCTGAACTGCTCGGAGATGCGCCGCACGATCTGCTTCTGGCTGCCTTTGCTTTTCTTCAGCGCATTTTCGAGCACGCGGTAGCGGTACGGATGCAGGTGCTTGAAGCCGAGATCCTCGAGTTGCACCTTGAGGCGATTGATGCCGAGGCGGTTTGCGATTGGCGCGTAGATGTCGAGCGTCTCACGCGCAATACGGTTCTTCTTCTGGGCCGGCATCGCCCCGAGTGTTTGCATGTTGTGCAAACGATCCGACAGTTTTACGAGAATGACGCGGATGTCTTCGATCATCGCGAGCATCATCTTGCGGAAGCTTTCCGCCTGGGCTTCGGCGCGGCTGCGAAACTGAATCTGGTCGAGTTTGCTGACGCCGTCGACGATGAGAGCGACTTCTTCGCCGAACCGGCCCTCAATGTCCTCGAGCGTCGCCGGCGTGTCTTCCACGACGTCGTGCAGGATTGCCGCGCAGATCGCTTCGGCATCCAGATGCATCTCGGCAAGTTCCTGGGCGACGGCGACCGGGTGGGTTATGTACGGCTCGCCCGATTTACGCGACTGGCCTGCGTGCGCGGCGGCGCCGAACTCGTAGGCATCGAGAACCTTCTTGACCTGTGCGTCGGGCAGATAAGTGTTGAGCACGTCGACGAGCCGCCGGACACCGTGGTCCCTGCGCGAAGCGCCCGGGAGTTTGGATAGAAGTGTGGCGGCGTAATCCATGCCCCCATCTTAACGGCGAAGCGCGTTATGGGGTACGGGGTTTTTAGTCGCCGATCGAGATACCGCGCACCGGCAGGATCTCGTCTGTCGCTTCCGGCTGGAGCAGCTCGTCAGCTCTCGGCTGCTCGATTTCCTCGAGGATTGACGAGGTCACCAGGCCCTCGGCGATTTCGCGCAGCGCGATCACCGTGGGCTTGTCGTTTTCGAGCTCGACCATCGGGTCGGCGCCGTGGGCAATGCGACGCGCGCGTTTTGCGGCGATCAGGACCATCTCAAAGATGTTTTCGACGTTATCGAGGCAGTCCTCAACGGTAATACGGGCCATGTGTTGTTCTCCGGGCAGTCACCTGACTTTCCCGACACCGTGCGGCGCGGGGGGCGTAAAGGTGACTGTCAGCAACGGTGGCGTCCAGCATATATAGCCAAACGTTATAAGCGGCTAGCCGACAATCTGCCTGACGGCGCGCCGTAACGCCTCGTTGGACGTCGAGGTCGCCGCCCCCCGGCCGGCCAGAACGTCTTCCAGGTCCGCGATGGCCTGGTTCAGATCGTCGTTGATAATGACGTGGTCGAATTCGTCCCAGTGGGACATGTCGGACAAGGCGTCGCGCAGGCGCCGCTCGATGACCTCCGGGGCATCGGTCCGCCGGTCCCGCAGCCTTCGTTCGAGTTCCTCGACCGACGGCGGCAGGATGAAGATCGTCACGCAATCGGGCATCGACTCGCGGACCTGGCGCGCGCCCTGCCAGTCGATCTCGAGGACCACGCTGCGATCCTCGGCCAGATGGGCCTCGACCTGGCTGCGGCTCGTCGCATAGTAATTGTCGAACACCGATGCAAACTCGAGCATCTCCCCGGCGTTGCGCAGGCGCATGAATTCGGCCTTGGTAACAAACCGGTAATCCACGCCGTCGGCTTCGTTGCGCCGCGGTTTGCGGGTTGTGTACGAGATTGAGAAACGCAGCTCGGGGTGCTTCGTGACAATGGCGTGTACGAGCGTCGTCTTGCCGGCCCCGGACGGCGCTGCGAAGACGAACAGTTTTCCTCTGGGCTTCGTCACGCCTGGCTACTCGACGTTTTGAATCTGTTCACGCATCTGCTCGATCAACACCTTTAGATCGACCGCGGCCCTGGAAGTCTCGGTATCCGCAGACTTGGAGCCAAGCGTGTTGGCCTCGCGATTGAGTTCCTGCATGAGGAAGTCGAGTCGCCGCCCTACCGGCTTTTCGTCCCTGAGCGTGCCGCGGATTTCCACAAGGTGGCTCTCCAGCCGATCGAGTTCCTCGTCGATATCGATTTTGGAAGCGAGCAGTGCGAGCTCCACTTCGAGGCGTGCCGGGTCCGCTTCGACATCCAGGGCGGCGATGCGTTCTCTCTGCTTGTCGCGGGCGGCGTCGAGCACCTCGGGCATGCGCGAACGGACACTCCGGGCGATAGCCTCGATATCCGCGCAACGCGCCTCCAGCATCTCGGCAATGCGCTGGCCCTCGCTCGAACGCATCTCGCCCATCGCCACCAGCGCTTTATCGAGGAGCGCACTGGCTTCGGCAACGAGCGGCTCGACATCGATCTCGGCCTGCTGCACGACACCGGGCCAGCGCAGGATTTCGATCGGGTTGACGGCGGCCACGTTCGGCAACTTCGCCGTCAGGTCGGAGATCCGGTGGCCAATAAGCTCCACGAGATCGGTATCGATCTGCATCTCGTTCTTCTGGTCGACGGCCCGCCGAAAGTACAGTGCGCACTCAACTTTGCCGCGACCGAGAGCGGAGCTCGCCTGTTGCCGGAAGGCCTGCTCCTTGGGACGCAGATCCTCGGGCAGTTTGAACTGCACGTCGAGGTAGCGATGATTGACCGCGCGGATCTCCCAGGTCAGCGTCCCGATCGCGGTTTCGGCCGACTCTCGCGCGAAGCCTGTCATACTGTGTAACATCTGCATCCAACTCCCGTGCCGGCCGACAATTGTGCAGCCTGCGTCACGTTTTTGTGAGGGACGACATTCTAAGCTGTGGCCGCAGCTCAAGGCCACACAACACCACCGCCATATGCAAATCGAATACGCCAAAGTCTCCGCTCTCGGTGATCGTCAGGACAACCAGGATCGCGCTGCGATCGTGGTCTCCGAAAACGCAGCGCTGCTGCTCGTTTTCGACGGCATGGGCGGGCATTCCGACGGCGCCAGGGCCGCGGAGACGGGCATCAAGGTCGTGCAGGAGCTCTTCATGACCGCTACGCAGCCGATTTTCGACCCGCAGGGATTTCTCTACACGGCCTTGTCGAAAGCTCACGATGAGGTCGTGCGCATTGGTGCCGACGTCGCAGTCGACTTCCGGCCACGCGCGACTTGCGCAGTCTGCCTGGTGCAGGAAGGCGGCGCCTTCTGGGCGCATATCGGCGACAGCCGCATCTACCAGGTGCGCGACGGCGAAGTGCTGAGCCGCTCACGCGACCACAGTCACGTCGAGGTACTCATCCAGGAAGGGGCTATCACAGAGGACGAAGCAAAGGATCACCCGATGCGCAATTTCGTCGAATGTTGCATCGGCGGCGACGCGCCAGTGCCCGACATGAGCATAACCGGCTACAAGAAGCTTGACCGGGGCGATGTGCTGCTTGCCTGTTCCGACGGCCTGTGGTCAGGCCTGAGCGACAGCGACATGGCCGAGATCGGCGAACCGGGAGAGAACAACCTGGTCGAGAATCTCAAAAACCTCAGCATGAAAGCATTGAACGTGAACTCTCCCTACAGCGACAATACGACCGGTACCGCGTTACGCTGGCTTGGTTGCTAGAAACGACATGGGATCGGAGCCCTGACCGCAAGGGCAGATGACCCCAACCACAGGAGAGTCCAAATGCGACCAAGTGGCCGCGAAACAACGCAAATGCGCAACCTGCGCTTTATTTCCGATTACACGATACATGCCGAAGGCAGTGTTCTCGCCGAGTTCGGCGCTACACGGGTGTTGTGTACGGCCAGTATCGAAGAGCGCGTCCCCGGGTGGATGCGAAACACGGGCCGTGGCTGGGTGACGGGTGAATACGGCATGCTGCCGCGCGCCACGCATACGCGTTCCGGGCGCGAGGCATCGAGGGGTAAACAGGGCGGACGTACGCTGGAGATCCAGCGGCTGATCGGCCGCTCCCTGCGGGCGATCACCAATCTCGATGCACTGGGCGAGCGGTCGATCATGCTCGACTGCGATGTCATCCAGGCAGACGGCGGCACGCGCACGGCCTCGATCAGCGGGGCGTACGTGGCGCTCGCAATTGCGGTGCAGCGCCTGCTTGCAAACGGCCGGCTCAAGAAGAACCCGCTGCACGGCCAGGTCGCCGCGGTATCGGTGGGCATCTATCGCGGCACGCCCGTACTGGATCTCGACTACGCCGAGGACGTGGAGGCCGAGACCGATATGAACATCGTCATGAACGACGCCGGGCATTTCATCGAAGTACAGGGCACGGCCGAAGGCCACGCGTTCACCGATGACGAATTCGCGGCGATGATCTCGCTGGCCCGCGGCGGCATTGCCGAGATCATCGAGGCGCAAAACGAGGCAGTCAAAGCCGCGACATCGTGAGCAGCCGGCCGACAAAGGTGGTCATGGCCAGCGGCAACGCCGGCAAGATTCGTGAGATCGCGCGCCTGCTGGACGGTCTGGGCGTCCAGGTCATCGCGCAGACCGATCTCGGTGTCGAAGATGCCGACGAGACGGGTACGACGTTCGCCGAGAATTCACTCATCAAGGCCCGGCACGCAGCGGAGGCGACCGGCCTGCCGTCGATTGCCGACGACTCGGGCCTTTCTGTCGATGCGCTGGACGGCGCGCCAGGCGTCTACTCCGCGCGCTATGCGGGAGACGCCGGTGACGAGGCCAACAACGACAAGCTGCTGGCCGCCCTCGACGGCATCGAGGATCGCGGTGCCGCGTTTCACTGCGTAGCGACGTTCGTCGAGCCCGGCGGGGGCGAACCACTCGTTGCGGCGGGCGAGTGGCGCGGTTCCATCCTGCATGCCCGGCAAGGCACCGGCGGGTTTGGTTACGACCCGCTTTTCCTGGTTCCGGACTGCAACCGCAGCTCCGCGGAACTGACGGCCGAAGAGAAGAACGCGCGCAGTCATCGCGGCCAGGCGCTCCGGAAACTGGTCGAGCTCATCGAACAGAAGTACGCGTGACGCCGCCACCGCTTTCTCTCTATGTGCACCTGCCCTGGTGTGTGCGCAAATGCCCCTACTGCGACTTCAATTCACACTCGGCGGGCAGTGGCGCACCGACAGAGCGCTACGTGTCCGCCCTGCTTGCCGACCTCGATCGCGAGGCACAGCGAGCGGCGGGGCGAACGATCGTGAGCCTCTTCCTGGGCGGTGGCACGCCCAGCCTGTTCGCCCCGGCCGAAATCGAACGCCTGCTGCACGGCGTGCGCGAACGCTTCGATGTGGCCGACGACATCGAGGTAACCATGGAAGCCAATCCGGGTACGGTCGAATGCGGCGCACCGGCCGGGTACCGGGACGCGGGCGTGACTCGCCTCTCGATCGGGGCACAGAGTTTCGACGACGATGCCCTGCGGCGCCTGGGACGCATTCACACGAGCGACGATATCCGTCGCGCCGTGGAAGAGGCGCGGGATGGGGGCTTCGACAACCTCAACCTCGACATCATGTACGGTCTCCCCGGACAGACGCTCGCCGGGGCGGAGGCGGACGTGAAGGCAGCCATCGAACTCGGACCGTCGCATCTCTCCTGGTACCAGCTCACCCTCGAGCCGAATACGGTTTTTTACGCGCGCCCGCCAGAAGACCTGCCGGACGAGGAAACGGCGTACGCAATCCAGGATGCGGGTGCGGCGCTCCTGCACGCCGCAGGCTTCGAACAGTACGAGGTGTCGGCCTGGGCGCGGGAAGGCCGGCGCTGCCGGCACAACCTCAACTACTGGCTGTTCGGCGACTATCTCGCGGTCGGTGCGGGGGCGCACGGCAAGCTCAGTACCCGGGACGGCGTGTTCCGGTACCGCAAGGCGGCCAATCCGCTGCAATACATGCTGGCAATGGAGGAGAGTCACGCCGGTGGGAACGACCTCAACCCGATCCCGGATAACGAGTTGCTGTTCGAATTCATGCTCAATGCGCTGCGCCTCAATGACGGCTTCGCCGAAGCGCTGTTCCTTGCGCGTACCGGGCTGTCCAGACGGGCGCTTGAAGAGACAGCGAGCGGGGCCATTGACCGGGGGCTGCTGCAACGCAGCGACGACGCGAACTGGAAGCCGACCGACCTCGGCCGACGCTTCCTGAATGATCTGCAGGCGGAATTTCTGCGCGATTCGCAGTGACGTTGCGGTGAATAGCGGGGCTTGCCATGGCTGGCCGGGCCGGCACAATTATGCACAAGGCAGCGCGCGTGGCTGTATTTTCAGTGTCTGAGGCCTCCAATCTCACCAGTAGGTTCGCGAAAGCCTCGTAACTCTTTGTTTTTATTCACCTAACGAAAATGGACACAAAATAGTCATATTGACAGCGGCGCTTGAAAATCCGCACCTTACGTCACTCGTTCAATTTTCTTCCACAGTCTTATCCACAGGTTCTGTGGATAAAATTCGGGGGCTTGCGGATACTGCGTCTTCGCTATATCCTACGCGGCCTTTTTCTTAAGCGTAGCGTGCTCCGGAGAGCAATCATGAAAGCCGACATCCATCCCAATTACGACGCCATCAAGGTCACTTGTAGTTGCGGCAACGAGTTTGAAACGCGCTCGACGCTCGGCGAGGATCTCCTTATCGAAGTGTGCTCCTCGTGTCACCCGTTTTATACCGGCAAGCAGAAGATCGTCGATACCGGCGGTCGTGTCGACAAGTTCCGCAAGAAATACGGAATGTCGAAAGCCTGATCCCTGCCGGGCCGCGCCCGGTACCATAGTTCAGGTATAAAACTTTCGTCTATCCACGACTCCGCTTTGCGGAGCTCTCTGCTATGCTCGATTGGTTAGATTAAAGGGATACAGAGGAAAACTATGAGCCAGGACGCCTATCGGCTAATCAGCCCCAACGGAACCGAGTCCGCGCTGCCTGTCCGCAGCGGCACCACAGGCCCGGACGTCATTGACATCGCAAGCCTTTACAAGGAACAGGGGGTATTCACGTACGACCCAGGCTTTGTCGCAACCGGAAGCTGCGAGTCGGATATCACCTTCATTGATGGTGAGAAAGGCGTGCTCATGTACCGCGGTTACCCGGTCGAGCAGCTCGCCAAGCACTCGAGCTTCATGGAAGTCTGCTACCTGCTGCTCAACGGCGAGTTGCCCGGCGCGGATGAACTGGCCTCTTTTGAAGAGACGATTCGCCGGCACACCATGCTCAACGAGGGCATGCTCAATTTCTTCAAGGGCTTCCGCTACGACGCCCACCCGATGGCCCAGCTCTCGGCTGTCGTGGGCTCGATGTCCGCGTACTACCACAGCGAGATGAATGCCTCGAACAAGCATCACCGGGAGATTTTCTCGCACCGGATTATCGCGAAGCTCCCGACCATCGCGGCCGCGGCCTACAAACTCAACGTGGGCCAGCCGTTCATGTACCCGCGGAACGACCTGAACTATTGCGATAACTTCCTGCACATGTTGTTTGCCGTGCCGGCCGAGGAGTACGAGATCAACCCGGTCGCATCCGAAGCGCTCGATCTGCTCTTCATTCTGCATGCCGACCACGAACAGAATTGCTCGACGTCGACCGTGCGCATGGCCGGCAGCTCCGGCGCCAACCCGTACTCGGCAATCGCGGCGGGTATCGCTGCCCTGTGGGGCCCGGCTCACGGTGGCGCGAATGAAGCCGTTCTGAAGATGCTCGATGAGATTGGCG
>Ga0224506_10002578_pt1 | contig 12263 bp, 10 predicted proteins | sample SF_Jan12_sed_USG_2_FD_169108 | JGI IMG/M metagenome (GOLD analysis project Ga0224506, IMG submission 169108) | Sediment microbial communities from San Francisco Bay, California, United States - SF_Jan12_sed_USGS_8_1 | ecosystem: Environmental > Aquatic > Marine > Sediment | place: USA...
TGTTGCCATCTTTTTTATTGTATTTGATCGCGTTGGATAAAAGGTTGACCAGGATCTGGTTCAGTCTGTGCTTGTCAGCAAGCACGTAATGTTGTTCAGTAACCGGGTTTTGTATTTTGATTCCGTGATCCTGTGCCAGGTTGATTACCAGATTGCACGATGTCTTTATTGCGCTGTCGATATTTACAGGAGACAAATCGAGTTTCAGACCGCCGACTTCAAGTTTCGATAAGTTCAATATGTCATCTATCAAATTCAACAGGTGCTTGCCACTATCAAGTATATAATTTACGTTGTCTTGTTGGTCGGTGTTTAGTCTTTCGCTGCCAGTTTGTAATAATGAGCCAAAGCCTAGTATTGCATTCATAGGAGTTCTCAGCTCATGGCTCATGCGAGTTAAAAATTCTGACTTTGCCATGTTGGCCGATTCTGCGGCTTCCTTGGCAATGATGAGTTCTTGCTCATTGTTTTTTCTTTGGCTTATGTCCTGATATGTTCCCAGTACACCATAAACTGTTCCATCATGAAGTGTGAGCGGTATCTTACTGGTTTCTAGCCAGCCTTCGGAACCATCTGCCCTGATGATTTTCTCTTCATACATGATTTTTGCTGTACGAGTTTCTATGACATGCTTGTCATCTTGCTGGTATAGAGGAGCATTCTTTGACCACGGGAGATCAAAGTCGTTAAGGCCGACTATAGATGCGGGTTCATCCAGACCAGCATCTTTTGCAAAATACTTATTACAACCAAGATAATTAAGGTTTAAGTCTTTCCAGAATACTCGGCCAGGTATAGTGTCTAGAACTGACTGTAATAATATATTCGTGTCTTTTAGTTGGCTGGTTTGTTGTTCTACAGTGTTCTCAAGATTTATGCGATATCGTGTGAGACGGAAGGTATGAAAGAGTAGTCCGACTATTAATAATAGAGTGCTGACAATTAAAACGGTATAGACAATGAATTTAAGTGAATAGCCTTTGACAGCTTGTGTGCCAAACCACTTTTTATAAATGCGATCGTATTCTCCGTTGTTTCGTACTTCCTTGATTCCAAGGTTCAGTACTTCCAGTACCTCTTTGTTACCATTTTTTACCGTCATTGACCATGATAGCTTTCGTAATGGTTCTCCGATTATTTTTATTTCATTGTTTTTATCTAGTTGTTGTATGTGGTACAGGATAATCTCTCGTGGGTAAATGAACGCATCAACACGCCCGCTTAATAAAGCATGTACACCTTCGATTGGTGTGCTGACAATGGTGCAATTTATCCATTCGAATCGCGTCAGATATATGTGTGTGATGTGTTTGTTAACACATGCTACACGCTGTCCTTTTAATGACTGTAGATCATGAATGTTATAGCGGTCTTTATGTACAAATATAACTTCATCCATTTCAATGATAGGCGATGAGTAATCCAGATAGGTATCACGTTCGGGTGTATAACCTGTGTCATGAATTAGATCTACCTTGTCTGATGCTAGCCAACCAAGCACCTCTGTCCATGTCTTTGAGTGTACTCGTTCGACGGCATAACCTTGTGATGACAAGACAGAATCGGATAACTCTCGTCCAAAGCCTGTCAGTTCACCTTTTTCATCGAGCAGGTTTAGTGGTGGAAAATTATTGCTGGATGCGATGCGCATCTGTTTATATTCCACTGCTGCTAATGGTGGGAAAAATACCAATAAGAAGATGAAAGGTAATAAGTTGAACAGACCAGAGTAAAGAGATCTATTTTGATGTTTCAGAGGCATGAGCTAATAACCATGGTATATGTGAGTCATTAATCTGTATTGTAGATGTATTGTCCTTAAATTGTCTCACATGCGATGCCAGGATCTGTAAATAATTTGAAAATTATACAGAGTTCAATACAGGTATAGACAGTGTTTTGAGTGAGAAAAATTTATCCGTCAAACCTGTCTTGATTGGCTCTGCCGGTGGTTTTTTTGGTGATGATCTATATAGGATAATTGCAATATAAGGTAGCTGAATATATCGTCAATAAGAAGCATAATTAAGATGATCTTTAAATATGGGCTGTTTATACAATATATTTCATAATTTTTCCGGTTGCCATATTCCGGATATATCTCTGAGAGATATCATTTAAAAGCCGGGAAAGTATTACTTAGGGGTGTAATGTAGTCTAACGTGTATATGTTGTGAAAATATTATATCCATGGAGGTTTTTCATCAATCAGAGCATAGACTTGCTGCAGAAGTGTCTCTTCTGTTCCGTTAATCTGAACCCACTCATTTTTATTGCCACGATGAATCGGTGTTAACTCAACAGGTGCTTTATCTGGTGCAGGAGTATCATGATGGTAGGCACATAGGGGTAATACTTTTGCGTGTGCCCATTCCCGAGTACGACCATCTACATGGTGTAATGAAACAAATTTAGTCGACTCCTGTTGTTGCATGTCTGTGGTATACCAACCTTTGTTCAGGCAGCAGATGCAACCAATTCCGGCAATCTTATTGCCCAGGCGCTTTTCAACTGCGGTAGGGCTTCTACCTTTCATGCCGCTAGATGTGTTTCTTTTAACTGCTTTGACGGTTTGTATGTCCGAAAGTGACTTTGTCGCAGCCTTGGCTTGCTGAATTTTGGCTTGAACTATTTTTTTTGCAATTTGTTTTTTTCTGTATTCTGGGCTGGACTCTTTTATACGCAGTTTTTCGGAAGCCTTGATCTGTTTCTCTCGCTGTTCATTTATATACTCTGGATCAGACATGCGTTTTTGCTTGCGTTCGAGTGCACGACTTTGTGTGTCATTCTGTTTCGCAAGACGTTTCTTCTGATACTCGGGACAAGCAAGGCGTGCTTTTTGACGTTCTATCTGACGCAGTCTTGCGGCATTGGCTTGAGCAAGCTTCTTTTCATAATCCGAATGGTTATCTGACATACAATCAGGTGCCTAATCATTTTGTAAAAAATGTACTGCTAGTCTGCCTGAAGGCTTCATAGGGGATAGTGCTTTTCTGGTATGCTATTATACATAGGCTTACGTATTGATTAAAGGCAGCCGGATGATATAAACCGAAAATCTACAGGACTCTCTATATGAAGCGAGCTGTTGTATTAAAGGCGCGAAATACATGAAAAAGGTTTTAATTATCGGTTATGTATGGCCAGAACCTGATTCATCTGCTGCGGGTCGTCACATGATGTCGATTCTACGTGCCTATACAGTTCAGGGCTGGCAGGTAGAATTTGCAAGTCCTGCCCTCCCCTCGGAACACATGTATGATCTATCAAATGAAGGAGTCATAAGCCGAACAATCACACTTAACTGTGACAGCTTTGATACCTATGTTACGGATTATCAACCGGACATCGTAATGTTTGATCGCTTCATGATGGAAGAGCAATTTGGTTGGCGTGTTGAGAAGCATTGTCCACAGGCAGTACGAATACTCGATACAGAAGACCTGCAATGTTTACGCTATGCGCGTCATCAGGCTTTGAAGGCGAATCGTGAGATGACGCATGAGGATCTGTTTAGTGACCTGGCCAAGCGAGAAATTGCTGCAATATTGCGTAGTGACCTAACACTGATTATCTCCGGTTATGAAATGGATCTGTTGATAGATACCTTTAAGCTAGATGTCGAGCTGTTACATCACCTGCCATTTATGGTTGCATTGCAAACCTGCCCACCAGAGACAATAGGATATCAAGAACGTAAAAATTTTATCTCGATAGGAAATTTCCGCCATGCACCAAACTGGGATATGGTGTTGACGTTACGAAATATTTGGCCGGCGATAAGAAATGAGTTGCCAGATGCCGAGTGTCATATATATGGGGCCTATCCTCCGCCCAAGGCCACGGTACTTCATAATGAGAAGACCGGTTTTTTGATCAAGGGTTGGGCAGAAAATGCACTTACAACCATGGAGCAGTATAGACTCTGTCTGGCTCCGATTAGATTTGGCGCGGGCATAAAGGGCAAGCTGCTTGATGCGATGATTATGCAAACCCCTAGTGTTACAACACGACTGGGTAGCGAAGGTATGCATCTGTCTGAGCCGTGGCCGGGAGTGGTTGTAAATGATCTTGCCGATTTTTCCACCGCTGCAGTGGCTTTATATCAGAATGAAGCGGAGTGGAAACAGGCACAGCAAGATGGAAATTCACTGCTGCATGGGCGATATGATGCGACGGTATTGGCTGTTGAACTTATAGACAAAATATTACAGGTAGAAGAGAAGCTTTCGCAGCGGCGTATGGATAATTTTACCGGCTCTATGCTCAGACACCATAGTATGATGAGCACCAAATATATGTCGCAATGGATAGCTGAAAAAAATTCAAATAAACATATGAAAACAAATCATGATTAATGGTCTGTGCAGGATGGTTTTATAAAATTATGAGTGTGGAGTTGCAACAGATGCAACGAATATCTACGCATGCTGAGTCCGATTTATTATGTGCATGGGGTCGTTTCATTCTGTTAGAATCTCACGAATGAAAACTTTGTTCGCCATCTCAATATTGTTTGTCTGGCAGGTATCTGCTCTAGCAGTCGGGTTAGATCTCGCAGAGCAGAAGACTACCCCCATAGGAACCCATATTGAGTTTCTACAGGAGGCCGATTCTGCTCTGAATCTGCAGGAAGCAGTTGTTGCATATCGTGACGGCCGGTTTCAGAAATCAAGACGAGATATCCTGACCTTTGGTGTAGGCTCTCGACCGATTTGGTTGCGTGTTGCGACATACAATCCTTTACATATATCCCTGCTGCAACGTCTGTCGATAGAAACATCATGGCTGGATCGGTTGGATATCTATTTCATCGATTCTGAAGGATCAGCCGAGGAGTTTCACACAGGAGACCTATATGCCTACACAGAGCGTCCGATCAATGGGCGTTTTTTTAGTTTTGACCATCAATTTTTACCGGGTGATTCTGTCATCTATATACGTGTAGAGACTCCTGACCCCATGGTGTTGCCAATCTATCTCACCAGTGTAGAAGCGCACTCCGATCGAGAACAGAATGAAGGCTATCTCTACGGTTTTCTTTATGGCGTTATTATTGCCCTTTTAGGCTATAACCTGATGCTGTTTCTCAGTTTGAAGGCATGGCGATACTTCTACTTCGCCATCTATCTGGGTATGTTTTGGTTTATGAACATGTCCTATACCGGACATGCCTATATGTGGTTATGGCCAGCTTTGCCTGGCTGGCAGTTATGGGCCAATCATATTTTGATACTGTTATTCCCGATTACGGGTTTAATCTTTGCAACTATTTTTCTTAATACCAGAGTCTGTTTGCCACGTTTACATAAGGTGGTGATAACTGCCTGTATAATTTTTTTCGTGCTGGAATCTTTGGCAATTCTGGCTCAGGAACAGGCCGTCGCGCTGTTTATTTCCTTTAGCTTTATTTTTTCCTTTTCCCTTGCCATGGTATACATGGGGGTTGTATCAATACTGAATGGCAATAAATCGGCTAAGTATTTTTTAATGGCTTCTATTGCACATGTCACGGGTTCATCGATTACTATGATGACTACCTCAGCACTGATTCCGTATAGCACCATAGGCTATCATGCTGTTGAGATAGGTATGATGCTGGATGCGATACTTTTGGCTATGGCTCTCGCTGATCAGTTCAGGCATGTACAGGAACAACGTCTGCGTGCTGAACATTTGGCGATGCTGGACCCGTTAACGGGAATCAATAACCGGCGTGCCTTCTATGAGTTGGTAACACCTTTATGGAACATGGCTATAGAGGAAAAACATGATATAGCGGTAATCATGCTGGATATAGATATGTTTAAGTCCATTAACGATAAGTACGGCCATAGACAGGGGGACGAGGTGCTGTCTCTGGTGGCAAAAACCCTGATGGACTGCATGCGCACCAGCGACATCATCGCCAGATGGGGAGGAGAAGAATTTATTGTACTGCTGCCGAAGACATCAAGATCTGCCGTGATGGTTATCGCAGAGCGTTGTCGGAAGAGACTTTCGACATTAAGTATTGATATGGCGGGAGAGAAGCAGAATATGACCGTCAGTTTGGGGGTTGCGCATACCGAACAACCGCAGGATAGTCTGGACGAATTTGTGGCAATTGCAGATGCCCATCTCTATGAGGCCAAGCGCCTGGGACGCAACCGTGTTTATCCTGTACTAGAATCGGCATAATCATGCCTAGCATATCAAACCATGCAACCTATAGTTGATCCGTTTATTGTACCTGTTTGTAAGGAGGCGATAAGCATCCTTTATCAGGATCAGCATCTCATGTTAATTAATAAACCATCCGGTTTATTGACCCTGTCGGGTAAACATCCTCTCAATCTGGATTCGGTGCACCATCGACTGGTAAAAGATTTTCCTTCCGCAACGATGCTGCACAGACTGGATCTTGGCACTTCGGGAATCATGATCGTTGCCTTGGATAAAGATATCAATGCCCATATAGGTAAGCAGTTTCAGCAGCGCTTGGTCAAGAAGAACTACGTTGCCATTTTGCATGGCCACCTGTCAGAGGATACAGGGAGTATAGATATTCCGATTGCAAAGGATACTGATAATTTTCCTCTACAGAAGATCTGTTTTGACAGTGGTAAAGATGCTGTATCGGAATATCAGGTAATAGAGCGAATCGAGGAACCCTGCTCGACCAGGGTTTTATACACCCCGCGCACCGGGCGTACGCACCAATTGCGAATACATAGTAATGCATTTGGCCATCCAATATTGGGCTGTGATCTATATGCTTCGGATGAGGCATTTCATCTGGCTAGTCGTTTGATGCTACATGCCAGTACCATCGAGTTTATGCATCCTGTTAGTGGTGAGTCGGTAGTAGGCCATAGCCCCTGTCCGTTTTGAACTATAGGAAACGAATGGCGGAGATAGTGTTTTCGCGTTTTCTCTGGACAGACTCCATCAGATGCGGAAAATGATGCAAGCTACTGGTCAGCCCTCATGAGTTGGAGTATTTTGTAGGCTTATATAATGAATAAGTAAATCCGCTGAGAGAGATGTCATGATGACCAAAAACAGAAAGATCCTTCAACAGTTGCTCATAAGCGTTATTATTTCACTGTCGATGAACGTAGTCGCCTATGAGAAGCTGAATATGCCCGGCCAGCAGGACAGTGATGTAATGATATCCGGTAAGGTGACCGAGACCGTTGACGTCAGTGGATATACCTATGTAGAGGTGGATACGGGTAAACAGCGGGTCTGGGCGGCAGGACCGGTAAGTAAATTGAAGAAAGGCGAACGGATCTCTTTTTCTTCTGCCATGCCGGTAGAGAATTATCACAGTAAATCCCTACAGAAGGATTTTTCCCTAATCTATTTTGTGGGCGGATATTATTCTGATAGTGGCAACTCTATCGGTACTGATACTGAAATGGCATCCCCTCACGATGGTATGAAACAGAAGCCGGCGACAGGTAAAATCAAAGGTATCGACAAACTGAAAGATGGTCAGTCCATCGCCGAGATCTACCAACAAAAGAGCAGTTTAAAGAACAATAAGGTACGCGTTCGAGGCAAAGTCACCAAGTTCAGTCCCGAGATTATGGGTAAGAACTGGGTGCATATTCGCGACAGTAGTAGTGAAGAGGATTTGACACTTACCAGCAAGGACGTGGTAAAGGTGGGTGATATTATTATTGTTGAAGGTAAGCTGGAGCTGGAAAAGGATTACGGATATGGCTATGTCTATCCGGTGATACTGGAAGGGGCGAGAGTGCTGAAGTAATCGTACTGTTTGAATTTACGATAAAAAAGGCAGTAACCCGGGTTACTGCCTTTTTTGTTGGGCGAACAAATATTAAAGTTTGAGAATATTTTCTTTCTGCATCTCGGCAATTATCATATCGAAATATTCCAGCGGATAGGCTCCCTTTATGGATACACCATTCAGGAGGAAGCCGGGAGTACCCTGAAAGCCAAACTTTGCAGCTTCATCGATATCCTGATTGATTCTATTCTGAATAAAGTCGGCCTTGTTCTTCAGGGTTTTATTCAGATGTTTCATATTAACACCAAGTTTTTTGGCTATTTCTTTAAGATAAGGCACGCCATTTTTAACCTTGTCCCCGTCGGCGAATATCTGATCATGGAATGCGAAGGCTAGCTGTTCATTCTGAAGACGTATTGCTTCATAGTATTGTGCAGCGGGCATGGCCTGTTCGTGGAATCCCAGTGGCATGTGTTTATAGACGAAGGCAATCTTGCCATCGTATTTGTCCATCAGCTGTTTCACGGTACGGCTACCACGAGCACAATACGGGCACTGGAAATCAGAATATTCGACCAGCACTATAGGAGCATTGGGATTACCGCGGATGGTCTCGTCTTTACGTATTTCAGGCTTAAGAGGGTTGGCGAAGGCTGCTTTTAATTGTCGCTGTTCTTCTTCAGCCTGATTGGCTGCCTCTTGTTGCTTGGACAGTTGTACGGCCTGCTGGACGGTGTCCATGAATTCTCTGGGGTTCTCTTTAATGATTTCGAACAGAATCTCGGGATGCTCTTTGAGAGTCTTGCGAATCTCATCCTTCATATCCATCGCAAAGACCAGAGTGGTGACGCTCAAAACCAGAAGAGCGATAAGTATGGGCAGTGTTTTGTTCATTGATTCAACCGTGCTGTGTGGTTATATAAACGACATAAACTAGCAAAAAGCGTATAACAATGCGAATAAAACACGCTCCCAGACTAATCTGTATTATCGGGATGTGTCTGCGATAGATATATCTGTATATTCTTTACGGGCTCGATATCCGGCTGGCGGGATAAGATGAATATGGTGTGGGAACGGGAGCTTTCTTATACAAAGAGATTATATGTAACTGCATGAAATATATGGAGTAAATGTACTTTTTTTTAGTTGATAAAGAAAAAGCGTATATTTTTCATATTCCCATGAACCTTATCGACTACCGCCGGTCATAGTTAGTGTTCGCAGTTTGTAGTAAATAATTACTGCCGATGGATGCGAGCGAATAGTAAGTGAATACATAGTAGTAAACAGCAAGATGTCTGGAATCCCGCTTTGAGTAGTATCCATATCCTCCCTGTAAGACTCTGTAGTACACCTCATATATGTAAATTGTAAAAGGAAAAAGTACCGAATGAATACTGGTATTGTAAAGTGGTTTGATGCCACAAAAGGTTTTGGTTTTATCGCACCTGAAGATGGCAGTAAGGATGTCTTTGTACATCACTCAGCTATCAAGGTAGATGGCTATGCCTCTCTGGACGAAGGTCAGCGTGTTAGTTTTGAGGTCGAGCAAGGCTCCAAGGGACCATCCGCAGCAAACGTCCACCCTCAGTAAAACCCGCAGGTTTTGTTGAAACGGCCAGCCGGGTTGATCCTCGGCGGGCTTTTTTTTTGCGTGTAAAAAAGCACCGCTTAAACGCCTTCTGCCCATGAGGTCTGCGAAGCGAAATAATTACTTCAGGGTCTATAACTGTAATGAACGATACGGTGATATGCTTGATATCATCAGCTCTGTCTATCAGGCACACACTGGAGTACGCCAACAATGCAAGAGTCCGACCACTTCATTGATCTGTTGAAGTCGCTTATTCGTCACCCCAGTGTGGTCGGTGCGGAGCACTCCTTCTTTCGCATCCTGCAGCGTGAGCTGGAGGAGCGTGGAGCACAGGTCACCTGGTATGAAGGCTTGCTGGTGGCCCACGGTAGTCGCCCGGAAGCGGCGATGTTCTCGGCCCATATAGATCGCCATGGCCTGATCTGTACCGGGCCCAATGAATTTCAATATGCCGCCTTCGTTGCCGGTAACCGCTCGGATCTGCTTGGCAATTCGGTGTCTGAAAAACTGATGATGAAGATCGTTGATCGATTTCAGTCGATACCTGTGCTGGCCTACGAGCCCTGGTCCGGAGCCTATCGAGGCAAGGGGGTAATCACCCGGGCCTATGTCTGTGAGTATCGCAATAACCTGATCTTTGAGGTAGAGGGGCTGGAGCACCTGGTTGCAGGGACACCGGTGGCCTTTACCGATCGACTGACTCTATCCGATGGGCTATTAAGCGGGCAGCTGGATAATGTGCTGACAGCGGCACACCTGGTTCATCTGTTTGGTTTGGGTTTTCAGGGCACAGCCTTTTTTACCGCGCAGGAAGAGTCGGGTAGTAGCTGGCGCTATCTGCTGGAATGGTTTAGACGTTTTAATGGCGCCACCGACAAACTTGTTGTGGTGGATACCAGCCCCTACCCTGATCGGGTCAGCGCTGATGTACAGGATGTGGTCTTGCGCCGGCGAGATGCCAATGCGAAGTTTAATATGCCTATGACGGATCGGTTGGAGGCACTGTGTCGCGAACAGGGGATAAGTTATAGCTTTAAGGATGTCTATATCGAACAACAGAACCAGCAGGCTATTGCGCTGGGAAATGAGCCCCAGTCTTTTGGCAGTACTGAGTTGGGCCGTATCATTGCCGCTTCCAATGGCTTTGTTCAGGGAACGACCCTGCAAATACCGACCACCGGTTATCATACAATGGAGGAGTCCTCCTCACTCCGCTCCAGTAACGCCTTCCACCAGTTGTTGTTGTCTATCGCTATGGGATAGCCATGAATAATGGTAGATGTAGTCGCCGTGGTTTTAAGACTTTCAGGCTTGTCTCAGCAATGGGTTCTTGCATATCTAATATATACGTCTTTGATAAATGCAGTCGTTTCTTATGCAAGGTCCCAGACAGGTATCGTGCTATTACCGTCCATAAATATTTTATTTAGCATCCCCAAAAAAATTCTGTTCTGCATTCGATAGGCTATGCCGATCTATCTACCTGTCCATGACGCCATGAAAGTGAACATAATCAATAGCTTATTTATTTAACATAATTGGTCTGGATTGTTTTCTGAAAATATCGTCGTAAGCTACTGAAAATACTGGGTTTTATTTTTCTTGTCGAAAATGAAAACACAGGTTATATAGTCGGCTTTCTACAAACAAATGATGTGTAACCAAAAGTTACTTACCGTAAACACTATTTTTGGAAGCCAACCACTATGTATCCAGAGTCGTACCCGTTTAACCCGCTCTACCCCCAGCAAGGCGACTTCGAGATTGTACGTAAAGACGAACATGCGGGTTACGGAGTGATTACACACCGTAGCTTTAACAAGGGCGACATCGTTGCGGCGATGAATGGTGAGATCGTGCATGACATACGTCAACACACCCTACAGATTAAACCGGGTGTGCACCTGTATGACATACATTTCACCGGTTACTTCCTGCACTCCTGTTCGCCCAATGTGCGTCTGGATATGAAGAAGATGCTGGTGGTCGCCAAGCGCAAGATCAAACCTGGCGATCATCTCTTGATGGATTATGCGCAGACCGAGGATGTGCTCTATAAACAGTTCCCCTGTTCCTGTGGCGCGAAAAACTGCCGTGGCTGGGTAACCGGTCGCAAGCAGGCTATTGATGAGAGCGAGCCCCTCTACCAATTGTTTATGCAGGATCGAGTGATGGCTGTATGACGCCAGCTCCAGATAAGGATTGGTGGCAACGGGAAGACCTGGACTACAAAGATGGACAACTCTACTTCGCCGGACGTGCGACAAGTACGCTGGCGAAGGCACACGGAACACCGGCGTTCTTTTATCATGGCGGGCGTGTGGCGCAAAATGCCCAACGTCTGCATTCGGCATTGGAGCAGGCGGGATTTAAGGACCGCTATCGTATTCTCTATGCGATGAAGGCGAATCGTTTTGCTCCCTTGTTGAGTTTCCTGAAGTCGACAGGACTGGTGGGTATCGATGCCTGCTCACCCAATGAGGTAGAGCATGCGATCAGTTGTGGCTTCAGGGCAGATGAGATTTCCTTTACCAATACCAGTCTCTCCCGGCAGGACTACGAGCGTCTGAACCGTATCGATGGTATGGGGATGAACTGTGATTCGCTGACTGCGATACGTAAGTGGGGAGAGCTGGGGCGCGGGCGTGACATCGGTATACGCATTAATCCGGCCATAGGTCTGGGTCGTGCGGATAACGACAAGTTGCAATACAGTGGTGCCAATACAACCAAGTTCGGTATCTATCGTGAGCAGTTTGCCGAGGCCATTACGCTGGCCCATGAATATGATCTGCGTATCACCCGGATCCATTTCCATACGGGATGCGGCTATCTAACCCCACAGCTGGACTACTGGGAGAGCATTATTCAGGAGTGCCTCTGGTTTGTGGATCAGCTGGATACGGTAGAGGTGGTCAACGTGGGCGG
>Ga0224506_10002579_pt1 | contig 12263 bp, 9 predicted proteins | sample SF_Jan12_sed_USG_2_FD_169108 | JGI IMG/M metagenome (GOLD analysis project Ga0224506, IMG submission 169108) | Sediment microbial communities from San Francisco Bay, California, United States - SF_Jan12_sed_USGS_8_1 | ecosystem: Environmental > Aquatic > Marine > Sediment | place: USA...
ACAGTTGAAAGATACTTTGAAAGACCATGGCTTGACCATGTGCCAGGATATAAGGGAGATTACATTCACCCCATTGATAATATGCACCACTATGGCAGAGAAAACTCAACGTATATCGGGACTGGCGCCTTGATGTTGAACCTTAATTATGCAAAAAAAGAAAAGCTGGCTATTCGATTCGTTCAATTAGGCATTGATTTGTACGGCATTATCGAAGCTGGAGGCACTGCGAATTGGATACCCGCTGGCGGTCATGGCAGTGGACGGAAATTGCCCATTTTAATGGCGGGGCATTTGCTTAATCATAATGCCATGAAAAATATTGGCCAACGTAAGGATGTTTTATTTGGTGAAGATGGCCAGACTTTTTATGTCTCACAAACCGATATCGATAATACCCATGCTGCAAATTGGGATCCGGATATTAGAAGAGGCCCTGCTGAACGCTATACGTTGACTGATATCGGCCTGCCAGAATGGGGGATCGAACATTCGACTAATCCCAAATATGATAGCAAGGCTTGGAGTGCATATTATCGGAGATGTTGCACTGCCAATGCATGGAGTGGCATAGTACTTACTGTTCATATAATGGGTTTAAAGACAAGCTGGAATCACGACGCCTTGTTTGATTATCAGGATAGATATATGAACACTGAAATAGCAGATACTTGGAAAAGGGCATGGTCTCGTTTTCAAGCGAGTATGTGGGATACTTACAGAAGCCATTATAAATAATTGCAGGAGACGTTACCCACGAACTAGTAGATGTGAACTGGAGTACGTTGCTGATGTTTTTTTATTTTATTAAAATAATTAAAAGTATCGTTGAAATAAAGGTAATTGCTTAAAGCAAATAGTCTCTTCTTGGGTTTATTCTTCAAATAAGTTTCTAGCATTTTTATATAGAATTTTCTCCATTATTTCTCTATCAGAACCATACCATGGAGAGATTCTGTTAACTACATTTCGGTAATGTTTCTTAATATTACCATCATTATCTTTAGGCCAGCCTATAGGGGTATCAATACCAAACAAGACCTTATTTGCACCTACCTCATTCAAAATTCTACGCTGCCACTCTTTATTATATGATGTATATGAAATATCAACGAATACATTTGGGTAATCTTTAATCAGTTCAATCGCACTATCTAAAGGACAAGAATGATAAAGTATTAACTTGGTTTTGGGATGTTTTTCCAGAAGCGGCTTGAAATTTTGAGCGTTAGATTTTTTACTGTAGTCAGTGTGAGTGACAATAACGAATCGGTTTTTCTCTGCTGATGCAAAAACATCAGATAATGTCTGAAGACTAGCAATATAGTTATCAACAGAAGGATGTAGTTTTATTCCGGCGACTACATCGCGATTTTTTAAAATAAAAGATTCAGATTTTTTCCACCACCCTTTACTTTTTGTTTCAGGCATTATCAACATTCGGGCAATATCGCGGTTAGCGCGTATTATTGGGAGGTGTTTCTTATATGAGCGTGAAATTATATAAATTTTCTCAAGGTTCTCGCGTCGCGCAAGATTAATAAGCACAAGAGGATTTTGTTTAAAGGTATGGGCATGGACATCAATTAAAGGAAGCTCATCCAGTGAAATATTATTGTTTTCAGCATTACATGAGGTTAACTGTATGAATAGTACAGTGGAAATTAATATAGTAATAAATTGTTTAATATTAGGTTCATATATATCCTTAAAAATAACTACAATTTTTACAGCATTAATTACCATGGTTTTATTTAAGAGATATAACAACTTGATTAAGGGAATTTTAAAAAGTTCTAACGAGTGATAACGAGCGGTCTTGACTTGCTTGTATGGTTCAATCATCCTAGTTTACCACCCATTAATGTAAGGTAAAGCTCGTAACCTGTTACAGCAAGTTACCGGTTCAGCAGTTCAATGAACTGAGCATAATTTATGAAACTAACTTGTATGACTTTAACTTTAAACCCACCAAAGTAGTGACAAGTTCTTCTTAGATTACTATATTTTGTAATTGCATACCTCTTCTAGCTTATTAAATTTAGGAGTTGGCTTTATCCGGGGAAATTCATGTCAGAGTGTATGTAATTGTTAGACATTTACTGTGGGACAGACTACAGAAAATGTCATAGGCCACCCTAGTGTTCTATTACTTATAATTTTGTAATTTTCTGCATTCGATTGTTCCATGATTTTATTAAGGTCTTCTTTTCCAAAGAGAAGAAGGTTATCAACGTTCCAGTAAGGATTATTAAGCTCGCACCACTTATAAAAACTTTTATCAAACCAGTGTCTAAAAAAGACATCCGTATGGCTTTCGATTGGGAACCATTTATTTGGAGTAGTAAAAAATACGTTTTTACCAACCCGTAGCATTTCATTAAGAAACACTAACTGAGCCGCTCTATTTCCAACATGTTCAATAACGGCATTTGAAAATACCCAATCAAATTCATTCTCCGAAAAAGGGAAAATATCCCCAGGATATTCAACAAACTTTTTATTAGGATATTTTCTTCTCATGCCATCCATTGGATTTACTGCCAATCCAGTATATTGACTATCGTTGAGCCTAAAATTACTTAGAAACAAATTGGTCGAATCATTAACTTCATCATTTGTAACTCCAACATCAAGAACAGATGATTGTTTGTCACATAGGGAATAAAAATGGTCTAATTTTTTAGACCTAGATCTATGCATGACAGAATTTTTTACCTTATGGAATATTGACACTATTGACATCCTCTCATATTTTTAACTATCTTTATAAAAAATATAATAATTTTTATTTTATATAAAACTTTATTCAAGTATTTTTTTTATTGATTCCACCGCACGATCAGCTGTATACCCATCCCATAAATCAGGAACTTTGTATTTCATATTGTAATCAGCAGACAATATATTTTTAACTCTAGAATTAATATCAGCAATAGTACATAACTGGTTTGTGCCCTGTGTAATTGTTATTGGTCTTTCCGTATTTGGTCTAATAGTAAGGCATGGGATACCAATGTAAGTTGTTTCTTCCTGAATTCCACCAGAATCTGTTATAACAAGACGGCAGTTGAAAACTAAACTCATGAACCTAATATATGATTGAGGTTCTACTAAAGTTATTCGTTCATTATTGGATATAAGTTGCATAAAACCAGCTTCTTCAAGGTTTTTTCTTGTTCTGGGATGTAATGGAAAAACCAAAGGTAGCAATTCTGCTGTTTCATTAAGCATGGTACAAATTTTTTTTAATGTTTCTTTATTATCAACGTTAGAGGGTCGATGTAGTGTCACAACAGCATAATTAGACTTTTTAAGATTAAATTCTTCGCATACATTTTCTTTTTCAATCGATGCTCTCATCATTTCCAAAGAATCGATCATAATATTACCAATTCTAACGATTTTTCCCTTCGTAACACCTTCATTTATCAAATTTTCATCACCATCTTCAGAAGGTGTCCATAGCACATCAGAGATTGTATCAGTTAAAATCCGATTAATTTCTTCCGGCATGCCACGATCAAATGATCGAAGCCCAGCTTCTAGATGGACAATCTTAGTTTGAGTAAATGGTAAATTCTTTTCAGGTGGATAATGATACTTTGAACATGCCATCGCACAAGCTATTGTGGAGTTTACATCCCCAACGACGACCGTAAGCTCTGGCGATTCCTTTTTAAGTATTTCTTCATAGGCAATCATTACCCTGCCTGTCTGTTCGGCATGAGAACCACTTCCGACTTCAAGATGGATATCTGGTTCAGGTAATTTAAGATCAGTAAAAAAAGCATCTGACATATTTATGTCATAGTGTTGCCCAGTATGAACAATTACGGGATTAGCCCAATCAGTTGCTTTAAGGGCATGATATAATGGAGCAACCTTCATAAAGTTTGGCCTTGCCGCGACTATAAGGTGAATTTTTTTACCCACAGTTTTATAACTCCTACATATTGTCTCAATGACTAGGGAGACCTGTTTGTCCCTAAAGGTTTTTTGTACCAACTAAAATTACTATAGAGTACATCCTTGGTAGATTAATTTTCATAGAAAATATATTCCTGAATGGACTTAGTACGGTAAATATTATACGTCTCCTATTTTGAGAGTATTTAATGACTTTTGATAACTTCAGACTCAGTAACGACTTTCTTTTTGGGTTACGTTGAAAACTCCCTAATATTTCTTTTCGCTTATTAAAATAAATTGTATTGTCATTAGGTGGTATGAATCCATAACCTTTTATAACAAAGTAATCGATTAAGCTTTGAAATAAAGTACTTTCATCAATTGATTTATCACTAAAAATTTTGAGTCTTTCAGCAAAAGTAATTAATCTATATTTATGTTTTTTTGAAAGATTCCTGTTTAGTATAAATGCATGGTAGACCAATCCTAAAAAAGTCAGCATTTCATTTGGATGATAAATGCTTCCCATCATTTTTTTACTTTCAAATAATTCTCTCTCAAATTCTTCAGGAAATAGGTTTTGCCTTGTTTCATAGACTTCAAAGAGAATCAATTGCTTTGACACGTCAACATGCATATGTCCGGCATTTTTATCAATAGACTCTAAATCACCTAATACATATAAAGTTTCTTCTCTGTCTTTAACCAGTAAATCAACATCACCTTTGTTCTTTGAAAAATATTCAAGATTAACATTCTCAACGTTGCGTAAAACAAGATATTCACAGCATTCATTTAGAACGTAAAATAATTCATCAAAATTAACCCAGCCGTTAGTTCCAGATAAATCTTTTTTTAATAAAACAACATCATTAGTATCATTTTGTGAAGCATGTTCTTTTTCAAAGTCAGCTAATGAGATCCCTAACAAAAGAACTAAATCATGTCTTAACTCTTTAATATCATTGGTGCTATGAATTCTATGGCCGCCGCCAGTTATTTCACGATACCGAGCTTTAGCATCAAACATATTAGAATTAACTAATTTTATACCTTTAGATGTATCACGTTTTTCATACCGAGGATTATTATCGCGTACAATTATCAGTAGGAATTCACCACTACCACAATGTTGAGCCTTGTGAGAATTTTTAGGTAATTTTTCACCATAAAACCTTGTGAAGTTGTTGGCAACTTGATATGGAGACCAAGTAATTCCATAAACTTTCATTATTTCAAAGTTTAATTTTATATCATCTAGTACAGCTTTCTCATGAACCCTACCGTTTTCCCATATAATAAATAAATGTATCTCTTGTTCCATATTATCAATTTATATCCATTACAATAGTAACCTGTAGCCTAAAAAGAATCATCACGGATTATATAACCATTCCTTAGAATACTGTTTATATAAGTTTTTAGAATTGCCTTATCATTATACCTTGACTCTAGTCTATTTGCTAATGTTTTCAATGAGTTAGAAATCCGAGCAGTTTCTTTTTAGCTACTCTAAAATCAGGATTTTCAGAACAAAGCCTTTATTGATCCCTATTCACCCAGTTTTTCATAGAAACTATTATTTTTTATAAAATAATAATTTCATAGTAACCAAACTATCTCTCTTAAACACATATAGAAAAGTTGCATGCGCTGATATACCAATAACCGTACCTGAAAAAAGAATCACAAAGTCTGAATGGTTTGATCCAACATATTCCAACAATAATTTTAGCAAAATATATATTGGTAATGTGCTTATGCAGAGATCCATTAATGTATATGTAGATGAGCGTAGGCAAACTTTTAAATTATTTTTCAGAAAAATGAAATCACTTAAAATTCCAAATAATTCAGATATAACTAATATAATACCAAACCCTACCAGACCAAATGGTATTGCAAATGGAATCATCGATACAAGGAAAATGAGTCTCAATAAATTCGACCACAGAGGGTAATGTGGTTTTCCACGCGCTAAAAAAGAAGCATGCAATAATGTAGGAAATATTCTCAGCGCACCGTATATACATACAATTGACAGTATACTTTGCGCGCCAACCCATTCTTTCCCGAACAAAAACAATATAAAGCTATCTGACAATGCACTTAATATAATAAATATAGGGATTATTATAAGACCAGACAGATACAAAGTACTTATGAGCTGTTTAGAGACCTCATCAGCATTATCTTGAATTTTAGAATACTGTGATAACAAAATCTTTGAAAATGGTGTATAGAAAACATTGATCATTAATAGGATAACTTTTTTAGCAAGATCATATATGCCTAGCGCCGCTAATCCAAAAAATGTAGAGACAACGATAGAATCTAGCTTATTACTAAAAAAAACCAACTGTTGATTCAATATCACTTTACTTGAAAATGAATAAAGCTCTTTTACTGCTTCAAGACTAATATTAAAACATGGCCTCCATTCACTAACTTTCCACAACACCATCAAACTTACTGTATATGAAACCACTTGTTGTCCCACAATACTCCACACCCCATAGTCATTGAACGCCATAAAGACACCAACCACACCACCAATAAGTGACGCTGTTAAGCTACGATACGATAGATCACGAAATCTCATATTTTTAATAAGTATTGCAACCTGAATTCGCGTTAATCCAGAAATAACTATGACGACTGATAGAATCATTAAAACATCTACCAATCTTGGTTCATCATAGAAAGTTGCAATAGAAGGAGCGAATAAGAATATAAATGCAAATAATATTAGCGATATAAATAAATTCATCCAAAAGGCTGCATCAATGAGTTGATTACTTAGATTTTTTTTCTGAATTATTGCATTTCCCAAACCTTGATCAGCTATAGTCTCCATGTAATCAGTTACAATTCTAGCTAAAGCTACAACACCAAATTCTGTAGGAGTCAGGAATTGTGCTAATATTACATAGACTACAAACCCAATTGCTTTATTCAAACCATTTTCAGTAAAAGCCCAGATCCATGCTGTAGAATTGTTGTTTTTTTGTTTTGAGTCCATAAAATATTAATATCAACCTTTTATATAAGTTGTATGTATAGAGTTAATGAAATTATTTAGTTTATCTTTAAGGATTTATTGGTAATTTATATGAGTTATTTTTAACGTCTTTCTCAATCTTAATTATCCAATCATCTATATAAATCTTCGTTTTTTCTTCAACGCAATTATTTTTATTCCTAAGCACTTCTTTTAAAATTAGTTGAAGTGAATAAAAATCATTCCATACCAGGCCTGGAGGACTATATTTTTTATTTAATGTATGAAGAGTTTTTTTTTCATTCTTATTGTTTATATTAAAACTTTTAAATTTATTGCTATCATCTAAAGATGCCATAAGCGTTAAATCAATTATTTTTAATTTATTATTTTTTATAAGAAAATTATCTAGTTTAATGTCTCTATGAATTAATCTTAGTGAATTTATTCCTGAGATAACTTTATAAATATCTGAAATCAACTGGGGATTTTCAAGTATGTTGTTATTATTTAATGTTGTGCTTTCAAAGAACTCATAAATAACGTAGCGAATTTTACCTGTGTTTTTAAACGCAATGATTTTAACTAAATATTTATCGAGTTTATTTTTGCATTTCTTATAAGCTAAAACATCATTATTTATAAGATGATATTTTGTATCAAACTTTATAAATACTTTTTTCTTTCCAATTTCGCCAGTAAAATAAGCATAACCATTTAAGGGAGCTTTGCCAGAGAATATGACACATTTTTTAACACCAGCTCTTCTCAACACAAATTTAAATGGAATAAAATAAAATGTCATAAAAACAATATCGAGCAACATTTTTTTCACGGGTTATATCCTGCTTGAAGATAAGAGTACTCTGAATAATAGATGTATTTTTGAATCATGAACAATATCCTGTATTTTCACTTTTTATTTCAGCTGATTTGCTCTTCTTCCGTCAGACTTCGGCAACCTTTGTTCTAGGTAAAGCACACAGACTGAGGTGTATGGCCTATTCTTTCTTTTCCCAGAATAACCTGTACCAAATTAATCTAAACACAAAATTTTGTTTCTTTTTTGTGTTTAGACTAACTTCGGTACCATTTAACCCATATTTTTTTGTAGTGTAATAGCAATAATACTTACACCATTATTATTAGTACCACCTACCCACCATTAATGTATTTTCCATATGCATATTTTTTATCAAATTAAAAATCAATGTTATTTTTAATAACCTGTCAAGCATTAGATTTCACACTGGAACATTTACTGTCCAACACAAATGATATTTTCGGCACAAAAGAATACTGAAAAGTACAATTAAATTTATAAATATATAAATTTGTTTATATTTTATCTCTTGTGACTCTTTATTGACCACTCATCAAATCGGTTTACAACCGCTTGCCATTCTTCATGTTTTTCGCTTGTTGAAAATCCTATTTTATAGAGAACCCAATGCGCCCAGGCACGACTCACCGGCCATAGTTTTAATAACCAACCACCAATTTTCTGTTTTCTTACGGGAAAGTGTTTATAAATCAATAACATTTTAGCATTTAGTAAACGTACCAATTTATCAGCTCTTACTTTTTCTGATGCACCACCATAGTGAATAATTGTAGCGTCTGAGTTAGCGATAGGCTTTGCTCCATAAGCTCGAGCTCTTAAGCATAAATCAGCCTCCTCTCCATACATAAAAAAATCTTCATCGAAACCATTAAGCTTTTCCCAAAGATCAGTTTTTATTAGCAAAAAACTACCTTCAACAATATCAACATATCGAATACCATCACGATTCCAACCCCCTATTCCTTCCGGATTTAAAACACTTGATTTGCGGAAAATTGATGAAAGCCCAGTTGCCTGTAATAATAAGCTCCAAATTGTTTGTTGTGAATAAGATGACCCAGGATTTAACGAGCCATCTGAAAATATAGTTTTCCCTCCCCATATTTTTGCTTGAATATTAGTATTTGCAAACTCGAATAATTTATCAATAGCACCATCTAAAACAACTGTATCAGGATTAAGTAAAAGAATAAAATTTCCAGTTGCTTCTTTAGTAGCAACATTGTTACCAATAGCAAAACCATAATTTTTTTTAGAGGCGATAAGTTTTATTTTATCGCCAAATTCAGAATCTATTACCTCTGCAGAACCATCTGACGATGCATTATCTAATACTATTATTTCAAATTCTGTAGTTTTAGTTTCTCTGTACACTGAACGCAGGCACTCAAGTGTAATTTCACGCGTGTTAAAACTAACAATAATTATAGATAGACTTGGCACATTTAAATTATTTTCATCCATTTTATATACTCACTATTCTCCAACACTTTAATGTCCGTAAAATTTTTATTGGCGTCTTAAAAACACCAATAATAGAATTCAATCATTCTAAAATAAAATCATTAATTACAGATAAACTATAATCACCTTAAAATAATCCTTGTAACTATTGGAGCAATAAAAATCTATTATTTATAAATATATTAATTACGCTGATCATTTTTATATGTTATATTAGCTGCCACCTGCATTTTAAATATTGCCGCACCCAAGCCAAAAATAAAGAAAAAATATGGCATATTACTTCCAAAAAAGTCTACTGTAAAACCAATTAAAATAAAGGAGATCATTGTCACCAGCCAACCCATTGAAAGTAACTTATATTCCGATAATTGTTTCAAATCTTTCAATTCGTTAACTTTTCTCATTAGTGAAAATATCGACCAGCTTAGAAAAATTATTGCAGGAACTCCATAACGCATTGTTTGAAGTAACCAAAAACTATCTACTGTGTCGCTCACCATCCAATCTATTCTCACCCAATCGTTAAACCCTAATCCAAATACAGGATTATTTATGATGTTTTGTATTCCATATTCCCATATCAAAATACGGTAGTATGAAGTTTGTGAGTCAACTGTTATTCTCGATAGTATTGCCATCAAAGGTGAACGATCTGAATAAAACAAAAGAAAAACATACATGCATACCATTGAAATAAAGATTATTTTCCATCTATATCGAATAAACGCAGCATATTTATTCCAAAAAACTATAAAAAATTGCACCATAATTACTAACACAGGTGCTGAAGATAAAGTTGTGAATGTCGCTGCAATTAAAGTAATAGATTTCAAAACTTTTGGCTTTAACATAGATCGTGAGCTATACCAAAACAGACCTAGTATCGCCGAAAAAAACACACCTAATAAAATCGGATGGCTAAATGGACCAGTTGCACGAATTAGACCAAAGCGAGCCTCATCCTTAAAAGGATAGTATATTCCCGTGACTGATGATGCCAATTCATGAAAAATATGTACGCCTGTAAAATTCTCAATAACAAGAAACGGTAACAACAACATTGCAAGAAATACCAATAAATTTGTAACCCCATAAATATGTGATGGTTTTTTAATGAAATATCTTGCAGTAAAATAACTAACTAATATTTCAAGCAATGATAACCCGCCGCTCTTTATTGCGGTAAGAAAGCCATGATGAATTATTAGAGATAAAAACAACCAAAGCACAAATCCAATTAACGCATAATCGTGAGCATACTTCTTAATAGGTGAGCGGCGTATTATTAGAAAAACTGACAATACCAGCAACACAATTTTTGTCATTGTTAAATTCAAGCCGCCAACATTAAAAAAAAGCTCAGTAGGAAGACAAAATGATATAAGCAATAGTGCAACGGGCATTGGGGTATCACGCATTGATACTCTTTTACTTTTTGATTTCACTATAAAACCTTTGTCTGGCTGAATATTTTCCACATCAAAATATTTTTATGAAAAAAATCTGGAAATTCATTTTCGAGTTTAACGTCGTCCTATTCCTCTATAGATAATACCTTGTTCAACTAAGGTCTCATTCTCAAGGCAGTTACGCCCATCGACTACTACTTCAATACCTAAGCTAGAAAGACTTAATTTATTTACCTTACCAATACAATCATCATGGTCAGTAACAATAAAAATTGCCTTACTATCTTTCAATGCTTCTTCTAATGTGTCTGATGTATTTTCTCTACTAATCCAGCTATCATAAATACTTAGCTCAGCACCTTTCTTATTTAAAATATCTCTTATCTCATAGAATGGTGACTCACGCGCATCATCCACATTTTTTTTGTATGCGACACCCAGTATAGTTACTTTTGTCCCTTTAATAGGAAGTCCTTTTTCATTTAGAGCATCTTGTAAAAGTGATACAGCAAAATCGGGCATGCCATTATTTGTGTTTCGTGCTAACTGTATAATCTCAGGCATGTAACCTGCTTTTTTAGATGCATCTTTTAACCATTCTGGATCTACCGCAATACAATGACCACCTACTCCAGCACCAGGGAAAAATGGGCCTTTACCAAAAGGTTTTGTCGACATACCGTCAATAACATCAACCACATCTAAGTTTAATACGTCACTTATCTTGGCTAATTCATTTACAAATGCGATGTTGACATCACGAACTGTATTTTCCATTGCTTTTACAGCTTCTGCATCACGAATTGTATGCATCATGGTCACGCTACCTAGTGGTGGATTTGCTACTTCATAACCGGTCTTTGTGTCTGTAAGAGCAAACTTCGGGCGTAAACTTTTTCTTACATCTCTAACATCATAAATCTCACCACCCAAAATAGAACCATATAATTCTGCAGCCTCTTTAACACCTTTTTGAGTTGTTGCGCCTACCACACGAGGAATGTTTTCGGTTGTCCAAAAGCTATCTCCAGGATTAACTCGCTCAGGACAATGCGCAAGCTCAAAGTCTACTCCGCAGATTTTACCGGTTTTATCCTCAAGGTAAGGCAAGACAATATCATCACACGTGCCAGGAAAGACGGTTGATTCAACTACAACTAAATCATTGTTTTTAATATGTGGAGCAATTACATCCAGCGCACTGATAAGGGGTGTTATGTCTGGGTCATTATTGCTGTCGATAGGGGTAGGAACACAAATTAGGTAAGCATTACAGTTTGATAGCTTTTCATTTTCTGCTGTTGGATGAAAATTTCCACTGTCATTTGCTTTACTAAGCAATGACTCAACTGTCTCATCTACAATGTGTGACTTGCCATTTTTTAAAATATCGACAACTTTTTGATTTGATTCAAAACCAACTACTTGATAGCCTTTCACTGCACATAAAGATGCTAAAGGTAGCCCTACATATCCAAGACCAATTACTGCTATTTTATGATTACTATTGCTCACAATGAACTTACCCTAAATTTAAAATGTAATATATTAAATTAATATATTAGAATTATGTTCTAACCTACTTTCTCGCTTTTACCTGAAAAAACACCAAAATGTTCTTTATTTTTAA
>Ga0224506_10002580_pt1 | contig 12262 bp, 10 predicted proteins | sample SF_Jan12_sed_USG_2_FD_169108 | JGI IMG/M metagenome (GOLD analysis project Ga0224506, IMG submission 169108) | Sediment microbial communities from San Francisco Bay, California, United States - SF_Jan12_sed_USGS_8_1 | ecosystem: Environmental > Aquatic > Marine > Sediment | place: USA...
TGAAGGTCTGTGGTAGACTACCACGTCGATAGGCTGGAAGTGTAAGTGTAGTGATGCATTGAGCTTACCAGTACTAATAGACCGTGCGACTTGACCCCTTACCTTTCCCCTCGTTGTCAAAGAAGACAAGATAAAATTTAAAGTGGGGGCGCAAGCCCCTTTATTATATTTTGTAGTCGAGAGGAGAAATGAGAGAAAGAGATATTTTTGAAGAGATAATAGATATAGGGAAAAGACGCGGAGTTTTAACCTATGATGAAATAAATGAAGCACTCCCTTCTGAGTTTTTTTCGCCTGATGAATTAGAAGACCTTATGGATATTCTTCAGGATATGGGCGTTAAAGTTGTGGACCACGAGGAAGCACTTTTACCTGGTGAAGAAATTGAAGAAGAAGAAGAATATGAAAAGACAGAGGATCTTGTACAGGCCTATTTTTATTCAATGGGGGACATTTCTATCCTGACAAAGGATGAGGAAACTGATCTTGCGAAAAAACTTGAGGAAGGGAAAGCAATTATAAGAGAAATAGTTACTTTCCTCCCACTTTACAAAAAGCTTGAGGCGAGCATGAATGGGGACGAAGAGGAGTTAAGTTTAGAAGAAGAAAGAGGTGACAGAGCCATTATCGCGAGCGTGGAAATTATTGAAAACCTTATGAAGGAAATTGAAACTGAAGAAAGTAAAATTGCAAAGTATGGCTCACTCGGAGAGTTTAAAAAAGTCATTTCAGCGAAGAAGAAAAATACTAACACTAAAAAACTTGAAGTATTGGCAAAAGAGATAGAAAAGGTTTACAAAAAGATAGAATCTGAAGTAGGGGTTAAGGTAAATGATCTTAAAGATATGTGGACCCGCATTTTAAAAGCTAAAACACTTATCTCAACTGCGAAAAATGAGCTGATCACACGCAACCTCAGACTTGTAGTTAATATTGCAAAGAATTATGTTGGCAGAGGACTTCCTCTCCTTGATCTCATACAGGAGGGTAATATAGGCCTTATGAAAGCTGTAGATAAATTCAAATATGAAAAGGGCTTTAAGTTCAGCACGTATGCTACCTGGTGGATCAGGCAGGCAATCACAAGGGCTTTGATAGACCAGACAAAAACAATCAGAGTTCCTGTTCATATGATGGAATTTTATAACAGGGTTACCAAGGCATCAAGAGAATTAACACAGCAACTTGGGAGAGAACCAACTAATGAAGAGATCGCCCAGAAACTCGTGGTTCCGATAAGGAAGGTTGAGGAGGTCTTTAGAGCAATACAAGATCCCATTGCACTCCAAACACCTGTAGGAGATGAGGACACAGAGCTTGAAGATTTTATAGGCGACAAGAACAGCCCCTCACCTTATTCTGACGCAGAAAAAACTGAAACTTCTGAACAGATCCAGAGGGTGCTGAAGACCTTAACACCCAAAGAGGAAAAAGTGATAAGAATGAGATTTGGAATAGGTGTGGATAGAGATCACACCCTTGAGGAAGTTGGGAGACATCTTTCTATAACAAGAGAAAGAGTGAGACAGATAGAGGCAAAGGCATTACGAAAGCTTAAACATCCAAGCAGGCTTAGAGTTCTTAAGACACTAACTATTTCTACTTAATTCCTTCTACAGTATCTCCTTTTACAGCTTCAATATTAGTTTTTCTGACTATCGCAGTTGCGGTTGATTCCCTGGTGTTTATAACCTGAATGACACCGTTTAATTCTTTATATTTTCCTGCAGTGATTGCAAGCATGTCCCCAGCTTCTAAGCCATCTTTTTTCCCTCTGTCAATATAGACAATATCCCATGTTCCATTGACTGTACGCAGATATCTTGTAGTGACGATATAACCATTAATATCAGGCTTTCTCGGGGAATCAATTGCAAGAGGAGGTTCGATCTCATAAAAGTTTATAAGAAAATCTCCAACAAGGATTTCATTATAAGATGATGTGATTTTGACTTTTGGCAAATTGTTTCTCAGACTCACAACTTCAGCAATCCCAGGGATTTCGATAAGATAGCCGAGCTTGTCACCAGATTCTGGATGGTTTACTTTTTCTACAGAACGAATGATATAAAATTTATCTCCGATTTTTGGGGGATAGATTGTTTCGATATAAGCATAATCGTCTTTCCCGAGTGAATTTCTTCCTGATTGAGAGTCAATGATCTCGCCATGACGCGGGATTGATTCAGCAATGTAGCCGCTTGAGAGCAAGAGGTGTTTGTCAACGAGATATTCTTTTTTCACTGGTTCGATCTTTTTTACTATTTCTTTTGGGGGCTCCTCTTTTTTAATTTCTACTTCTTTCTTTGGAGTCTCAGGCAGTGATATTTCTTTCTGCAGAATATAGAGCGGGATCCTAATTTTTTGCTTGGGATAAATTTTATCAGGGTTAGTTATATCGGGATTTTCCTTCCATATTTTTGGCCAGAGAAAAGGGTCTTTTAACTCTTTCTTGGAAATATCCCAGAGGGTATCTCCCTTTATAACAGTGTAGTCTTTATATTCTTGATCCTGTGCTATTGAAAAAGAAGGTAGTAAGAAAAAAAGTAATAAAATTAAAGTTATATTTAATACAAGTGTTTTTCTTTGCATAAATAACTCTCCTTTTTAAAAATTTTGCTTTACATAAAAATAACGAAGATGCTGTAAACTGTCAAGTATTATTATATAGATATCCTCACTTAAACTATTTTTATAGTTTCTGATATACTTATCTATGCAGCATATCAGGATCATATTCGGGATTATATTCGCATCTATTTTGTTATTGGTACCGATTTCTATTTTTGCCTCAGAGGTTACCTCCGTGAGAACGTTTCTTTCTCACGGAGTAAAAGAATACAGACTGGACAACGGGCTAAAAGTAATAATTATTGAGGAGCATAAAGCGCCTATAGCAACATTCCAGGTATGGTATCGCGTGGGATCAAAAGATGAGCCTATTGGCAAATCCGGGTTAAGTCATCTTCTTGAACACATGATGTTTAAAGGCACCTCTCAGTATGGCTCAAAGATGTTTTCAAGGATTGTTCAAAAAAATGGGGGAATGGATAATGCATATACAACAAAAGATTATACAGTGTATTTTCAGATTTTTTCCTCAGACAGGATAACACTTTCAGTTGACCTCGAGGCTGACAGGATGAGGAATCTGACAATAGACCCCAAAGAAACACTTTCAGAAAGAAGCGTTGTTATGGAGGAACGAAGGTTGAGGTATGAGGATGACCCACAGAACTCTTTATTCGAGGAGCTTATTGCAGCCTCATTTAAAGTGCATCCCTATCAAAGGCCGGTTATTGGATGGATGTCTGACCTTAAGTCTATAGAGAGAGATGATTTATACAACTATTATAAAGCTCACTACACACCTGATAATGCTGTTCTCGTCATTGTAGGAGATGTGAATCCTGATGAAATGATAAAAAAGATCACGCACTCTTTTGGAAATATTCAGCCCGGTCCTCCAAAGATAAAAGTCATAAGTTTTACAGAGCCTGAACAAAAAGGTGAAAGGAGGGTCTTTCTGAAGAAGGAAGCAGAACTACCCTATCTCCTCATCGCATTTCACACTCCTCATTTCCCCCACGAAGATAGCTATGCCCTCGATGTATTAGGTCTTATATTATCTGGCGGGAAAAGCTCGAGACTTTATAAATCTCTTGTATATGAAAAAAAGGTCGCTCTTAATCTATATGCTGATTACGATGGGTTTCATAAAGATCCATATTTATTCATGTTTGCAGCAACAGCCTCTCCCGGAAAAGAAATAAAAGAGGTTGAGGATGCACTCTATGAGGAGATCGAAAAGCTCAAGAAAGAGCCACCTTTGGAACGAGAGGTTCAGAAGGCAAAAAATCAGATAGAGTCTTCATTTATAATGGGGCAGGATTCCATTTATATGCAGGCGATGAAATACGGTATATTCGAAATGCTCGGAGACTGGAGGCTTATTGACAGGTACCTCGATAGTATCAGGAAAGTAACCGGTGAGGACATTGTAAGGGTGGCGAAAAAATATTTAAAAGAAGATAACAGGACAGTTGGCATTTTAATACCTATAAAAAGTGAGAAATAAGAAATTAGAAATGGGAAACAGGAAATTGAAAAAAATTTGTTTTTTTGCTCTCTGGTTTTTATTTCTCATTTCCCATTTCTTATTTCCTCATTACGCAGATGCGCTTGAAGTAAAAAAGACTGTTCTCCCAAATGGCCTTACCGTCATTCACTCAGAGAAACATAGTCTTCCCATTGTGATGGTGACACTCCTTATAAAAGCAAGTCCACTCAATGAACCGAAAGAAAAGGCAGGTCTCGCCAATCTTACTGCAGATCTCCTCACAGAAGGCACAAAGAATCGTACGTCTTCTGATATAAGCGAAGAGATTGAGTTTATTGGTGCGTTACTTGATGCATCGGCTGGTAAAGATTATACAGTAGTTACCTTATCAGTTTTGAAAAAGGATATTCATAAAGGGTTCGAACTTTTTTCTGATATCCTGCTTCATCCTGTCTTTCCACAAACTGAGATTGAGAGAAAAAAAAGGCTCATAAAAGGTTCTCTGAGACAAAGCGAGGAAGATCCTTCTTTTCTTGCGGAACGCGCTTTTAAAAGGGAGGTATTCGGAGAACATCCCTATGGAAGGCTCATAGAGGGTTCGGTTGAGACTATTGATACCATAAAAAGAGAGGATTTGACAAAGTTCTATTCAGATTATTTTCTTCCTCATAATTCATTATTATCAGTTGTAGGAGCTCTTACACCAGAGGAACTCAATGCTTTAATTGGAAAATACCTTGGTGAATGGAAGAATGCTGAACTGCCATATAATCCCTCCTCACCCCCCTTTAGTAAAGGGGGGCAGGAGGGATTATTAGATGAAAAATCATCGAAGAGAATTATAAAAATAGACAAAGATCTCACACAGGCAACTATTATACTCGGACACCTCGGCATAAGCAGGGATAACCCTGATTACTACGCAGTATCTATAATGAACTATATCCTCGGTGGGGGAGGCTTCTCATCAAGGCTTATGGAGTCTATAAGGGATGAGATGGGTCTCGCCTACGATGTCAGCAGTTCATTCACTGCTCCTAAAGAGACTGGTGACTTTCAAGCAGAAGTTCAGACAAAAAATGAGTCTGCAAATAAAGTTATTGATGAGATACGCAGACAGATGAACAGAATAAGAGAAGAAAAGGTTTCAGATGAAGAATTATCAGATGCAAAGTCTTATCTCACAGGGAGCTTCCCCAGAAGGCTTGATACGAATAGAAAGATTGCCGATTTTCTAACCACTGTTGAATTCTATAATCTCGGGCTTGATTATGTAGAAAAATATCCTGGGTATATAAATTCAGTAACAAAAGATGACATCCTTAGAGTTGCAAGAAAATACTTTAACCCTGAGAATTCTGTCCTTGTGGTTGTTGCAAATCAGGAAAAGGCAATGCTGAAGCAACAATAACAGGTTATCTTACTCTGAATAACCTACAATAGAGATTCCTGCCTTTTTTGACTCTTCAATCATCTTATCTTTGTTAAGGATAAGGCATTTTTCTGCCTCAAGAGCAAGAACTCTCGCACCTACCTCGATCATTGCCTCTAATGTATCTAACCCTACAACAGGTACATCGAATCTCATATCCTGATCGGGTTTGCTGACCTTCACTACCACAGCTTCTTTGCCGGCGAGCTTCCCACCTCTCTTTATCGCCTCGTCAGTTCCCTCAATGGCTTCCACAGCCATCACAGCCTGATTTTTAACTACAACAGTCTGTCCTATGTCCAGCCTGCCTATTTCTCTTGCAATCTTCCAACCGAAGGCAATATCTTTCCATTCGTCTTCAGTCGGGCTCCTCTCTGTGAGTACTCCTTGAGAAATTGTCAGATTTGAACTGAAGGAGGTTATGTTGAGCAGATGGATGCCCTCTTTTTCGAGTTCCTTTGCAAGGGCTAACAGGATCGAGTCGTCACTTCTGTTTTTTAACGAGAAGAGGAATTTTACTGCCCTTAGGTCTGGAACAATTTTGCTTTTATAGAGAAGTGATTTCGGCACTTTCCCAGCCATAAGTGCTTCATGAATATGATATCCTTTGAGACAGTCTATAATCTTACCGAGTTTCCCGACATTTACCCATGTGATCTCATCCACATATGAAGAGAGGGTGCTGTCAGCAAGAGGTTCAAGCGCAACAGCGAATACAGTATATCCCTGTGCCCTTGCTTCTGATGAGATGGCCTTCGGGAGTTCTCCAGTCCCGGCAATTAAACCGATTTTCTTCATGAATATCTAACTGATACATGATGCACGATACATAATACACGATATAAAACACAAAAGACATCCTGCATCATGCATTGTGTATCTTGCATCTTATTTTATTACCTGCAGATGCCTCTTTTGTTTGCTTGGATGAACTCGATCAGATGCTTTATCTCATCTGTATATGGAAGATCTTCTTGTATTTTCTTAACAGCGTCATTCAGGGTCCTCTTCTCTCTAAACAAAATCTTGTATGCCTTTTTGAGGTTGTTTATTGTTGAGTCAGAAAAGTTGTTTCTTTTTAATCCTATAGTGTTCAGGCCGAAGAGTTTTGCTCTCGCACCTGAGGCTATGGTATAAGGGAGAATATCCTGTCCTACTCCGCTAAATCCACCAACCATTGCATATGCACCGATTCTTGTGAATTGGTGAATTGCAACAAGTCCGCCGATCACTGCAAAATCTTCAACAACTACGTGTCCTCCAAGGGTTGCAGCATTTGCCATTATTATGTTGTTGCCTATTTTACAGTCATGGGCTATATGGACATAAGCCATGAGAAAATTTTTGTTTCCAATTGCGGTCACCCCATCTCCACCGACAGATGCCCTGTGGATTGTTATGTATTCCCGTATTATGTTATCGTTCCCTATCTTCACGCTTGTTTTTTCTCCCTTGTACTTCAAATCCTGTGGTGGAAGACCAATACTCGTGTAAGGATAGACTATGCAATTTTCACCTATTTCTGTATTGCTTTCTATAATTACATGTGAAATAAGTTTTGTTCCTTTCCTTATATGAACACCCTCACTGACAATGCAGAAAGGTCCAATGGAAACCCCATCATCTATTTCCGCGTGAGGGTTTACAATTGCTGAGGAGTGGATTTCATTTTTCATATTTTTTATATCTCCTTGTCTGTGACCATTGCGGTGAATTCAGCTTCAGCTACTAATTTTTCTTCAACAGTTGCATTGCCAGAAAATTTCCAGACATTTCCTCTTTTGTGGAGGGTACGGATCTCAAACCTGAGCTGGTCACCAGGGATAACTGGTTTTCTGAATTTTGCTTTCTCGATACTCATGAAAAAAACGGATCTTCCTGTTACTCCCGAACAGTAAGCCAGGATACCTGCTACCTGTGCCATAGCTTCTATAATCAGGACTCCGGGCATTATAGGTTGATTTGGGAAATGCCCCTGAAAAAACTCTTCATTAATGGTCACGTTTTTTATACCTATAGCCTTTGTCCCTGGTGCTATCTCAGTAATCCTGTCCACTAACAGAAACGGATATCTATGTGGTAAAAATTTTTGTATCTCTTTTATATCCATCATGGATGATTTCCTCCTTCGAGTTTTCTTATCTTTTCTTCAAGTTCTTTTATCTTTTTATAAAGTTCTGGCAATTTTGCAAATATGGCCTGTGCCTTCAACCAGTCTCTATGAGGTATTGCAGGAGTACCGGAATATACTCCTTTTGTCACATGGCCCATTATGCCTGATTGCGCACCTATCATAGTTTCCGAATCTATCTTTACATGATCCGAAACTCCAACCTGACCGGCTAAGTAAACAAAATTACCTATTTCTGTGCTCCCCCCGATCCCAACCTGGGCAACAATAATGGAATTCTCGCCAATTTTGACATTATGTGCTATCTGTACAAGGTTGTCTATTTTTGTACCTTTCCCTATTATCGTATTTCCTGTTGTTGCCCTATCAACAGAGACATTGGAACCAATTTCAACATTATCCTCGATCACCACACCTCCCACCTGAGGAATTTTGTAGTGCTTTCCTTCATCAAAAATGTAACCAAACCCATCTGACCCTATTACAGAACCAGAATGTATGATGACCTTATTGCCAATTGTAACATTCTCCCTCAACACCACATTAGGATAAATAGTGCATTCTTTTCCAATGGTAGTATTCTCACCCACAAAGACATAAGGATAAATAATAGTACGGTCTCCAACAGAAGCACCGTCTGATATATAAGAAAATGGGAAGATTGATACATCCTGGCCTATAGTTGCGTTATCTGACACAATAGCATCTTTACTTACCCCTGTTGGTTCTTGTGGTTTTAAATAAAAAAGTTCGAGTAGTTTTGCAAATGCGAGATGAGGGTTTGATACCTTGAGCTGCGTTACATGAAGGTCAGTTATCGGTTCTTTTACCATCACACATGATGCCCTACATTCAGAGAGGTGCTTCTTGTAACTGCCTGTTGAGAGAAAGGTGATATCTCCTTCTCGGGCCTCATTTATGCCTGATACGCCATTAATTTCAATTTCATCCGCCTGAGGCGGACCGATTACTTCACCATTAAGGAGGACTGCAATTTCTTTAACCTTCACTGCTTTTTCGATGTGGCCTTTGACTCGTTATATTTCTTTATGACGCTATCTGTAATATCTATCACTTTATTTGAATAAAGAATAAAGCCTTTATCAACGATAAGGGTATATCCTCCTTCAACTCCAAACTTTTCTGCAATTTCAAAAATCTCCCTTAAAATCATCTTTTTTAATTCCGCATCTTTTTTTCTAAGTTCGGCATCTGAGTCCTGGAGAAGTCGCTGGTATTCCCTGAACATTTTTTCGAGTTCTTCATTCTTGCTTTTCTTTGTCTCTTCAGAAAGAACAGACAATTGTTTTTCCAGGTCACTTTTTAATCTTTCTATAGTTTTACCCTTCTCTTCTATAAGAGACTGTTTCGATTTTGCTAAGATATTTAAGTCAGCGCTTGCCTTCTTTCCTGCTTCAGATTCATCAACAACCTTCTGAAGGTCTATAACCCCTATCTTTACTGAGTCAGCCGCAACTAAGTAAGCCGGCATGATAAAGATAATAAAAAATAAAACAGGCATTAATGTTAAAGTCTTTCTCATTTCTCCTCCTTATATCCGTTTCTAAAAAAAGGTTCCAAACGTGAATTCTATCTTACTTGCATCTTCTCCAGGTTTTCTATCAAGATTGTAACCCCATTCTATCCTGAGTGGGCCAAGCGGAGAAATCCATCGTATACCTACTCCTGTAGAATATCTGAGAGTTCCAATATTTTTAAATGATTCGTACGAATTACCTGTATCGAAAAATACGACACCTTTGAATTTTAGTTGACTCAATATCGGGAAAATATATTCTGCGTTAAAGATCAGTTCTTCTTTGCCTCCTATCACATCTCCTGTCTTTTCATCTCTTGGTCCTGCCTCACCAAATCCAAATCCCCTTATAGTATTTATACCGCCTACATAGAATCTCTCGTACAAAGGCACTTCTTTACCAAAGAGACCTGCAGCATGTCCAAACCTGCCTCTGAGCATCCCGGTGGAATTCCCGAGCGGGAATCTGAGGGGGAAATACCAGGCAGAGTCAACCCCGGTAGTTACAAAGTAGTTAGACCCACCAATGCCTGCATATTTTAAATAAATAGAATTTCTTGAACCCCTTGTTGGGTCAAGGTAACTATCTCTTGTATCCCTTACTAACGAAGGGGTAATACTGCTGGTTATCTTTGTACCTTCCTGCTCTTTTATGACTACAGAAACATTTTCAGCTACATCATAAATTGTTGCACTCTCAAGGTTATAGGTAATTTCACCCCTCACGTATTCGGAAAAGTTCTTTCCAAAGGAGACAGCGAATCCTGTTGCCTTGTTTTTGTATTCCACAAAGTATTCTCTATTGATATTATAAATACTTGCAGAGAAAGAGATGGGCTTGTCCATAAACCAGGGATCCCTGAAGGTAACGTCGAAGTATGAGCTTAAACCTCCGAGCTCCGCCCTGATTTTTATAAGCTGTCCTTTTCCGAAGAGATTGCCCTGTGTTAAATCAATCATTCCGATTAATTGATCAATGGAGCTATAACCTCCTCCGACAGCTATAAAGCCTGTAGCCTTCTCCTTTACCTTCACATTAAGGTCTACCTGTTTTTCCTCTGGCAATGGTTTTGGAATTATCTCTACTGTCTCGAAAAAGTTAAGGTTATTGAGCATTTCATAGCTTCTTTTTAAAAGGGCACTGTTAAAGATATCGCCCTCATCAAGTCTCATCTCTCTCCGTATGACCTTGTCTCTGGTTTTGGTGTTCCCTGAAATCTCGATCCTGCCAGTCTTGTATTTGTCTCCTTCATCAATTTTTAAAAATACCTTTACAACCTTTTTGCTCTCATCAGGGATCAGTTCAGGTGTCACCGTAATAATTGCATATCCATTTTCTGAATATAATTCAGATAGTGAAAGGATATCCTTTCTGAGAGTTTCTTTACTGAAAGGCTTACCAGGTAATAGTGTAATCTTTTTCTTTATCATATCGTCATCGAAAACCTTATTTCCTGAAAATTCGACTGAGGAGACATTGAACTGGTCACCTTCAGAAACTGGTATTGTGATGACCATGCCTTTTTTGTTTTCTATGAGTTGAATCTTTGGTTCCCCGACTGTTGCTTTAATAAATCCATTGTTATAATAAAAATCTTTTATCTTTTCAAGATCTGAATCCATGCGATCTTTTTTATAATAGCCTGAAGAAGTGATAAAGGAGAAAATCCACCATTCTGCGGTCTCCATTACCTTTTTTATCTTGCTTGTAGAAAAAGCCTTGTTCCCTTCTGTAGTTATCTTTTTTATCTTTATCTTTGGACCTTCCTCTATCTGGTAGGTCAGATTAACCTCGTCAGCGCTGATTTTTTTAATCACAGGGACTATATTTGACAGCCAGTAGCCTTCCTCTTCATAAAAGGCCCTGAGTTTGCTTGAGTTGTCCTGAATCAGTACTACGTCAGCAATGGAACCGGTTGTGATGGTGATCTTTTCCTTAAGCTTGGAATCGTCAAATTCTTTGTTACCCTGAAATTCAATTTTTACCACAGTAGGTTTTTCTTTCACCGCATAAATCAGCTTTATGCCACCCTCAAACGGTTCAATCTCGACTTTCACGTCATCAAAGTAACCCATCTTGAAAATATTTTTAATGTCTTCATTTGTTTTAACCTGAGAAATGGGTTCACCTAATTTCTGTGTAATTTTTGACTTTACTGCACCTTCCTCAATCCTTTTAAGCCCTTTAATCTCAATTGACTTCACGATGGGCAGTTCCTGGGCATAGAGATGACCAAATGTAAAAATAAAGATAAGGCATAATAACAGGAATTTTATTTTATGCATCTCTACCTCCTCTATTATTGACACGTAAGTATAGCACCTCTACAGGGGTAGATGTAAATAGAATATTTTGTTAATAAATTCAAAAATTTTCTATTTTATTCATAAAGCTAAAATTATAATTAGTAAGTTATCTAAAATAAAACGAGCAAATAAGTAATTATGATTTATTGATTAATTTTTTTTATTTGACCATTATATAAATATTGTATTATGCTTATATGCTTGCTTTTTAAAAAGGCTTTTAGAAAAAAATCATAGAAAGAGGAGGTTCTTATGAAGAAGTACGAAACACCCTTGCTGGACGAATTGGAAAAGGGGCCGTTTCCAAGTTTCGTGAAAGAGATTAAGAGGGCTGCGGCAAAGAATGTAATGGCCAATGATGAGCTTGGTCAGCTCGAGTACTCTTACAAAACCAACCGTGGATACTGGAAACATGGTGGTATAGTCGGTGTCCTCGGCTATGGTGGCGGGATCATTGGAAGGTATTCAATGCTTCCTGAAATGTTTCCTGAAGTAAAATTCTTCCATACTGTCAGAGTAAATCAGCCTTCTGGCTGGTTTTACACTACAGAGGTTCTGAGGGAACTCACGGACATCTGTGATAAGTATGGAAGTGGTATCATGAATTTTCACGGCTCAACAGGTGATATAATCTTTCTCGGTACGACCACTGAGAATTTAGAGCCTATCTTTGCCGAGCTTACCTCTCATGAAAAACCCCGGCATCTGAGATTTGACCTCGGTGGTTCAGGCTCTGCCTTAAGGACGCCGAGCGCCTGCAATGGGCCTGCCCGTTGCGAGTGGACAAATTATGAT
>Ga0224506_10002581_pt1 | contig 12261 bp, 9 predicted proteins | sample SF_Jan12_sed_USG_2_FD_169108 | JGI IMG/M metagenome (GOLD analysis project Ga0224506, IMG submission 169108) | Sediment microbial communities from San Francisco Bay, California, United States - SF_Jan12_sed_USGS_8_1 | ecosystem: Environmental > Aquatic > Marine > Sediment | place: USA...
TGAACCTTGATGGCTGCACCCGTTGCGGCCGCTGTCAGGACCACTGTCCGGCCTATCTGACAAAAAAGCCCCTGACACCTAAAAAGCTGATCAACGACCTGAAGGATCACCTATCTGCGAGGGCGCCTCTGCTCATCAAAGCTAAAGCCAAAAAGACTGAGCCGGAGGAAGCCGCGCCTCTTGTGGGCAGCATCATCCAGGAGGATGAACTCTGGGCCTGCACAACTTGCCGTTCTTGTATGGAGCACTGTCCGGTTTATATCGAACACGTGGACAAGGTCATCGATATGAGGCGCTACCAGGTGCTCATGGAGAGCAAGTTTCCCGAAGAATTGACGCAAGCCTTCAAGGGGCTGGAGACAAACTCAAACCCGTGGGGCATGGGACGTGATGCCCGGGCTGACTGGATGAAAGAACTGGATGTCCCTATCCTCGCCGAGATTCCCGGTGAAGAGATAGACTTTCTGTTCTTTGTCGGATGCATCCGCTCCTATGATGACCGGAACAAGAAAGTCACAGAAGCCATGACAAGAATACTCCATCATCTCGGTGCTAAATTCGCCATTCTCGGGATAGAGGAAGGATGCTGCGGAGACCCGGCCAGGCGAGTGGGCAACGAGTATCTCTTCCAGACCCTGGCCCAGACCAACATCGAAACCTTTAAGCGTTATCACATAAAAAAAATTCTGACCACCTGCCCCCACTGCTTCAACACGCTCAAAACAGAATATCCGCAGCTTGGTTTCAGCTGTGAGGTGGTGCATCATGCCGAGTTCCTCCAGCAAGCCATCCAGAGCGGCAGCCTGAAATTCGACCATGCTCTGGGAAAAAAGCTTACCTATCATGACCCCTGTTATTTAGGGCGCTACAGCGGCATCTACGAGCCTCCGAGAGATGTGCTCAAATCCATCCCTTCTCTCCACCTCCGGGAGATGGAACATTCCAGAGTCGATTCCCTGTGCTGCGGTGCAGGAGGAGGCTGGATGTGGATGGAGGAGAAAATCGGAAAAAGAATCAACCTCCACCGCCTGGAGGATGCCCTGACAGCAGAGCCTGAATGGATCGCCACAGCCTGCCCGTTCTGCGTGACCATGTTCGACGATGCGATAAAGGATAAAAACATGGAAGACAGCCTTAAGATCTGGGACATTGCCGAGCTGGTGGAACAAGCTATTTTCGGGGAGAAGAAAAAGCCCAGCCTCCCGCCAGAACCCTCGAGCGAACCCCTACCAAAAGATTAGCCTTCTTCGCTAAGACCTTTAAACCCATATTCCCCATATTAAACACATAAATCCCTTAACAAAATCACCCTAAACGGAATCCTGGCTGTTCTCTTTTATAAAGTGGATATGGGGAATATTTATTCAAGTGATTCAACATGTTCAGATAAGCCTTTGAATATTAGAGATAAGACTAAAGTATGATTTTTAAAAAATAATACTTTTGTCCTATATTAAAATTTACTTTTTCTTTGTATAAATGAGCGTTATCATGAAAAAGAGATTAAAGAATTGTCGAGCATATCAAAAAACTACGAAAGTGGATTTCTTTAAATTGGCATGCTTATTGTAATAAAATTGTTAAACATGACTATCGATGCAGAGTTGCAAAACAAAAGCAGGAAAATAATGAAACAAATAGTCGCGATATTTACTATCTGTCTTTTTGTATTTTCTATGGGTATGCTTCATTCTCAATTGGTGCAAATCACTCATGGAGAGTTTAGAAATATCCATTTGCACTGGTTCCCCGATAGCGAGAGGTTGATATCGACGACGAACTAGGGTGGCAAAGTAGGCATGAGCATCATCTCAGCTTCAAATGGAGAGGCGCACAGGGTCGAGATCGGGGATGACTTCTCTGGCGATTATTACACTTCGGTATCTCCTGATGGAAAATGGATCTTGTTCGACGCTCGGAAAAATGGTTCGGGTTTTCAAGTCTGGAAAGTCAGCGTACATGGCGGTGTACCGGAACAGATGACCCAAAACGGCGGGATGATGCCTTCCTGGTCACCCGATGGGAATAAATTTGCATATGTGCATGAAAATGACATTTATGTAAAAGACCTAAAATCAGGTGAGGAACGAAAAATAATAGATGCCAGCAGAGCGGATTTTCATCCATGCTGGTCACCCGATGGACAAAATCTTGCTTTCAATCCAGTTCTTAACGATAACTACGAAATTTGCATCGTTTCTATTTCCGGTGAAAATTTGGTGAATATTTCCGATAATCCATCCAAAGACATCTATCCCTGCTGGTCTCCGGACGGTTCAAAAATCGTCTTCAATTCAGATCGATCGGGAACAGACGATTTATGGATTTATGATGTCAAAAACAAACGCCTCGAACAATTGACATCTGGCAAGAATACGGATACATGTGCTACGTGGTCGCCAGATGGTTCCAAAATCGCCTTTTCATCGGATAGAAGCGGGAAGATTCTGGATGTTTGGACGATCGAGGTAAAGAGTAAGCTCCCAGAAAATCAGTCAAACAGCAAATACCTGGGCCAAAAGCCTCCAGGAATAGTGCCTGAAATATTCGCTCCAGGATTTATCTCAACTGCGAATAATATCGAGTTTGCAGGGACCTTCTCTCCCGATTTTGACGAATATTTCTTCACCAGAAGAAAGACAGGAACGATCGAAAACCGAATCTATCATGTTCGATTCATTGGTGAGCGGTGGACTGAACCTGAACTTGCCCCATTTGGCTATGATTGTTTTGAATTCGAACCGCATATCGCGCCGGAGGGAAATCTGTTGTTTTTTGGGAGCCGAAGACCTGTGGATGATTCAAATGAGCTTGCTCGTGGGACTCGGATCTGGACCACAAAGAAAACCGAGTCCGGGTGGAGTGAACCGGAGTATCTGGGACCTCCCTTCGATGATGCCATGTTCGTCTGTATGGCCGAAGACGGAACGCTGTACAATTCTGGTCTGACAAAATCCGAACCGGATGATGGGAAGTATGGTCCCTGGGAGAAAATTGCCCCTCATCTTTACGGTCCGTATATGCATCCCTGTATCGGACCTGATGAATCCTTTGTCATTTTTGATTCCGATCATGTCCTGCACGGCCAGGGCAAGTCGTTGCTTATCAGCTTCCGTAAACCGGATGGTTCGTGGGGAGATATCATCTCATTCAGAAAACTCGATCAATTCAAGAACCTGGAGAAATTTGGGATACCAATGTTGACCCCTGATAAAAAGTATTTATTTTTTTCCTATAGGGGAGATATTTACTGGGTGGATGCAAAGACCATAGAAAATCTTAGACCAAAAGAGTTGAAGTAAAAGGAAAAATCATGAAACCAAAATCAATATGTATTGGAATTCTATTGTGCGCAATTATTGTATTTGAAAGTTGCGCTCAAGGGGATGATGTTCCGGTTTTTAAGGGTCCCTACCTCGGCCAGAAGCCGCCGGGGAGTACACCGGAGGTTTTTGAGTCGAAAGTCGTTTCCACAGGTCTCGATGAATTGAATTCGGTGTTCTCACCTGATGGGCGGGAGTTTTATTTCTGTGTGCGGAATTTTTCAGGAGCAGTGTCGATTTTTCAGATGAAAATGAAAGGCGAGAATTGGTCGCAGCCAAAGTTACTGCCATTCGCATCCAGGTACGGAGACATCGATGTGACGATGTCTCCCGATGGCAGCAAAATTCTGTTCAGTTCATTAAGGCCGATACCAGGCAGTGAAAAGCCGAAAGAAGACTATGATTTCTGGATGATAGAAAGAAAGGGAGATACTTGGGGAAGTCCGATCTATCTGGGTGAAGATATCAATTCAGATAGCCATGACTTTTATCCGATGATGGCAGACAACGAAACAATTTACTTCTCAAGCCAAAGGGAAGGTCCTGAGACAAACAACATTTACAGATCGGAATTTGTTGAAGGAAGATATTTGAAAGCCGCTAAGCTCAGCGATGCAATAAATACAGAACATAGAGAGTTTGATCCTTATGTCTCGCCTGATGAGAGCTTCCTTATTTTTACTTCGAATCGTCCCGAAGGATTCGGATCAAGTGATTTGTACATCAGTTTTAAAGATCAAGAAGGCAAGTGGATGATTGCTAAGAATATGGGCGATAAAATCAATACCCCCGGTTCTGAATACTGTCCGATGATTTCGCCAGATGGAAAATATATTTTCTTTACAGGTGCAAGAAGAAATGGAAGAAGAATCCCGGATAAACCGTTCACCTATGAGGATTTCATGAATGATCATAACAGGGCGAAAAACGGATTGAGCGATATTTTCTGGGTGGATGCCAGAATCATCGAAGATCTATAACCAAAAAAAAATAATTAAAATAAATTCATGGAATGTATTCAGCGAGAGGAGTGATCTGAATGAAATTCAGAATAATTTTGGTCTGTGCTGTGTTGATGTGCAGCATGGGGATGAAGGTTCATACAGAAATTCCGGTGGCTAATGTTTTTGAACTTATGGACGAGATCAACCGGGTAAAAAAAGATGCTCTATGGCCAGGATTTCATCCGGGGGAAATCCCCACAGCGATATTTGACGGTATCAATACATATCTCTTCAAACATCCTTCACCGCCCGAGGCATTCATGGTTTTAAGGGAAAAGGAGGATGCATGGGTGTTTAAGGGTCAGTACAGTCAGGTAAGGGGAAACAGTAGAGTGCAGCTTAACGGCACCTGGACGGCGACATCCGTTCTGAGAACCCATTCCAGGCTTACAGGGGAGAAATATTCTAGGCAAAACTTGGCAGGTATCATAATTCATGAGCAGTTCCATGTATTCCAGAAACTGAAACACCCGGATTGGCGTCCGAATGATGGGTATCTCTTCAATTATCCTTTAGATACTCCGGAAATGTTAGCTCTCCGAAGACTAGAAACAGAAGCCTTGCGAAGAGCGGTCATTGCCCCGAGCCATGAGGAGGGATCCGGATGGGTGAAAGAAGCCCTTAGGTGGCGGGATAAAAGACACCTACTTTTAGACGATGTTCTCATTCGATACGAAGGAGAACTGCAGAGTTTTGAAGGCTTGGCCGAATACATTGAATGTAGGTCGGGCGGCAAAGATCTTGCCCGGATTCCTGTGGATCCCGGATTCGCTCCCGCTGCAATCCGGCATCTGGGGTATCTTCTGGGCCGATGGACAGCGGCCATTCTCGACAGGCTGGATCCTTATTGGAAAGAGACTATGGAGTCGGGGAAGGCAGAGTATCTCCATGAGATTCTCGAAACGACTGTGCCCTCTTCCGATCATACATTTGTATTTTCAGATGAAGAACAGAAATCATTCTTGCAAAAGGCCAAAGAAGATATTGAGGACAGAAGGAAGACTGTAGAAAGACTGAGGAAGGAATTCGAATCCCAGCCGGGATACCGGATTGAAATTGCTTCCTTCAAAACACCACTTGGACTGGTGATGTTTTTTGCCGACCGAACAGAAGCCCTCTCTCAAAGGGAACTGCTTCACGGATTTTTACTGGTGCTGCGGAATGACATAGGGGCAATCACGGTACGGGAATTGTTGAGTCTCACAGAGAATAACGGATCTACAGGTGTGGAAAAACTTACGGTCGCCGGGATCACAGAAAAACCCGTGATCGAGAATATTGAAGGCAAAATTAAGATAACAGCCAAAGGATTCCATGCTGAATTCAGCGAAGCCGAAGTAGAAGAGCACCAAAATGGAATAAGAATTGTGCTCCATTAATGGAATGCGCGTTAAATGACAAAAACTTTCTGGAATAACTTTTGTGAGGCCGAAAATAGGTGTCCACACCGTGTCCACACGGATTTTATGAAGAAAAGTCTACTTTTGGCATGAACAGACGCAATGGACTCAAAATCCAGCGGGATGCATAATCCCATGAGGGTTCGAATCCCTCCTCCGGCACCGGTTTTCCCCAGAAAAAATGTCATTTTCTTTAGGTTTTTGCATTAACATATGATACCGTTTTTCCAGCTTAACGTTAAAAAATAAAATGGATTATTCTTTCCCTTAAAAAAGCAGGGTTATCCGCCGAGAATCTCGTGGAAAGCTGAGATGGCCTTATCTATGTCCTCATCCCCGATATCTTTATGGGTCACAAAACGAATCCCTCCTGTAGTGGCCAAGGCCAGTATTCCCCTTTCCTTCATCTTGGTCAGAAATTCCGGGATGGATATTCGGGAGCGCTCTAAAGCAAAAATGATGATGTTGGTCTGGATGTGTTCCGGGTTGAGAGAAATTCCGGGAAGACCTGCTATGGTAGCGGCTAACTTTTTGGCTCTCTCGTGGTCTTCTTTCAACCTGTCGACCATCTCTGTCAGTGCCACGATTCCCGGAGCAGCGAGGACTCCCACTTGTCTCATTCCGCCGCCGAGCGCCTTTCTCACCCGGCGGGCATAATCTATGCTTTCCTTGGGTCCGACAAGGACGGAACCGACAGGAGCGGACAGACCTTTGGAAAGACAGAACATCAAGGAATCGCCGATTTTCGCGTATTCCTTGACAGGAATGCCGCTGGCCGTGCTAGCGTTAAACACCCGTGCTCCATCGAAATGGATCTTGATGCTATGTCTGTCGGCAATCTCTCGAATGGCCTTGAGGTTCTCCATCGGCACCACTGCACCGCTCCAGTTGTTATGGGTGTTTTCAACGCAGATGAGCGAAGTACGCGGAATGTGGACTGAAGGCTTGCGGATATTTCTCTCCACCTCTTCAGGGTCCATCGCCCCGCGATTGGAGGAGAGCGGCCTGGGTGTGACCCTTGAGATAAAAGTCATATGCGTGGATTCCATGTTGTAGATATGAGACCGGGACTCGATGATCACCTCTTCCAGTTCTCTGGTCCAAACCTTGATGGCGATGGAATTCGCCATCGTTCCCGAGGGAACGTAAAGACCCGCTTCTTTTCCCATCACATCTGCAGCCAAGGCTTCCAGCTTCTGCACGGTGGGGTCATCACCGAGAACATCATCTCCCACTACAGCTTCGGCCATTGCCTTTCTCATCTTTTCTGTGGGTCGGGTGACAGTATCGCTTCTAAAATCTGAATATTCAGGCATCGATTGTCTCCTTTTCACTGAGGCCTCATTATAAATAATATCATCTCCCTCAGCAAACCTTTTTTTTTAAGAACTATCAGGGCTCAGCCTGGATGGTGCAAAACGTGTGCTCAGGCTTGAGGAAACTATTTCACCGTTTACTTGGTTATAAATCTATGGTATAGATAACTTCTATTTCTTTTGTAGTACTCGATCATGCTGCCTCCAAGAATTTATCGCATTTCGCTTTACTCACTCATTTTCCTCATCATCTTCTTCTTGAGCTCCATCCTCGCCTACCACATGGTTCTGAAAGGAGAACTGGTCACTGTGCCCGACCTTATCGGGAAAACGCTCGAAGAAGCACGGCAAGTGCTGGGCAGCAAAAGGCTATCCATTGTCCAAACAGGAATCCAGTTCGACAGGCAGTGGGAGAGAGGAAGGATCATCTTTACCGAGCCTCCTCCGGGTTCAAAACTGAACATTAACGGCATGGTCAAAGTCATCCTGAGTGCTGGCAGAGAGAAAGTCATCACCCCCCGATTAATTGGTGAAGACTTTACATCCATCGGACAGATCCTCGAAGATGCCGGTGTGGTCAGAGGATTGATTTCAAATGTCCACTATTCCCGGCGTGCAGCGGGAAAAATCATGGCTCAAAATCCTCAATATCAGGAAGAGGTAGGGAGAGGGACTGCCATCAGCATCCTGGTCTGCGAGGGAGAGAGGGAAGAGAGCTATCTCATGCCGGATTTGATCGGGAAAAAGGCTGAAGTGGTGATCCCCTGGCTGCGGAGCTTGAACTTTAAGGTCGAGGATGTTCGAGACACCTACTACCCTGGCCTCAGCTCTGGAATCATAATCAAGCAGTCTCCCCATCAAGGCTACATGATTCAAAAAAATTATCCCATCACACTGGAGGTCAGCAAATAATGGCTCAAATCGCTCCATCCATTTTATCCGCGGATTTTGCCCGAATCGAAGAGGCAGTAAAAATAGCCGATGAAGCAGGCGCTGACCTGATTCATATCGATATAATGGACGGTCATTTTGTCCCCAACCTCACTTTCGGACCTCAGCTCGTCGCATCTATCCGGAAAAAGACTTCATTGCCCCTTGATGTTCATCTCATGGTGGAGAACCCGCGTTCATTCATCCCTCTTTTTGTTGAAGCGGGGGCAGATTGGATCTCCATCCATCTCGAAGCCTCTATTCATCTTCATAAAGACATCACCATGATCAAGGAGTACGGTAAAAAGGCCGGGCTGGCCCTGAATCCGGCTACCCCCCTCCACCTGATGAATGAGATTCTCAGCGAGATGGATTTCATTCTGCTCATGACGGTCAATCCTGGCTGGGGAGGTCAAGGATTCATCGAATCCTGTCATTCCAAGATCTCTAAGCTTAAAAGCTGGATAAACGGCCAAAACCTGAAAATCCCGATAGAGATTGATGGAGGAGTCAAACTTTCCAACATGGAGGACCTGATCAAGGACGGTGCTGATATCCTGGTCGCGGGTTCCGCAGTCTACGGCGAAAAAGATCCCAAAGAAACCATCATAAAAATGAAGGAGCTGGCTCAAAAGGCCGGAAAACCATGACCTGCTTGGTGACCGGAGCTGCAGGATTTATCGCCTCGCATCTCTGCCGAAAGCTGCTCATAAAAGGCCATAAGGTCCTGGGTATCGACTCGTTTACCGACTATTACCCGAGGTGGATCAAGGAAAAAAATCTCGACACTCTTACAGGATCTGAAAATTTTGAATTCATCGAAAAGGACCTGACCGAGATGGATTTAAAGAGCGCTCTTCGAGATGCGGATTACGTATTCCATCACGCCGCTCAGGCAGGAGTCAGGGCAAGCTGGGGAGATCATTTTTCTGTTTACTCCAAGAATAACATTGAAGCCACGCAAAAACTGTTGGAAGCATCCAAGGACACCCGTCTCACAAAATTCATCTTTGCCTCCTCTTCTTCTGTCTATGGATCCTGCCCGGAGCTTCCCATGTCAGAAACAAGCCCTCTCCACCCTTTTTCTCCTTACGGGGTGACCAAGCTCGCTGCCGAACACCTCTGCCTTCTGTATCATAAAAATTACGGGGTCCCCTGCGTGTGCCTCAGGTTTTTTACCGTCTACGGCCCCGGGCAGCGTCCGGATATGGCATTTCACAAATTTTTCAAAGCCATCGTTGAAGATAAAGAAATCCCTGTTTACGGAGAAGGCGGCCAGACCAGAGATTTCACTTATATCGATGATGTCATAGAAGCCAATCTTGCTTCTCTCGAAAAAGGCAAGACTGGAGAAGTGTACAATATAGGAGGAGGAAACCGGAAGAAGCTCAAGGACCTCTTCCCTGTTTTCGAGGAGATATGCCAGAAAAAGATCAAGGTTAAAAAGCACGAGAAACAGCCAGGAGATGTCCCGCATACATTCGCCAGGATCGAAAAGGCCCGGAAAGACCTCGGTTTTTCTCCTCAAACCCAACTGCAGGAGGGGCTCAAAGAAGAGTGGAGGTGGGTTCAGAGTCTATATCATTCTTGAATGGAGTACAACCATGAGTGGAAAAAGAAATAGCTCATTCGTGAAAACCACGTCTGCCATCACCGTTTCCATCCTCTGCATCATGATCATCTCAGGATGCAAGACAAAGAAACCAGTGATAGAACCGGAGATCGCCTCTTCGGAAGAAGCCTTGTACAGGCAGGGTGAAAAATACATTAAAAAAGACCCGGAGAGAGCCCGCCTCTACTTCAGGCAGGTCATCGATTCCTTTCCCAAGGGCTTCTATGCCCAGCAAGCTCAGCTGGCCATCGCTGATTCCTACTTTCAAAAAGGAGATGAAGCAAATATGATCCTCGCTTCCTCGGAGTACAGGGAGTTCATCAAGTATTACGGCTTCAGCCCCTCGGCACCGTATGCTCAGTATCAGGTGGCCATGACTTATTATAAAAAAATCCTCAGCCCGGGAAGAGATCAGGCGAAAACACAACTGGCTGTTGAAGAATTCAAGAGGGTTCTGACGAACTACCCCACCAGTGAAGAGGCCAAGCAAGCCCAGGAAAAAATACTGGGATGCGAAGAAAGGCTGGCTGCACATGCCTTCCAGATAGGACGTCACTATCATAAAGTTGGAGCTTACCGAGCTGCGATCTCCAGGCTGAGGGAAATCCTGACTGCTTATCCCAGTTTTTCCAAGATGGACAGGGTGTATTTTTTTCTGGGGGCATCCTATTTCAAGGGCAGACTCGCTCCTCAGAGCGCCTCTTACTTCACTAAGTTGGTATCCGATTATCCTCAAAGCAAATTCGCTAAAAAAGCCCAGAAATTCCTTGAAGAAATCGACAAGATGAGAAAGGAAGCCGAAAAAAAGGCTCCTCCGAAAAAAAAGATTGATTAATATTCGAGGCCAGGAGAATTAAATGAGAAAAACACGCGTTCTCTTTTTATCTGTTCTATTGAGCCTGACATTCATTCCTTTCTCACCGGCGTATGCTCGGGAGCAGAATCTGTTCAATGCTGTCTCCATAACCCCTGGAATCGGGTTTGAATATTTCACACGAACCATAAACTGGGATGATGAACACATATCAAAGCTCAGATATCGTTTCATGACTATAGATATGGAAGTCGAGCTCCAGAGAGGTATTTCTATACGGGCTGTTCTCGGCTATTCATCCTCCAACTATGACGCCCTGACCTTCAGGGAACTTCCTGTTTCTCTCGAACTGGATGTAGGATACATAAAAGGATATATTCTTGGGGCTAATGTCAAAAAAAGCCTGGTTCAATCGGAAGAGCTAAAGATAGATGCATCCGCTGAGTTTTTCTATTGTATCGGGAGCAAGAACGAATGGGAGTTTCCGCCGGATTTTGTGGTGGCAGGGAGCGCTGAAGGAAGACCCACCTGGATGAGAGCTTCCATTGGCCCGGTATTCACCTATACCGGGTTCGAGTCGATCTATCCCTATCTGTATTTAAGCTTCAACAAGCTCTGGGGAAAATTCCGTATGGAAGAGATCATAGAGGACCTCACCGGAACCGAGGACCAGAAAATATACGGGGAGAGCTCGGTCTGCATCGGCCTTGGATTCACCTTCAAGCTCACCGAATCCCTCAGCTTTAAACCGGAAGTCAATTTCTTCCCGTATAAGGATGGCGTGGATTCAGGTATAATGATCAGGGCGATGTACACATTTTATTGATCCAACGGAGGGCATCATGAAAAGAGAAAAAATAATCTTTGCTTTCATCCTCATGCCTTTCTTTCTCTTTTCACTCAATTTAACTCTTTTCAAGATTGGAACCGGTAAGACGAGAAGCGTTTTTTCTATCCAGCAGCAAGCGAGATCCTCCCTCCCAGAAGACTCTCCATCCTCTGACAAAAAAAACCTTACCCTCGACAAAGACTCTCTGGAATACAAAACCTCCCTCCCGAAGAGAACAGGGAAAGAGAATGCTCAATCTGGCCAGTCGAATAGACCCGAAAGATACCGGATAGACGGCTCCGGCTTGTCCAGGATTGAGAGAACTCAAGCAAAAGAGCCGTCTTTCTCTCGGGATAGATTCATGGTTATAAACGAAGGAAACCCGTACCGTGTTAGCGAAAGACGCTATGTTCCCGGTCAGGTGCTCGTCAGGTTCAGGCCTGCAGTCTCCGACCAGATGAGAGAAGTTGCCATAAACTCTTATCAGGCCCGGAAGATCAAGAGGATCCCTGGACTGGACATCTATCAGCTCCAGATCCCAGAATACATGTCTGTTGAGGAGATGGTCTATCTGCTCAGGCAAAATCCAGACATAGAACTTGCCGGACCCAATCTCATCCGGCACATCTCCAGGACTCCTAACGATCCCTATTTCGTAGAGCAGTATGCTCTCTACAACTCCGGCCAGGAAGTCGGCCCTCCAGCAAGTCCCCAATCCGGCACTCTCAGAGCCGATATCAAAGCCAGGGAAGGATGGGATGAAACAATCGGAAGCGAAGAGGTGGTCATCGCCATTCTTGATACAGGAGTGGATTTTAACCATCCGGACCTGGACGACAAGCTTCTGTCGACCGGTTACGATTTTGTCAACGATGACACCGACCCTACCGATGACCACGGGCACGGAACGTTTGTGGCTGGGATCGCAGCAGCTGAGACCAACAACGGGGAAGGCATCGCTGGAGTCGCCTGGAACTGTATGGTACTGCCGATAAAAATCGCTGACAGCTCGGGCGGCATTATTATTTCTGAA
>Ga0224506_10002583_pt1 | contig 12248 bp, 10 predicted proteins | sample SF_Jan12_sed_USG_2_FD_169108 | JGI IMG/M metagenome (GOLD analysis project Ga0224506, IMG submission 169108) | Sediment microbial communities from San Francisco Bay, California, United States - SF_Jan12_sed_USGS_8_1 | ecosystem: Environmental > Aquatic > Marine > Sediment | place: USA...
AAGGGCCACCCCCTCATCAACCACTACGAGGTGTACGAGTCCGATTACCTGGGGAACAGGTTCGAGGTCCTCCTGGTGCCGGACGCCTGGTGCTACGAGGCCTACGAAGCCTGGTACCCGAGGACCCTGTGGAACCCCTCCGAGACCCACGTCTCCATAGTCACCGACTGGGAGGGGCACAACGGCCGAACCAAGTACGCCTCCATGGGGGGATGCTACTACTCGGGGAGGCTGGCCGTCCTGGAGCACCTGTCCAGGGTCAGGAGGCAGGCCAAGGTTTTCATCCTGAGGGAGGCGTACCCCGACTACATCCTGCCCGTGGGAGTTTGGCAGGTCAGGGAGAACGTCCGGAACGCCATGAGGCAGCCGCCCCTCGTCTACGACAACCTGGACGATGCCCTGGGACGGGTGATGAGCAGGCTCAGCATCCCCCTAGAGCAGTGGCTCGCCGCAGGGTTCCTACTGAGGCACACCCTGACCCAGAGGAAGATCACGGAGTACTTCTGAGGCCCCATAGACCCCCCTAAACTAGAGGAAACGGTCACCTTGGAAGCGATTTAGTTGAGAAAATAAATCTATGATATTTCTCTCAAATCCATAATTATCTAATTTATTAACACGAAAGATTCTCCGAGAGAAGGGACCAGGAGGGTTTATAGGATTGGAACTTGGCCGATTCTTCCTAGGCCTCAAAGTACACGATGTAAAGCGATCCGTCTACTTCTACGCCAGGCTGGGATTCAAGCCGGTCTCCGGCGACATCGACGACGGTTGGGCGATAGTCGACAACGGGGAAATAAGGCTGGGTCTGTATAGGGGAGACGGAGGAATCCTGATCAACTTCCTTGACGGGCGCGTCAAGAAGATCGTCGACGACCTGAAGGAGAAAGGGATCGAGATCAGGGAAGACGAAGTCGTCGTGTCCGACGACAGCATAGGCTTCACCATAAAGGACCCTGACGGGAACCTCATCAACTTCTCGAGCGTCTTCGAGAGCTGGGTGGTGGAGATCGAGTGCCCGAGGTGCGGTGCCCTCTCGGAACCCACCGGGAAGGGGTTCATTTTCGGCATCTTCGAGGGCAGGTCTTATTTCTGCGAGGAGTGCGAGAAGGCCTTCAACGCCTTCTATAGGGACAGGGAGCTCAGCTACACCGTCCCCAAGACGACGAAGGCTTCCTTGAAGGACAAGCTGATCCACCTGACGCGAGGGCCGAGCTAGTCCGCAAAGGAAATGGCTTCTCCGCTAAAAATCTACATGGAGAGCCAGGACCCTCTGACACTTCCGGTACAATTTTTAAGGTCATCCCAAGCCTCTAATTGGTAGGTTGGTGAGACCTTTGAGACCCGGAGAAGTAGCTGCAAGGCTACACGATAACGAGAAGAAGGTGCTCCTCGCCCTGAAGGGTAGGGAATCGGCCACGACGGAGGAGCTCAGCCGGTTCACGGGGTTGGGCAGGGACGCCGTCGAGAAGGCGTGCGCATGGGCCGAGACGAAGGGAGTCGTCTCGTTCAGGGAGGAGGTCTCACGGTTCTTCAGACTCACCGACGAGGGGCGGGCCTATGCGGAAAAGGGCCTTCCGGAAAAGAACCTGCTCAAGCTCGTGGGGGCCGGGGAGAACGACATCTCTAAGCTCAAGGAGAGCTTCCCGCGGCTGGACATCGCCCTCATCTGGATCAGGAGGAACGAGTGGGCGGAGATAGAGAACGGCAGGCTGAAACTCACTGACAAGGGGACGAAAGTCCAGGGGAAAGAGACCTTCGACGAGAGGATCCTCTCAAACCTCAGGGAATCAGCCCTCCAGGATATTCAGCTCGACGAACAGTACCTGAGCAGGATCGGGCTCCTAGTACGACGCGGGCTGGTGGAGAAGACCGAGGAGGCGGAGAGGTGGGTGGATATAACCGAGTTCGGGGAGGAGGTCATCCCCCTCATAGAGGCCACCGGCGAGGCCGAGGTGATCACCCAGCTCACACCGGAGCTGCTCCAGAGCGGAGCTTGGCGGGGGGCCCATTTCCAGAGCTACGACGTGAGCCTCCCGGCCCCCAGCCTGACCCCGGGGAAGCGCCACTTCCTCAGCCAGGTCGTCGACTTCATCCGCCGCTTCTGGGTGGAGCTCGGGTTCAAGGAGATGACGGGGGAGCACCTGGAGCTCAGCTTCTGGGTCTTCGACGCCCTCTTCCAGCCCCAGGACCACCCCGCGAGGGACCTCGCGGACACCTTCTACTTGAAGACCCCCTACAGGGGGAGGCTCCCTGACCCCGAGATGGTCCGACGGGTGAAGGAGACCCACGAGAACGGCTGGACCACCGGCTCCACCGGCTGGGAATACGAGTGGGACCCGGAGATCGCCGCGAGGAACTGCCTCAGGACCCACGGCACGAGCATGAGTGTCTACCAGATCTCGAAGCTGACGCCCGACGACCTCCCGGCCAAGTTCTTCAGCGTGGGCAGGGTCTTCAGGAACGAGACCATCGACTGGAACCACCTCGCGGAGTTCTACCACACCGACGGCATCGTCATCGGGGAGGGGGTCACCTTCAGGGACATGCAGGGCTACCTCAAGGCCTACCTTGAGGGGCTCGGGGCGAAGCGGTTCAGGTTCCGCCCAGGCTACTTCCCCTACACCGAGATGAGCATGGAGGCCGAGGTCTGGGTCGAGGAGAGGGGAGAGTGGATGGAGCTCTTCGGTGCCGGGATGTTCAGGCCCGAGGTGGTGAAGCCCCTCATCGGGATAGACGTCCCCGTCCTCGCATGGGGGCCCGGCTTCGAGAGGCTCGTGATGGTAAGCTACGGGATCGACAGCATCAGGCAGCTCTACGCCAACGACCTGAGCCTCCTGAGGAAGGCGAGGCTCTGGATGGAGTGACGAAGCATGCCGGTCATAGACGTCAACCTCGAGGACCTGAGGGAGCTCCTGGAGAAGGACGTGACCATCGAGGAGCTGAGGGACAGGTTGCCCATGATGGGCACGGGCTGGGAAGGGGAGACCGCTGAGGGATTCCAGCTGGAGGTCTTCCCAAACAGGCCCGACATGCTCTCCATCGAGGGCCTGGCCAGGGCCTACGCCACGTTCACGGGCCTGAAGAAGGGATTGAGGGAATACGACATCAAGGAAACGGGATACGAGGTCATCGTCGAGGAGAAGGTCGAAAAATTCCGTCCCTGGTTCGTCACCGCCGTCGTGAAGAACGTCGAGTTCGACGACGCCCTCATCCGCAGCATAATCCAGATGCAGGAGAAGCTCCATGTCACCCACGGCAGGAGGAGGCGAAAGGTGGCTATCGGCCTCCACAACCTCGAGCCCGTCGAGTTCCCCGTCACGTACACAACGAAGCCCCCCGGGTTCAGGTTCAGGCCCCTCGGGGAGCGCTTCGAGAAGGACCTCACCCAGATACTGACCGAGATGCACACGGGCAGAGAGTACGCCTGGATCGTCGAGGGCTTCGAGGAGTACCCGATGATCCTCGACGCGAAGGGGATGGTCCTCAGCATGCCCCCCATCATCAACGGGGAGTACACCCGCATCGACGAGACGACCCGGGACATCTTCATCGACGTGACAGGAACCGACCTCAAGGCGATCACCGAAGTCCTCAACATAATCGTCACCACTTTCGCCGACAGGAGCGCCGAGATCTACGCCGTCGAGAACCGCTATCCCGACGGCACTGTGCTCAAGACGCCGGATCTGAGCCCCCGGGTGATGGACATCGACAACAGGTACGTCAACGCCACCCTGGGGATGGGGTTCACCCCCGAGGAGACTGCAGGATACCTCGCCATGATGGGGCACGAAGCGGAGCCGGGGGAGACCCTCAGGGTGAGGGTGCCCCGCTACAGGACCGACATAATGCACCCCATCGACCTAGTGGAGGACATCGCCATCGCCTACGGCTACGACAGGTTCGTCCCGGTGATCCCGGAAATCGCCTCCGAGGCGGGGGAGGCCCCCCTCGAGATCTTCAGCCGGGGACTCAGGAACTTCCTGGTGGGCTTCGGGTTCCAGGAGGTGGTCACCTTCATGATGTCCAACCGGGAGAAGCTATTCGCCCGGATGGGCCTCTCCGAGGAGCCGATAGCCGAGACCTCGAACCCCAAGATGGAGGGGTACACGAGCTTGAGGAACAGGCTGCTACCCAGCCTCATGGAGGTCCTGAGCACCAACAAGCACCACCCCTACCCCCAGAACATCTACGAGGTCGACGACGTCGTCCTCATCGACTCCTCCACTGAGACCGGGGCGAGGAGCGCCCGCAGGCTCGCCATCGCCCTCTGCCATGCCAGGGCCAACTTCTCCGAGATCAAGGCGGTCATGAACAGCATCCTGGAGAACCTGGAGGTCGAGGCGGAGATAGAGGCGGGGGGCCTCGACTGCTTCATCGAGGGCAGACGCTACATAGCCAAGGTAGAAGGGGGGCCCCTGTGCTGGGCGGGGGAGCTGAGGCCCGAGGTGCTGGGGAGCTGGGGGTTGGAGATGCCCGTCGCCGCGCTGGAGATGGACGTAGACAAGCTGTTCCAGACAACCCGTTCGGGCTAAGAGGGCTATCTCTCTACTCGATCCAGAGGCTCCGCTCCAGGTCCTTCCAGACCTCGACCTTCATGCTCTGATGGTTGAAGACGCCCTTGTGGTAGGGGTCGTTCAGCTTGTACTCCGCGTAGGGCCCCTGGTAGTCTCCCCTCCTCGCCTTGTACGCCTCGAAGGCGGTGAGGCTGTCGTACTCCCAGATTACTAGGTGGCGCTCCGACTCCTCGCCGGCGATGGTCTTCACGAAGTAGCGGACGCTCCTCCACTCGGGGAACAGTTCGCGGTGCTCGTTCACCCAGCTGAGCCACCGGCGCATAGCCTCCCCGTGCTCCTCCTCCTTGCCTTCGGCCACTCGCCAGCTCTCGACCTCGAAGACGGGCATGACGATCCCCGAAAAATAACACCCATAAGGGTTTAGTCTTTTCCATGGAAATCGAATCTGCGCGAAATTGCATTAGAATTTGCACGGTGCGTGTTGCATGTTTTATATTCCGACCCTTTTAATCATCCTTGATTCGCCGTGGGAGAGAGGCCGAGGTTCCCCCCGAATGTGGCGCTGTTCATCAGCATCGTGGCCGTTTCCACGGCCTCCATATTGATCAGGATGAGCAGCGCGGGCCCCCTCGCTATAGCGGCGTACAGGCTGACCTTCGCCACCCTGATCCTGCTTCCCTTCTACGTGCACTCGGGGGGCGTGGGGAGGCTCCTGAGATCCTCCGGCAGGGAGGTGCTGAACCTCGTCGGCGTGGGCGTCGTCCTCGCCCTCCACTTCGCCTCCTGGATCACGAGCCTCAGCTTCACCTCCGTCGCCAGCTCCGTTATCTTCGTCCACGTCGACCCGATATTCGTCGCGGCGATCTCCCACTTCGTCTTCAAGGAAAGGATCAGCAGGGGGACCCTCCTGGGGATCGCGGTCGCCTTCGCGGGAGCCACCATCATAGCCGTGGGGGACAGCGGTCTGGGAGAGGTGAACCTTTACGGGGACCTGCTGGCCCTCGTCGGGGCCGTCATGCTCGGCCTGTACATCCTGAGCGGGCGCAGGATCCGGCAGAGCCACGACTTGGTTTCGTACGTGACGCCCGTCTACGCGACCTCGGCCGTGGTCCTCGCCCTCGGCAGCCTTGCCACCGGGACGATACTCGCACCCTTCCCTCCGAGGGAGTACCTGCTATTTCTGGCGATAGCCGTCGTCCCCATGATCTTCGGCCACACGGTCTACAACTGGGCCTTGAAGTACGTGGAGGCCCCCATCGTCTCCATAAGCCTCCTAGGGGAGCCCGTGGGGGCGACCATCCTAGCCTACATCTTCTTGAACGAGGCACCCTCGACCCTCACCCTCGTAGGGGGCGCGATCACCCTTGTCGGCATATACCAGTGCGTAAGAGACAGGGGCTGAGACACCTCGATTCCTTGGTGCCTATCTCTTAGAGGTGCAGACCTCTGCTGCCGTTAGGGCCAGGGACTTCGCGCAGGTGACCATCTCGTCTATCCTGACGTGCTTCTCGACCTCGTCGGGGTAGCCCCTGGGGCCGTAGAGGCAGCACTCTATTCCCGCCCTCTCGAGGTGGGCCGTGTCGTTGCCGCAGTAGCTGTAGGGTGGGACGGCCCCTATCCTCTTGGGGTACTCCCCAGTCACGTGCTTGTGGTTCTCCTTCAGGATCTGGACTACCTCCGCGTTGGGGCTTATTCCCATCGGGGGCATCACGACGCCGCCAACCCTGAATCTGGGGTTCACGGGGTACTCAAACTCGTACCTGAACTCGGGGTCCTCTGCCCTTATCTCCTCGAGCATCTCGACGACCTTGGCGTTGACGGCCTCGATTGTGAGGCCCGGGGGGTACCGGAAGTCGACGATGATGGTGCAGACGTCCGGTATGTTGTAGGGGCCGGAGAGGTCGTACTCCCTGCTCCTGCCGCCGATGATGCTGCCTACGATCCACCTTGGCGCCCCCGGCAGATCGGGGTCGAAGACATCGAACTCCAAGTGCTTGATGCGCTCCATCACCTTCATCATCTTCTGGATGGCGTCGACGCTCTCCTCCATCCTGCTGATGTGCTCGCTGCTGCCGATGACGTTTATGGCGAAGTCGTGGACACCCACGCTTTTGGTGAGGATGTTCTCCACGCTGTAGGGCTCCGGGACGATGGCCATGTCCGTCCTCACGCCGCTGTTGACGAGGTAGACGGTGCCGAGCCCGCCTTGGAGCTCCCCGACAACGCAGGCCACGACGAGGTCGCCCTTCAGCTCGACACCCGATCGTTCCAGGGCCACGGCGGCCATCGTCATAGCGGCGACCCCCGACTTCATGTTGTGGACGCCGGCGCCCCAGAGCTTGTTCCCCTCCACCCTCGGCTCGAAGGGGTCCCACCCCCAGGACACCGTGAGGGGGTCGATGTCAAGGTGGCCGTTGAACATCATGCTCCTCCCGCCCCCGCTCCCCATCAGCCGGGCCACCACCTGCTTCCTCCCTGGCTGGACCTCCTGCATATCGGTCTCGAAGCCGCGGTCCTCGAAGAAGTCCCTCATGAACTCGGCGGCCGGCGTCTCCCTCTCCGTGAAGCTGGGGATCCTGATGAGCTCGGACGCCAGGTCCACGACCTCTTCCTCCCTTATTTGTCTCAAGATGTCGGCCTTCAAGCCCTCAACCCACCAATAATTGGCGCATCCACAATTTCAAATTTAAGTGCTGTGAGGCGCATCCATGATCGAGGGTCATGAGCGCCAACGCGAGGGTCTCCGAGGTGCTCTACGAGATCGGGGAGCTCCTCACCATCAAGGGGGATCGCTTCCGGAGTAGGGCCTACAACATGGCCGCCCAGAGGGTGAGGACCCTCACCGAGGACGTGAGGCGGATCCGGGAGAGGGGGGAGCTAGAGGAGATCCCAGGCGTAGGGAAGAGCATCGCCGCTGTCATCGAGGAGGTCCTCGACACGGGGCAGAGCACGCAGCTGGAAGACCTTAGGGAGGCACTGCCGACGGGCGTCCGGGACCTCATGGAGCTCGAGGGCATCGGCCCCAAGAAGGCGCTGAGGTTCCAGCAGGAGCTCGGCATCGCCACTATAGACGACCTCGAGGCCGCGATAAAGGCCGGGAGGCTCAGGGATCTTAAGGGGTTCGGCGAGAAGACCGAGGAGAACCTCCTCAGGAGCATCGAGGAGTTCAGGACGAGGCAGGGGAGGTTCCTCCTCGGCGCCGTCCTACCCGTGATAGAGGAGATCTTGAGCTACCTGTCCAGCTCGGAGGCCGTGCTGGAGGCGGAGGTCGCCGGCTCCGCCCGCCGGAGGATGGAGACCGTCGGCGACCTCGACATCCTCGCGGCCTCCTTGGAGCCCGAGAAGGCCGTGGAGCGCTTCGTCACGATGCCCCCCGTCACCAGGGTCCTGTCCCAGGGGACCACGAAGAGCACCGTCGTCTTCGAGAAAAACCTCCAGGTCGACCTGAGGGTTATCCCGCCCGAGGACTACGGCGCCGCCCTCCAGTACTTCACCGGCTCCAAGGAGCACAATGTGGAGCTGAGGACGATAGCCGTGAAGATGGGGTACAAGCTGAGCGAGTATGGCCTCTTCGAGAGGGACACCAACAGGGTCGTCGCCAGCAGGACCGAGGAGGAGATCTACAGGGCCCTCGGCATGGACCCGATACCCCCGGAGCTAAGGGAGAACAGGGGGGAGATAGAGGCGGCTGCGGAGGGGAGGCTTCCAGAGCTGGTGGAGGTCGGGGACATCAGGGGGGACCTCCACGTCCATACGAAGTGGAGCGACGGCACCGCGACCATCGAGGAGATAGCATCCAGGTGCGCGGAGCTCGGCCTGGAGTACTTCGCCGTCTGCGACCACTCCAAGTCCCTTGGCATCGCGAGGGGCCTGGACGAGAAGAGGCTGAGGGAGCAGGGCGCTGAGATCGATAGGCTGAACGAGGGGCTGGAGAGTTTCACCGTCCTGAAGGGGTTCGAGTGCGACATCAAGGCCGACGGCTCGCTCGACCTACCAGACAAGGCGCTCAAGGATCTCGACTTCCTCGTGGCGAGCGTCCACTCCGGGTTCAAGGCCACTGTGGAGGAGATGACCGAGAGGATCGTCGGTGCCATCCACAACGACTACGTCTCCTGCATAGGGCACCCCACCGGGAGGCTCATACAGAAGCGCCAGCCCTACGAGCTGAACCTCAAGGAGGTCTTCGACGCCGCGGCGGCCCAGGGGGTCATGATGGAGATAAACGCGTTCCCCGACCGCCTCGACCTAGATGACGTGAACTCCAGGGCCGCAATGGAGCGAGGGCTCGTCATGTCCATCGGCACTGACGCCCACACCCTGGGGCAGCTCGATTTCCTGCCCCTGGGAGTCTCCGTCGCCAGGAGGGGGTGGCTCGAGGCCAAGGACGTGGCAAACACACTCTCTGCGAAAGAATTCTTGAAGAAACTGGGCCGGGGCTAGAGCAGAAGGTGCTTGAACCAGCCGAATAGGAGAGCCCTACCCCTCTCCCATGCTACCAGCACACAGAACAGGATCGAGGCGGAGACGATGATCAGGGAGGCGGCGAGACCACCTAGAAGATCTGAAAGGCCGGTAAAGACGGCGCCCCCGACGACCGCCCCAATGGAGTAGAGGGCCGTCTTCCCCAGGCACTCCGCGAGGAACAGCTTGCCGATGTGGAGCCTGCTCGAGCCGGCGATCAGGACTATGGGCGTGTCCGGGAGCGGTGTCGCCGCCACGAGCAGGACCGCCCAGAGACCGTACCTCCTGATCCAGCCGGCCAGCCTGTTCTCCACGCGATTGCCGTTGTCCTTCAGCGACTCGGCTATGCCCCAGCCGAGGAGGTAGGTGGTCACTTCGCCGAGGGCCGCCCCGACCCCCGCCGCGGCCCCGAGCGCCACGGGGTGGTAAAGCGAGGTGAGCGGGAGGTACATCGGAACGAACATGTCCCTGCCCACGACGGTGAGGTGGCTGAGCATCGACGCCGTGAAGACGCCCAAAAGGCCCAGCTGCCCCAGGCTGTTAGAGTCGACCATCAGCCTCCAGAGGACGGCGGCGGAGAGGACCGCCGTCGCCGAGACGACCAAAATGCTTATGACGGCCCTGCTCCTCATCGAACCGCTCCTTCCAGATGGATAATGTGTAGGGCACTTTGAGGGGAATTTACCTAATAAGGGTAGTGGATTAATGGAATTCGAAGAGATCCGACGGATCGGCCTTGGCTATTTCCTCGACGAGGCGGGCCGAATCCTCCCCCGTCGCCAGAGTCCTCCTCATCCTGTCGAGCACCTCGTTTCTGAGGACCACCCTCAAATGTTCGTCCCCCTTGTAGAACTCGGCCGCTACACCCTCCGCCTCCAAGACCTCGATGTTGCGCTTCCCCATGGTGCAGCCCGTCGAAACCTGGATGCCGTCGATGACGCAGGAGTCGGGAGGCCTCCAGTTCAGCTCCACGCGGCACCGGATGTCGAACCAGCCGCTGGCATCGAGCCTCCTCAAGGCTTCGAGGCCCATCCTGAGGCCCACGACCATGAAAGAGCCGCTGTGCCCGTGGAACTCCGCGGCGCGTTCGAGGAACTCCTCCGAGCAGCTCTTCTGCTTCTGAGCCCTGGCCCTCATCAAAATGGATCAAACCACTTCGATTAACAAGTAAAAACGCTTTCGACTTCACAAAGGGCTTCCGCCATTCCACCGTATCGGAGCCGAATTCACCCGTGTAGCGGGGGAACTGGTATTCCTAGCATGTATTTAGGAAAAAAGGGGAGTTTAATTGGCTTAGATGCTCTCCCTGAAGGGGTGGCGGGCGTTGTCCGCGTTTTCTGCGGCCTCCCTGGCGGTGGGCCTCCCCTCCATCGCCTTCCGGATCGCGTGGCGCATCGCCTTGTAGTTGTTGATGAAGACCCTGTTGCGCCTGGAGGCGGAGGGGTGGACGAAGACGTTGGCGATCATGACCATGTCGTCCGTCGCCGGCAGGATGCCGTCCTCCACGGACTGGGCGACCGCCTTGGCGACTCCGGCCTGGCCGGGGCCGTAGACCATGCTCGCGTCTCGCATGCCCCTTACGGGAACCGTGGGCACTATGATGGTCGGGGGCTTCACCGCCATGTTCGGCTCCAAGATGACCTGGAGGGCCTCCCTGTCCTTTGACGGGTTTGCTAGGGCGTTGGCGTAGGCCTGCCCGACTGGGCCATCCACGCCGCCGATGAGCAGGTCGATGTGGGCGACCTCGTTTGATTCGGGGTCGACGAGGGCCTCCCCGGTCCTCAGATTGAACTGGTCGATGACCTCGGGGGTCACGTCGACGGCGTAGAACCTCTCCACCAGCGGCTTGTCGGGCACCACTTTCACCGTGATAGGCTTCTTCTCTAGGAGCCCCAGCTTCTCCAGCTCTATTCTGAATTCCTCCCTCAGCTCGTAGCTGACTGTGTCCCCTATTATGATGGGCCTCCGGGTCTTTCCGACCGGGATCCCCATGTAGTTGAGGCACACCTTCGGCCCCTGTGCGCCCGTGGCGACGATGTGCCGGGTGAACTTCTGGACGCGCTTCTGAACCTCCCTCGCCTCCTCCAGCCTCCCCTCCTTCATCTTGTGGTAGACGTCCAGCCAGATGTGGGGGATGACGTTGGCGCTCGCCAGTATCATCCCCTTCGCCCCGGCGGCGAGGGCCGGGAGCACGACCTCGTCCCAGCCGATGACGACGTCTATCTTGTCGCCGACCTTCTCCAGCACCGTCATGAAGTACTTCAGATCCCCGCTGGAGTCCTTCATCCCGACAATGTTGTCGACGTCGGCGAGGTCCTCTACGACCTGCCAGGGGATGTACTGGTTCGTAGCGACTGGGATGTTGTAGACGACGATGGGGATGTCGACGGCCTCCGCGATGGCGAGGTAGTGGTCGAAGATGCCCTTCCCGCCCTTCGGCTTCATGTAGTAGGGGTTGACGATGATCGCCGCGTCCGCCCCGGCGTCGAAGGCGTGCTTCGTTGCGTCGATGACGAGCTTCGTCGCCGTGTCCCCGGTCCCGGCTATCACGGGTAAGCGCCCGTTCACCTGGTCGATGCAGACCTCGATGACCCTCGCCCTCTCCTCCTGGGTCATCAGGGAGAACTCGCCCGTCGTACCGCACGGGACGATGCCGGTAATCCCCTTCTCTATGAGCCAGTCGATGAGCTCCCGGAAGACGGGTTCATTAAACTCCTCGTTCTTGTCGAAGGGCGTCACGACCGCAGGCAGGACGCCCTCGAGCTTGAATCCGCTGACCCTTCCCATGAACACACCTGATGATAACAGGGGTTCAAGTGATTATAAAAATGAGGGATGCGACCATGTCCGGGGCGTCGCACCGGGGCCAATCGTCAAGCGAGGACTCTGAAATTCTTTTAATGATCCATGACTTTTGACTAAACGGTTCGGTGTGAAGATGGAGATCGACGAGATCGTCAGGAATCAGTGGAACGAGGCGGCCGGGAGCTTCATCAGGTTCGTCCGGAGCGGAAAGAACTACTACTCGGAGTACATGAACGGCCCCGCGCTGGTGCGCGCGGTCGACGAGGTGAGGGGGAAGCGGGTCCTCGACATAGGCTGCGGCGAGGGGAGCTCTACCAGAATCTTCGCCGAGGCCGGCGCTGAGATTACGGGGGTCGACTTCAGCGAGGTGATGATAAAGGCGGCAGTCGAGGAAGAGGAGAGGAATCCCCTCGGGATCAGGTACATCATCGCCGACGCAGCGAACCTGAGCATGCTCGACTC
>Ga0224506_10002584_pt1 | contig 12248 bp, 10 predicted proteins | sample SF_Jan12_sed_USG_2_FD_169108 | JGI IMG/M metagenome (GOLD analysis project Ga0224506, IMG submission 169108) | Sediment microbial communities from San Francisco Bay, California, United States - SF_Jan12_sed_USGS_8_1 | ecosystem: Environmental > Aquatic > Marine > Sediment | place: USA...
ATGATCTTGAACGTTCGGCCACATCTAAGTAGAATTTGCCCGCTTTCTCCTCAAGTTCAACCGCTGTCTTCAAAGCTTCAGAAACGTTGGTTTCATCTCTTAGAGCTGTTTGGACTCTATAGTCGTCCAGGTTTATCCCTTCAAAGGAGAAACATGCCTCTAAGGCATCCGATATTGTCTCCTGATAGGTTCTTGTTATAAGCTTCTTGTTCCTGTCGCTCTCCTCTGCAAAGAATGGAAATATCTCTTTGCATTTTTCCTCAAATCTCTCAGCAAGAGCCTTGTAGAACCTTGACGATTCGGCTTCGAGCTTTTCAGCGAAGCTGATGACTGCTGAGGCCGTTACGTTTGATTGTCCCGTCTCAGAACCACCTTTGTATGACAACCTTGCTTTCTGTGAAGAAGCGGACTGCTTCTCCGCCTTGCCCGTGAAGGGTTCCGAAGAATGAGTCTTTCATCCCGCTGAATGGGAAGAAAGCCATCGGAGCAGCTATTCCGATGTTTATGCCTATGTTTCCGCATTGAACCCTGTATTGGAACTCTCTGGCCCATTTGCCACTTGATGTGAATATGGATGCTGCGTTGCCGTAGGGATTGCTGTGGATCATCTCCACTGCTTCATCGAATCTTCTTGCCCTCATAATGCTTGCCACAGGTCCGAAGATCTCTTCTCTGCCGATAGTCATGTCTGGTGTGACATCAGTGAAGACTGTTGGGTTGAGGAAACATGTGTGAGGCCAGTCCCCCACAACTTGAATGTCCCTACCGTCGAGCCTCAAATTCGCTCCATCTTCTATGCCTTTCTTAATGAATCCTAGAACTCTCTCTTTTCTGTCCTTGCTTTGGAGAGGCCCGATATGAACTGACTCATCAAGTCCATAGCCAACCCTTATCTTTAAGGCGGCGTCAACAAACGCATCTACGACCCGCTTATAGAATGTATTGTACTCCTGCTCGCTAAGACCTTCGCCGACAACGGCTAGGTTTGCGCCTGATAGGCACCGCTGGCCAGTATTGCCATAGAAAGATGTCATGCAAGCCGCCATCGTTCTCTCTATGTCAGCATCCGGCATAACCAAGAGGAAGTTCTTCGCACCGCACTGAGCGATTACCCTTTTGCCTGTTTCGCCGCATTTCTTGTAGATAATATCTCTTCCCACAGCTGTGGAGCCGACGAAGCATATTCCTTCGATGTCAGGATGCTCCAGCATGCGCGATGCAACAGTTGCTCCGCCGTGAACCACGTTCCATACGCCCGGAGGAAAACCAGCTTCATCAAGCAGCTCAGCCAGCTTCACCTGGCTTACAGGGACATGTGGCGAAGGCTTTATGACAATACAGTTTCCAGTCGCTACTGCGTAAGGCGCGTACCAAAGCGGAACCATGAATGGGAAGTTGAAGGGTGCTATGATGCCGAAGACCCCCAAGGGCTGTCTAATGACGTATTCGTCGATGCCCGCTGCGATATCCTCTAGGTTGTATCCCATCATCAAAGAGGGGATTCCAGCTGGTACCTCAACATTTTCGATTCCACGCCTCGTCTCACCTCTGGACTCGTCAATCGTTTTTCCGTGCTCCATTGTCTGTATTCTGCTCAGCTCCTCAAAGCGTTCCTCCATCAGCTCCTTCAGTCTGAAAAGGCATCTTGCACGAGCAAGAGGAGGGGTTCTCCTCCAATCGGGGAATGCTTCTTTGGCTGCCTCCACTGCTGCATCTACCTCTTCTCTTGTCGAGATGGGAACTCTTGCTATTAACTTGCAGGTAGCTGGATTGACAACGTCTACGAGCTCTCCTTTTGACTCAACCCATTGTCCGCCGATGTAGTTCCTAAGGGTTAGAACCTCTTTTATTGGCTCTTCCAAAATCGTCATGTTTCCTCTCCTAATAACGCGCTAATATTGTCGAGACACAGGATTTCTCAGAAATATTGGGAAGAAAAGATAAAAGTCTAGTGTTGCCAAAGAGGACAGCTAGCTAGCTACTTCCTTTCTAGCAACTTATGTGGTTACATCAGGTTGAAAAATTGCCCTCAAACCATATAGGAAAGACTGTGAGATGACGCCCGAGCCATGTCTTTCACCATCGTAAATCTGTGTATGCAGATGAAGGCCAGGATAGTTCCTTTTACGCAGTATCTCAGTAAGTGCCGAGTAACCAGGCAGGGAATCTTCCAAGCCACCGACCGAAAGGTACAGGTTCACGGGCGGATGGATGGGCTGTGCAGCGTACCGCTCCTCGCAAGCCAGTAGGAATGAGCTGGCATCTGGCCAAGTGCAACTCGCCGCAATATAACGTCGGAACAGACCCGGTTGGGTCAGCATCGTATAGAGCGCGAAGACTCCTCCGCTAGAAAAGCCGTACAGCGCACGGTCATCGGAGGAGGCGCGGTAATCGGTTTCGATCAATGGGAATAACTCTTTTGTAAGGAAGGCAATAAACTGCGGGGTGCGAGAATCAGGAGGGGCGCTCTTGCAACCACGCGGCAGCAGATCCCTCTCGCGTAGTTTGCCGAATTCACCATAGCTTGTTATATTGTTATATCCAATGCCCACGACGATCATCTCGGGGATTTCCTTTTCACCGATGAGCGAAGGAACTAGGCCAGTTGCGACGCCAAACGCATAATCGCCGTCCGTAACATAAAGAACGGGGTAATTTTGGTTGGAGCTGCGATAGCTGAACGGAAGCCAGACTCCGATCTGATATTCTTCTCCAACATTGGTGGAACAGACGATTCTCGCTTCCGTGTTGAATAGACCAAAGCGCGAATAAGAGGATGGGGCCATCACTTTTCCGCCATTCCCGCTACGTGCGCGTCTGGTGCCATTTTGCATAGATACCTTAATAAATATTGCGCGCAGTGCATCATCGTAGGAAAGCAATGACTTCACCAAAAATGTGTCCGTTTACGTTTTCTACCGGTGCTCCGGGCAAGATATCAGGTAGCTAGCTAGCTAACAAGATAAGTGCGCATGGTGGACAGGTACGGAGTGCGCCATCTTGGCCATTGCTAAAAATAAATCACATTAAGTCAACACCGACTCGGAATCCTTTCTTATCTAGCTAGCTGCTTTATGATAGCTACCATTTCCTCATAACGCTTCCGCGCAATGTCCTGTCTCTATCTGCTGGTCTTTGAGGATTCGAGGCATGTCTAGGCTACAAAGGTAAGGTGCAGGCGGGTCATGCATATCAAAGCACAACTGCATTTCGAATGTGGGAATTACGGGACCAAACTTCCTCTTTTTGGAATATCCTCTAAGTCGCCTTCTCCAAGGAGTATCGGTGCAGTATGGCTGTCTGCTCTCTAAGGCGTCACTACAGATATAGGTGATAAACTAATGAATCCCATTAGGAGTGTAGTAAATCTATAGTTGGAGAGAATAATGAAGGAGTGGGATGAAGTTGCGGAGTCTTTCTCTGACTTTGTAAGAGAAGGAAAAGACTACTTTCGAGACGCTCTGAATAATCCTGCTACTTTCAAGTTGATCGGGAACGTAAAAGGCAAGAAGGTTCTTGACCTAGCATGTGGTGAGGGATACAACACTAGGGTTTTGGCTAAGAAGGGAGCTACAGTAGTCGGTGTGGATTTCTCAGAGAAGTTGATAGAATTGGCCAGGCATTTGGAGATAAAAGAGAGGTTGGGGATAACCTACTATGTTGCTGATGCAGCTAACATGGAAAAGATACAAAGCAACCATTTTGATCTAGTAACATGTTTCATGGCTCTCCAAGACGTCGAGCATTATAAACAAGCCATATCCGAGGTTGCTAGAGTCCTAAAGGAAAATGGCAGGTTTATCTTCTCTATACCTCACCCATGCTTCATAGGTCATGTAGTGAAGGATGGGGGGAGCGTCACACGCTGGATGTATGAAGACGGAACAACAGAAAAAAGCTTTGTGATCAGACAGTACTTCGGAATAGGCAAGTATGAAGTTCAATGGGACATGGAGAGAATAGCTAAGCCTTTCAAAACAACGGCGTTTCATAGGACGCTAACCGACTACTTCCTATCATTACATCGGAGTGGTTTGTTGGTTTCAAGACTTGTTGAACCGAGACCTACATTGAAGGCGGTGTCAAAATATCCTTCACTGGCAAAACGCCTTAGAATCCCACAATCCATAGTCATCGAAGCCGTAAAGAAGGAGTTATGACAATTCAGTGAAGCGATAAACCTGTTGTGAGTCTAACAAGACATATATTCAGAATCCCGTTCACCTCTTGTTTATATTTCTGATGGATGCTATGATGCAGTTGATCTGGGACAGGGAAACTTGACTCAAATGCTGATTCGCCGGAAGGACCACGAAACCATTCCGAGGAATTGTTTGGGTGAGTTGAGCTAGACGGTTGACGACCCGGAGTTCGAAGATGCTGGGATACTTGTTTGTGGCTGTAGCGGCGGTCATGTGGGGCGCGAACGGGGTAGTTGTGAACTGGGTTCCCCTCAGCCCATATACTATCGCTTTCTTCAGAGTCTTTTTTGCCAGTCTTTCCCTCCTGCCCCTGTTGCTTTTGACTCAGAGGCGTGAGATGGTGGAGGCTACTAAGGCTTGGAAGAGTTTGCTAGTCTTGGGAGCGTTGCTGAGTCTGGGTTGGGGTTTCCTTTTTCAATCGATGAAACTGATCGCGATCGCTAACGCGGTCTTGCTCAATTATATGGCGCCTGTCTTCGTCGCGTTGCTCGCGCCCTTGTTCCTTAAGGAGAGGATTGAGAAAGTCACCATTCTAGCGTTGGTCATATCCATGGTCGGTATGACGATGATTTCCTATCAGCCCAATTCTTCACCAGACAGCTTGAACCTCTTGGGTGTGATTTATGGCTTGACCGCTGGACTCGCCTACGCTGGCTTCATCATACTATCAAAAAGAACTTTAGGCAGATTCTCCGCACAAGCTGTCGCCGCCTACGCTTACTCAGCAACCGTGGGCTTCCTATCCCCATCTCTAGTAGGTGCGAATGTGATTATGGATCTGGCTTCATGGGCGCTCTTGGCTGTTTTAGGTGTCTGTAACACCGGCTTCGCCGTCACGCTCTACTTGAATGGACTCAGACTGGTCAAGGCTCAGAAGGCTGTTGTCTTCACATATCTAGAGCCGGTCAGCAGCGTGGTCTTCGGCTATCTATTTCTGGCTCAGCAACCAACACTGTGGATGCTCATCGGCGGCTCTCTCATCCTCTTGGCGGGTTATGTTGTAGCCGCCGCAAGATAGTCAATGGGATGGCAGCTGAGGAAAACATGCTTCATAGATGAGCTTGAGTTATTGGATGCACTGCCATAGCTAGCGCTACGCCGTGCCAAATTCCAAAAGTTAACACGAATGTGTCACTGCTTGTTTGGTTTGTGGTCCGTTTTGTGCCTGTGAACCCTTCAGGGGAGTGGCAATTGACAGGAAAAATGTAGTTTAGCAACACGCTAGCGCGCGAAACGCTTTACTGAGGAAAGGTATTCGCCATTTCCTCCTGAGCCCATGCTGCGTTGGCAAAAGGGTCGGGCAAGATGCGATTTAGGAGATTGCTCGTTCAATAGGTACGCCATTCTTGTTTTTGTGGGTTGAGTGAGGCGAAATGATTCTCTGAGATTCAAGCAATTACCTATCGGACTTAAAAGGGGGGACCTCCTCTACGGTTTGATTACCGTGATCCAAAACTCTATCACAGAATTCCTCTCAAGAGGAAAGGAGAGATGAGGCGGGTATGCGTCAAAGTGAAGTCCCACACTGTAGTCTCCCTCTCTTGTATGAAACTGGTATCCCAACTTCTTCATCATCTTGTAGGGATTGTCCCTCCAGAACCGTTCGAAGAATCTGTCGAGAGTCATTTCGAAGCACATCCAGTCAGATGCTCCGATCTCTTTCGTGAACAGACGGTATTCTCTAGATAGACGTGAGAAATCCGTATGTGCTGTTTCCTCGATACAGATAGTATACCGCTGTCCCCCTTTTTCACATTCTGGATCCCATGAACCCAGACCCAGAACCCAAGGCCGGACTGATGAGGCTTTAATCAGTTTGCCCAGCCTTCCGTCGGCAATAACGTCATCCCAGAATTTTCTGGCACTTGGAGCGTCGATTATCGTATAGCCCGTAACAGTAAAGGCGTCTCTTTTCCAGATTTTAACTCTGTAGCCTGTAATCTCTTCGCTTTTCTCAAGGCATTCCATAAGATACTCCCTTACCCCTTCATATCTTTCCCAGAAGTGATTAGGTTTTGATAGATAAGTGTTTTTCCTTCTGCTTTGAATTAGCCAAAATCGGTGGGCATATGTGCAACATAACCTTTGTGAGCGTTTTTCGATTTAGGCATTCATGACATCAAGCCTTTGACCTTCCTAGTCTAAGCAATTGCTTACAATTTCGGTGAAAAGATATCTACGGTTTTACTGGACTTATCTGGAGATATCATTGAGTTGGGGAGAAACACGTTGATCGAAGGTGATATACGTTCAGAATCCTTCATAGGACTGTCGGAAGGCTCAGCATGGTTAGGTCCGGTGGCGCAGTCATGAAAGGAAAGGCGGCGAATGGCTAATATAGTTATTGAAGGTATGCTTTTCCCTCTCATCTATTTGGGAATGACCCTAACCCTCAGCATCTAGCTAGCTATGAGACTGCAAGGATCGTATCCTAACCTGAAACGGGTGACATCACTGGCATTCAAGGATGGGGTTGGTAGCACCACGCAGCTGTTCCGCACTTTCTTCGGTGGATCTGTTGCTCTTGGGGGGAACGGGCAGTTTATGAGGTCAACAGCCCTAGATAGTATCATGTTGGGAAGGTTTGAGGAATACTACGCCTACTCACAAAGGATGGCAGAACAGATTTGTGAGCTCAACGTCGGTTGAACAGGGAGGTGTTAGAAAGTGGCGTAATCTTCTCCGTCAAAGGACGAGATGGGCTTGGGGGAACCTTCAAGCGTTGAGGGACTATGTCCTAAACCTAGAGGTCTTCAGATCGAGAATCATGCTGAGGAAGAAATTCGGCATCTCAATCTACTTTGCCTTTATAGCTGTATCCTTCCTTGTTCTCCTATTCTGGATTTAGTTTATGCTTAGCTTGTCGGGCATAGTCACTATGTACAATGTTCTCCCTGTTGCATTTACAGTCGTGAACCCGTTTTCATTCTTTCAGGTTATTATCTAGGGACTGTGGAAGGAGAGGAGCGAATATCCGCTGTCGCAGATGATGCCTCTTTTATTTGTAGTCACCGCGTATACCTATCATTGGATCCCCTACCTTACCCCAGCCATATTAAGAAGGCTCACTAAGAGCAGGCCCACATGGGTCAAGCCCCCTAGATCAAACGAGCTCTAGTAACGGACATATCAGAAATCTTTGAGACAAAGACGGTAACACAGCCATCGCGAGCAAGAGAAATTAGGAAGCGACATGGTATTCTATAGGCAGTTGAGCCGTATGACGGTCTACTATCTGCTGGATGCAGAGGTTGTTCCTGATGGTTTGAAGCTCCTGTTTTTCAACCAGCAAACAAGCAACCTTGAAGAAATGCTGGATAAAGATTACAGACCATACTTCTTCGTTCCTCATCCACTCAGCAAGGCTGATGAGAATATCGCCGATGAATTAGGCCTTAACACAGAAGCGGTAGAGAAGAAAGAACTTTTCTCTGACCAACTGGTCAAAGTCATAAAAGTGGAATTGAGGGATTATCCTGATCCAAAGGAGACCTCGGAAAAGTTTGAGAATGCATGGGAAGGCGAGGTTCCATATGTTCTCGGGTACATGTATGATCATGGACTGGTTCTTGGAGCTCAACACGTAGTCCACGGGGACAAAGTACAACCTATCCTTGAGATGCCTGAAGACATCAAGGTCAGGTTCGATAGCAAGTTTTCTCACACTAGGGAAGCCGACCCAAGCAAATACGAGTTGCTGAAAAGATTGTCTGCTCTCTGCTCGCAACCAATACCTGAGATTCCCCCTGGAATGCTTGGGATAGATGGAAAAATCAACCGAGAACAGTATTATCTCGCATTCATACTTTCCCGTGTAGGAAACCTTCCTGTCCCACAGACTTATTCTGACAGAGAAGTTAGCACATGGAAGGCAGTCAGATCCATCTTACACGACTATTACCGAAGAAATAACATTCTGATACCTACGTCAGAAGAGCTAAGGAGAGGTGAGAAGAAGCGAAGAATTAAAGGGGCGCTAACCTTCCCACCTGAACCCGGTATTCACTTCAACACTGTTGTTACAGACTTCGAAAGTCTTTACCCAAGCCTCATAGATGTCCGCAACCTCTCTCACGAAACCATTGACTGTCCACATATTGACTGCCACCGAAATAAAGTGCCTGGACTTGAGCATCACGTTTGCCAAAGAAGGAGAGGTATCTACTCCGTCCTTATAGGCTCAATCAGAGATCTTCGCATCCACTGGTTCAAACCTCTTTCAGGAAATCCGTCAGTCTCTCCTGAACGGAGGAGATTAGCTCAAGCCACATCGCAGCTTCTCAAGTTCATGCTGGTTCTATCCTATGGGGTCACTGTCCGAATGCACGGTCTTGCACGGCCTTCTCTAGGTGAATGTATCACAGCTTACGGTCGCCACAGCCTACAAACTACTCTGGATATGGCAAAGGAATGTGGTCTTCACTCAGTATATGGGGACACGGACTCATTATTCTTCGCTGATCCCTTAGAAAAGCAATTGGAATGGCTAATAAAAGCCGTCAAAGAAAGGCTCCGTCTAGACTTAGCTGTGGATGTAAGGTATTCTATCTGTGTTCTCCCAAAGGCAATGAAGGCATACTTCGGTATAAGAACAGATGGAACTCCAGATATCAAGGGACTGACAGCCATCAAGTCCAACTCTCCCATCTATATACAGAAAGCATTCAGGAACTGTGTACAAGAAATGGCAGATGTTAAGAACTATGCTGACTACGAAGACGCTAAAGGACGCATAAAGAAAGTTGTTAGAAATGCCATAGAGGAACTCATGACTGGTAAGGTATCTCTCAAAGACCTAGAGTACCAAGTCAGAATCCACGAAGACCCTATGGAAAAAATCGGAGAAAAGACCTTACATCAACCCTACCAGTGCGCCGTCCAGCAGATAGACTCAGGTAGAACTGTAAATAAAGGCGACACCGTAAGATTTGTGAAAGTCACACCATTCCTTTACAAAGGAAAAACTTTCACTGTCAAGCCAACTGGAAGTGTGAAGGGTTTTGCCCAAATCAACGTACAGGACTATATTCGAAACCTCAGAACCTCACTCAACCAAACCCTCAAACCTATGAACATAAGTTTCGTGGAAGAAGAGAAGAATATGGTTATGACAGACTTTTTGTGATAAGGCAATCGCTTCATAGATCGTGTATCAGAGCTTATTCGTATTCTTCTTCAGTTATGCCCAGCACTTCTAGGTCTTCAAGTCTCCTAATGTATTCCCTACATATCTCCGTAAGCTTGTGTATATAGTGGTCCACGGTTTCATATTCCTCTCTCATCACAGCCATCACCACCCAGCAAACGGAGGGTCGAGCCTGATGAATATAAGCACTGACGTACCATAGGAGGGAGGGGGTGCGCATCTTCTCGTGACCCTACAGAAGTGTCTTTTGACCTTCTTTTGGTCCGAGTTTTGATACTCTTACCCCCAGCAGTCTTACCTCACTCGAATGCTCTATATGGCGATCCGCAAGTTCCCTTATGGTCTTCTTCAAATCCACTAGTCGGTCAGTCATAAAAGGCATGGACTTCGCATGTGTGTGAGTCCTGAACGGCTTGTAGCGAACTTTCAACGTTACAGTCTTGAAGTATAGATCTCGTCGCGCGAGATCCTTGTGAACTGTTTCAGAAAGCCTGTCCAAGGTCTCCAGTATAGCTTTGGAATCCGCTGTGTCTTCCTCAAACGTTCTCTCTCTGCCAATCGACTTGACTTGTCCTGTACCTTCCCTTACTTCACTATTGTCAATACCTTGAGCCATAAGGTGGATGTGTCTGCCTGCCACACCAAACTCATCTGTGAGTGTTGCTGTGTCAAGTTTCGTGATTTCTCCGATTGTCTTGACCCCTAATGCGTTAAGTCTCTTCTCCGTTTTCTTGCCGACCCAGAGTAGTCTACGCACTGGGAGAGGTGAAAGGAACTCTCTGACCTTTTCTGGTCTTACGACTGTTAGACCGTCTGGCTTTTTGTGGTCGCTTGCTATTTTAGCCACAAGCTTGTTTGGGCCTACACCAATTGAGCACGTGAGTTTCTGATTCTGGAGAATCTCTTTCTTGATTTCTCTCGCTAACGCTTCAGTTTTTTCATAGTTATCTACGCTGGACGTTACATCTAGAAACGCTTCGTCAAGACCCCAACCTTGAAACTTCCTCGAGTATTCTCGAAGAGTCTTCATGATTTCAGACGATGTCTTCACGTAGAGAGGAAAATTCGGTGGTAGGTAGACAGCTGTTGGACATCTCTTCCAAGCTCTTGAAATCGGCATGCCAGAGCGTATCCCAAACTCCCTTGCTTCATAGTTACATGTCATGACCACGCCTCTCCCCTTTCCTTCCTTGGGATCAGCTCCCACAACAACGGGTCTACCCCTCAGACTTGGGTTTTCTCTTGCCTCTACAGCTGCGTAGAAGTGATCCATATCAACATGAAATATTATCCTATTCTTCTCACTCATACCGAAGTCACTGCAGGAAAGATTATTCAAGACATACTCTACCAGAAATGGTTGAAAAGCTCATTCTCTCCTCCTCATGCGTGTACCTACATACACCTTTAGCAGTAGTTTCGCAGATAGTCTTCTACAAGCTGTTTCCAATTAATGTCTTCCATTTCCTCGGCAAGATAGCACTTTTCAGAAAGGTATTTCATGAACTTCACCAGCTCATTTCTCAAATATATCCTGACACAAGTTCCTCTGGCACTGATCAAGAATCTTCCGTTGCCTAGGCTTTGTATCTGCATCTTACCGGGTAAACACTGATAGGGGTTACCATATCCGGAGAATATCGTCTTTTTGCTGTCAAAGAGACTCCTGAAGGCTTTCCTCACATCATTTATGTTGCCTTTGCCCTTCACTGTTATCTCGGTTGGGTATTCGTATAGTGGTTGTTTGCCACTATATGCCGCGATGTGCTTCACTGACACAGACTGTACAGTGAACCCGTTTACTGTGTCTCCTTCCTTCGGGAAACCCATGCTCTTCTTATACTTCTTCGAAAAGGGCAATGCTAGCTTTTTCCTTTGATTGGTATTCGGAAGTGTGAGTCTTTGTCTGCGCTTACATATTCCCCGCCTAGATTCCTAATAACAGAGGCTAGTTCTCCGAATTTGTCAGAACCGAGGTAATGCTTTGGTTTCACTTTGAAATATTTCTCATTGCTAGTGAATTCCAAACGCTGCTGCCATTCATCTGAAAAGCTGTCTCTCAGTCTATCAATGTCAGTTTCCATGCGACTTCCTTCGTGGAGCCGTAGTACTCTCTCCTTGATGTTTCTGAAGGCTTCATCTAAGTCCTCGGCTTCGTCCAGTTCAGCCTTCAGGCCGATTCGTTCGCTTTCATACTCGCCTAGGTTGAAGGTTCGAGAATACTCAACTTCTTTCATCTTCAATCTGAAGACCTCCCTTTCTGAGAAAAGGTTCGAGGGTGTGGGATTGGGTATCTTCTAGATAGCAAACGTTTCTGATAAGCCAGTTCAGCGAGATCATCTATATTCTTATCGGTTCTCACTAATGAACATACTGCGTTGGCGGGGAAACCCCTTACTGACTCAGATTGCTCAAATGCTGACTTTCTCTAGCTCACGCCTGAATGGGGACGATTGGAATTGAGAAGAAGACGCCTGTCACTTCAGAGGAATCGCCTAGCGCGCGCAATGTCTTCTCATCGACCACCTATTCGGAAAGTGTCCAGAAGAGAATGTGAAGCTCGTTGTGGTTGATAGTATGATCAGCCACTTCAGAGGCGAATATGTCGACCGTGAAAGTCTTTCCTCAGATCTAGGGTCTTACCTGTTAGCCTTTCTTTGCTTGCATTAAGTCAAGCCACTTGGTATTTCCTGACCGCTTCCATGTTGAGTTCTACGCCTATCCCAGGTCTCTCAGGGACCTCAGCAAATCCATCATTGATTTCGAAGTGGGGCTTGACAAGGTCGTCTTCCCTTAGAAAGTGAAGGTTGTCCGAGGGTAGAACGGCATTTCTAACTACCGCGCCGACATGGGCGGCAAAGGCTCCTCCTATGCCACCTCCACCCACGCCTATTGTTTGG
>Ga0224506_10002585_pt1 | contig 12246 bp, 5 predicted proteins | sample SF_Jan12_sed_USG_2_FD_169108 | JGI IMG/M metagenome (GOLD analysis project Ga0224506, IMG submission 169108) | Sediment microbial communities from San Francisco Bay, California, United States - SF_Jan12_sed_USGS_8_1 | ecosystem: Environmental > Aquatic > Marine > Sediment | place: USA...
AAGCCTGAAGAAATGGAACTAAAGGACTTGTTCAGATGGCTACCACCTGTTGGGATACTGCCATTGTACGGAAGCGGATTTTCTTCTGGTTTTGACATGGAGCGTGCATTTTCTGACGTTACAGTCTTAAGGCCGATATTTGTTGAAGGAGGGGAAGTACAGAAAATCATGCGCGATTCTGTTTATGCGTCCCCTATAGATCTTAACAGCAAGGAGTTTATCTGGCGATATGTTGTTAGAGAAAATATACAAGCATCTTATAGCATGGAAAGTACTCGCCCAAAACCCAAAATGATCTTTGCTAGTCCCACGATGAGTGCGTATGGCGAAGCAAGATATGATGCTAAATATTGGAGTTTTGGTAATTACCGCTAGTAGTTAAGGTGATGAACCTAAGGAGCTGGTTATGGCAGAGATACCTGAGAAAGTAGAACAAGGAGATCTCATACTTGCAAGTCAAATGAATGAGATTGTCGATTATCTGATCGAATTGAATACACGTGTATCAGTGCTGGAGTCAGGTGGCTGGATTGGTGCATCTATAAAAATTCTGGGCCTTTCTCCCAGTGAAGATATTCATATGGGGCAAGAGCTTAGAGTTTATGGAACTGGTTTTGGTATACCTGCATTGAATGTCTTGAGCATAGAAATGGTAAAAATCAGCAGTTTCAAGCCTGGTAGTAATAGTAATCTGCTGATTTTTGATATACCACCTATTCTTGGCCTTCCTTCAACAGGGAAAGAAGTAACACTCTCTGTTTCTGGTCCTAATGGTTTTGATGCATACAAATTCTGGTTAAATCCTCCAGCCTTGGAAGGGCCAGATGGAACTTTGATGGTGCGCTATATTGAAGCTCCATCTGTTCCGGAAATAATAGCTCCTGATTCATACGAGTTTGTATTCTCTGTGCAAGCGATAGTTAATATGAATGAAACATATGACGTACAGTTAACTATCAATGGTGATGAAGCGGGTTGGAATGCTGTTTTAATTGATGATTCTGATGTGGCCATTGTACCTCCTAAAATTTTTATTGATGTAGGTAGTCCACCTCAAATTACAACGGTAGATTTCACTGTCAGGGTCGATGTTCCTGATGTTGCTACACAAGCTACATTAGATGTCCGGGTCGTATCAGAAAGAAATAAGATTATTGTCGGTGAGAAGAAAGGCTTGTTGATAAAGGAAGGTTTTGCTCCTCCTGCACCAGGTCCCATAACAGTATTTCTGAATCCGCGTGACATACTTTCACCAGGAGCAGTGATAAATGGTGTGCTGAAGGTACCTGCTGCTAGTCTTATATCGACACCTTTCCAGGTTCTACTAGTCAATCCCGGTGATTATACCGCTGGATCTTTGGTAATAGAGGGAGACCCTGAAGGCAGGTGGAGTGCGCAATACTTCACAATGACTGAGACTGTTGTATTTACTACTACACGTGATAATCAAATCTTTTTTCCACTAACTGTAGGTATTAGCGCTGCTGCTGGTGCCCCAGATGCAACACTGGTACTTACTGTAACGTCAAATTCAGACCCATCAGTGACAGATGAATTAAGGCAGTCTTTGTCATTGGCGTAAGTCTCGATATGTTAAGGAGAAGCATCATGGAACGGATTAGTTTTAAAAAAATGATCAAGACAAGCAAACAGATTGGCGAGCTTTTTATTTTATTGTTGTTAGCAGCTTTGTTTTCACATGCATATGCAGCAAATGTGAATCGTAAGGTTTGTTTTACTGCTAGTCATACCCCCGTCATAGATGGTGATGTAGTGAATGATGCAGCATGGGGGGCAGGGGAATGGAGGTATGGTTCATGGAAATATACCTTTGGCAATGGAACAGGGTATCCCAATGCTGTCGTCCAGGGGACGAAGGATAGTAATAACCTTTATTTCTCATTTATAGTTAATAATGATAACACTGCTGATGCATATGATGCAGTAGTCATAGCCATTGATCCAAATATCAGTGGTGAAGCGAGAAGAAAACTGCATATACACCCTAGATGTATCACAGGTACTTGTCCGGCAGGTGCATCTGCTGTGACCATGTATACCTGGAATGGATCAGACTGGACTTCTATTCCAGCAGTTACCATGCCTGCGGGTGTTAATGTTGCGTCAGATACGGTTGGTTCAACCTGGACTCTAGAAGTAAAGATACCAAACTCAGTCATACCGGTTCCTGCAAGTGGAGATTTTGGCCTTTATTACGACATTGTACGTATAGATTCAACACCTGCTGTGAGTACCGCTTTACATATGGACTGGCCACCGGAAGCCCCGGATGTAGGGGGTACCGACGCAAATGCAGCCTCTTTTTATCTGGTGGCGGGTACCCCAGCAGAATCAGTCTGGGGATATGGCACTCGTGGTGGCTCCACCTGTAACGGTGTCTATATGCAGAACTATGTCGATGTATGGACAAATAATACCCCTAACAGTCGTATTAGCCTAAATGGACCAAATTACTTCACTGCACGTGTACACAACTCCAGTGTAGATCAAAACGGTACTCCTGCTGCTGTTCAAGGAGTTCGTGCCACATTCAGAATAGCGAACTGGGGGATAAATGGAGAGGGTGGTGAATGGGCTCTTGTTCCTGCGGCCTCCAATACTCCTAGTGGAGATATAGCTGCTTCGTCTTCCACCGACCTAACTACAGGTGCCTGGATATTGTCTGCTGCACAACAAACAAAATATTCGGCACGTCCACATCAATGTATAAGGGTAGATTTGGATAAAGCGGAGAATATATCCGGTGATATCAGCTTTATAAATCACGTGATTACACGCAATATGGATTTTGTTACTACATCATCACCAGTATCGAGAACAGCATATATCAGTAGCAAAGGGTATCCACTACCTAAAGATAGTCGTAGACACACAATGATACTGAAAGAGTTCACACATAATGTACCGCGTAATGCCAAATGGATATCCAAAATGTCTGGACTGAGAGTGTTGGATGCCAGAAATAAGATCTACAAGTTAGAAATGGCTAATAATGAGTCGAAGCTTGTGAATACAGCTGTTACACCACCCAAGATTAAGATACCTATCTCTACAGTAAAAATATTGCCCGGTGCAGGAGGAATGAGTAAACCTCTACGTAAAAAGACAGGCAAACAAGCTGTTGTTTTAAATGTTGTTCCAGGCAACGTTGTAACGTTAACTGCTGAAGGGGAAATCAAGTCCAGGTTTGGACAGAAAAAGGCAGTAAGTGTGAATCCTTCTGGCGTAAGCGCAATGCAGGTTCTTAAAAGCTCAAATAAAGCAATGCTAAAAAAATATAACTCCAGCTTGGGACGGTTGCTGGTGAAGGATGCGCAGAGAGGTTCGCTGGTCGGCTCTTTTGACAATTTCAAAACGTCATTTCCTGTAGGTCAGGCTACGACTGTTCGTGTTCCAAAAGGTGCAAAAAAACTATACCTTGCGATTAATGATATAGACGGAGCTTTTTCTGCTCAGTCAGGGAGCGGCTATACAGTTCAGGTTACTCAAACCAATGCAAGAGCAGAGTTCTCTAAGGTGGGTAAAAAAATTCCCGTGGCCATGGGGAAACTGGATGTTGCTTTGCCCATCGGCGCTAATCTTCCTACATGGACTATGTGTGGCGAGTTGATGCAAGGTAAGAAAGTTAAAATTAATGGTAAGACGTTCAATGTTGTTAAAGATGCCGGTTGCTTTGGATATATCATTAGAGATAATCGATCATTATGGAAGACGGCTAGGCCTGTGCAACAAACTGTTCCTCTTCAAAATCGGTTGCCTCAGGGTATCAAGATTCAACCTACGGATAGAGTTTTAGTGAAATAGTTAATTTTGCTTGTTCGGCATGCCATGTATTCCCTGGTGCTGGATGGTATGCCACGCAAAATTACTATTCGAAAAGGGACATTTCTGTATATTGGAAGGGGTTGATATGTTACTGCCCGGTGACACCGCGATAAATTCTGTCAGGGTAAGAGGGGAGGTACGCAACGATATCGCCTTGCGTTTATCTGTATCCGGTTTTCTTGAGCATGCGGATATGCGTGCCAAGTCCATGGCTCCCTCAGCGCTCCTGATTGTGCGCAGAATTCGTGATCCGATGCCGGGTATTGTGCCTGAACAAAGTGGAAGAAGATTACGACATTCAGGATGGGAACAAGCGTTACAGAATCACCTGGATGATATGGCAAGACAGGCTAGCCGGCCTGTATTGGGCCGGCTCAACACTGATACCTCCACCGAGGCAGTATTATTTTCTGACATGGCGGAGATGTTGGCCTGTTTTGTTTTTGATCTGAGCACGAGCAAGGCTACCAACTGTTGGTGGTGGCAATCATTACTGCGTAATTATCCATTCTCCCAGCCCGTGAATGAAACCGTGGCAAATTTCCTGGTCGAAGATATCAAACTGTTGCCTGCGGTGATAGCGCGTCTGCATAGCTGGAGCCGTGCGAAGGAGGTATTGCTGATCTTCCGTAGTGAAAATGTAAAAGATTTGATCAGGCGTGTGTCCGATGCCTACGCTCTGCAGACACTGCTTACGGACATGTCGACACAGCCCGAGCATATACAGCCAGACAGTTCAGAAACTCGGGCAATGTTAGTGGCAGGGGATAGCGCCAGCCATGTCGGTCCTGAAGCCGTGGATACTAAATATATAAAGGGGGTAGGGGATTCCATGGATACCATATGGACTGAGTTGCTGCCGAATATCCAGTTGCCGCAAGGGCTGCCTGCAACGCACCGTTTCCTGTTAACTCTGGGCTTGGCCTTGCAGCGTAGTCCCTGGCGTTGTCGTGATGTAACCATACAACATGCGATGGCCGCGGCATGGCATCGTGATGTTATTCCGGCCAGCAGTGAAAATAAAACACTAGTTCTACGCAATCACGATACACGGGCCAGCCCCGAAACGGGTGGATACTTACCACGGCCTGATAAACATCACTTATTTTCTGTGCAGTGGAATAAGCAGGATCAACCCGTGACTATCGCCCCCTCGGAGGCAAGAAAGCCATCTCGTAAGACAGTGGACAAACCCTATCTGAAATTGTTGTCCCCATCAGAGTTGCACAGTTCCGACCAGCAGTACACAGCTGACAACGGCCTGGTGCAGACATCAGCAGGAAACAGGATTGAGCAATACGGTGAAGGGGAAAAGAGCAACGCTGCATCAGAATTGGAGGTTCATACCTCTCTGCCCACTGGTGAGACACAACAGCAGGCGTGGTCGGAAGAGGGACTGTTAACACAATGGGGTGGTGTACTTTATCTTATTAATGTAATCGAAAAACTGGAACTTCCGCACTGCTTTGAATTCATCATGCCGGTGATTGCGACACTAAGCCCATGGGCGGTACTGGAATTACTGGCCCGTGTCCTGCTTACGGATGCCGATAAAGACGTTTTTGATGATCCCCTGTGGGAATGCCTGGCACAACTGGACGGTCGTGATGGTGCCATGCCGATAACTGAGCATGGTGCACCCATCATGCAGTATCGTATTCCATTGACATGGATACAGCAGGTGCTGCCATCAACAGCGGATGTTGCCTATGCGAGTAAGGGCGGTCGGTTGCGACTGTGGTCAGAAGATCAATATCTACTTGCAGATCTGCCGCTCCTGTCCGAAGGCAAGGCAGGGGAAACGGCCAGATCACTACTGGCCGGGCTTGAAGACATGGCACAACAACATCTCTGTCGTCAGGCGTTTGACCATGCACCTGTCGCGTCACTAAATCCGGACATGCTCAATACAAACAGCCCGGCAATACAGTTTTGGCTGGCCTGTGTTATGCCCTATATCCGTTTTTTCCTTCAGAAGGAATTTCCGGATTTTGGAGCAGAGCATCTGCGTTGCCGTGGGCAATTGTATCTGACAGACACGCACATGGACTTTAACACTGCCATGGACAATATCTCTCTGGTTGCACGTAGGTGCGGTCTTGATCAGAACCCTGGCTGGCTGCCAGATTACGGAAAGGTGATTACATTTCATTTTGAATAGGGAAGTAGCAGATGAGTACAGATGTAAACGGACCCTTTGAACATGTTCCCAAGACGGTTGCCGGCAGTTTTGTTCTCTATCTTTACGCCGCATTATATCGGTTGATGAAACACGTCAATCGTTTGAGCGAAGCCGGGGGCTCCGATCTGGATGCCTTGTTTGAACGCTATCCCTTTCTTTCCGAATACTTTGATGAAATGCGTCGTCATATGCCCGAACAGATCAGTTGGGACGAAGGCAGTGCATGGTGGCGTGAGCAACTCACGCTGTGGCAGCAGGGTGCCGATGAGCATATGCCTATTAGTGCCCTGATGGATGAGGCCGGACTGAGTTTCGAGTCCTGCATGGCCTTTATGATCACCGGACTGGTGGAAGAGGACTCACGTTTCGGTACCCTGTTTGCGGAGTTACAGGAACCCTTGCCGCATCGTCGCCCGACACTGGAGATGGTAGGGCAGATGATGATCGATGATGCCATGGTTGGCCAGGCGGATCCCTGGGTGGTGTGTCGTCCATTATTGAACATGGGGCTGGTCGAGGCACTTAACAAACAGGTACCGCGTTCCGAGTGGGTGCTTAGAGTCCCTCCCTTGCTGTGGGATGTCGCGCGCGGTGAACTGGCGACAGAGCCCGCTGCATGGTTAAGCCTGATCAAGCAGCAAGATGCCGATGATATGGATGCGCTGGTGGTTGCCCCCGAGCTGCGTGAGCGTCTGTCTGCCTTACCCCCCCTGCTCAGCAAGGGTGTGATCCAGACATTGATACTACGTGGTCCGGCTGGCAGTAATGCCAGGGAGATGGTCTCTGCCGTGGCCAGACAAATGGGACTGCATCTGGTTAGTGTCGATGCGGCCTACATGGATGAGGGGGAGGACGCGCAGTTTCTCGGGGCCTTTTGTGCCATGGCTCATGCCATGCCATTCATCATCTACGACCTGGCACCAGGTGAAACGGTGCAACAGCCGGAGTTGAAAGGATATACAGGCGCTGTGGCGATCTTTATGGGCTCGGAAGGCGGTCTTGGCTACAGCACACAGACCAAGGCGGTCACGCTGAATATCCCGCTGGCAGATGCAGAACTGCGTAGCGCCTATTGGCACAAGTCTCTTAACGGTCATCAGCTGCAGGATATGGATGACGTGGTTAATCGCTTTCACCTCTCCGGGGAATACATACAAAGAATATCCGATATCGCCATTGCGCATAGTCTGATGGAGGGACGGGAGGAACTGTACAGTGAAGATATTCGTATTGCCGCAAGAACCCTCAACCGGCAACAGCTGGATACATTGGCTGACTATATAGAACCTCAGGGCGACTGGTCATTACTGGTGACCATCAATTCCACCGAAAAGAAACTGCGTGAGCTGCAAAAGCGTTGCTACTATCGCGAGCAGCTTACCTCCCATCTTGGGCCGGCCTTCGGCAGTAATGTCAATCGTGGTGTGCGGGCGTTGTTTACCGGAGCCAGTGGTACAGGTAAAACCATGGCCGCAAAGATCCTGGCAGCAGAGCTGGGTATGGATCTATATCGTGTAGACCTGGCCGCGATCATTAATAAATATATTGGTGAGACCGAGAAGAACCTGCATAAGGTTTTGTCACGAGCAGAAGCACTGGATGTGATGTTATTACTGGACGAGGGCGATGCCCTGCTGGGCCAGCGTACCGATGTCAAGTCAGCCAATGATCGTTATGCCAATCTGGAAACCAACTACCTGCTCCAGCGTCTGGAAAATTATCAGGGTATCGTGCTAATTACGACCAACCTGGTGGAAAATATCGATCGTGCTTTCCAGCGCCGTATGGATATAGTCGTGCCGTTCTTTTCTCCACAGGCACAGGAGCGGCTGCACATTCTTGATCTCCATCTGCCCGACGAACACCAGATCGACTACAGCTATCTGGAGATGGTATCGCTAAGGTGCCGCCTCACCGGTGGACAAATACGCAGTGCCGCCATGCATGCCAGCCTGCTGGCCCTGGATGAAGAGCAGCCGCTTGAGCGCCGTCATATGGAGGCCGCGTTACGTAGTGAATATCGCAAGGCCGGAGGAACCTTTCCACTTGAGGGGGTGGATGAATATAAAGAGCACGATGGTGGTATGAGTGAATTTATGACCGCACTAGGCAACCAGTAGGTAGCATGTTATGGCGGAAAAGGAATTCAAACACAAGTATCGCAGCAAAGCCGCCGCTGCAAAGACGCCCTCGATTGCGGTCGAGGGTAATGCTGCACTACAGCAAGATTATCACTCCGAAGAACTCGAACTGGGTGCCACCTACCATGCCGGTCCTGCATATGGGTTGGGCGCTTATGCAGATGCACCCTCTGACGTTGATGTGGATACTCCGGCGTACAACGATGCGAATGATAAAGAGCAACAAGCACCCATAGGTGCGCAAGCCGATACCGGCAGTGTCATTCCTCTGCATCAACGGCAGAAACTGCAAGCACGTTTTGGCCGGGACTTCAGTCATGTCCGTTTACATAGTGGTCCGCAGTCAGCACAAGCTGCCCGCTCTATCTCCTCCCATGCCTTCACTCATGGCAAGCATATCTTTTTGGGCAAACATGCTGATGCCGGAAACGAACGCCTGCTTGCCCATGAGCTGACCCATGTGGTGCAACAGGGACATGCCCGGCCGTTACAGTCGCGTACTGCCATTGCCCTTAATGCCCAGGCGCGTGGAAATCACACAACAGCAACATCAGCTCATCAAGGACAGGCAGCCGGGCGTAGTGGCGGCGGAGTGGTACAACGCTGGAGCATCATGGGCGGATTGCGCCGTGTGGGCAGAGGCGTTGCATCGGGTTTTCGCGCTGTGGGCAGGGGAGCGTTGGCCATCGGACGGGGACTGATGAATGCCGGACGTGCCGTTGTTATGCGAGCCGTCAGACGAATCTCTCCAGACTTTGCCCGACTGATTGAACGTGACGGTATAACCGGTTTTATACGCAACCTGGTTGCACGCGGCTTTCGCCTGCTGTTTGGAGGGGTCATAGGCAGGATCAGCAGGCTGTTTAATTTTGGCCAGGTGGCGAAGAAGCTGCGCCAGTTTGGTCGTGGATTTGCAGAGATAGTCGGTCAATTGGCCCGTAATGACTGCAGTGGCATTACCCGGGCTGGTCGTGCCTTTGGCAGCTTTATGTCCAGGTTACTGGAACCGGTGACCAGCCGTATTCGTATGGTGGCCAATGCGGTATCCGGTTTCTTCCGTGATATGTGGAATGCAATCGGTGCACCGATAATGCGTTTTCTCGGCGAGGGTATAAAGGCATTTGTTCGCACTATAGGCAGCATCTTTACCGCGGTAAAGAATGCATTGGGTAGGGCATGGACTCGGGTCAAGGGCTGGTTCGGGATCAGTGCAGACAGTGGGACCGGTGAGGGTGGTGGTATCTGGAACTGGATAAAAGGCAAGGCCACCTCTATCTGGAACCGCATCAAGGGTCCTCTGCAACCTATTATCGGACCGTTGCGAGTGGTGGCGGGCGTCCTCGTTGTCCTCTCTCCCGTTGGTCCTATCGTATTGGTGATACAGGCCTGGCCCCATCTGAAAAGGGCCTTCCAGTGGGTATCACAACGCTGGCGTGATCTTAACCTTGTGGTACGCATGAAGGAGTTCTATGCCAACACCGTATTACCTGCGGTACGTGATGGCGCCACCAGTGTGGGCAATTTTCTTGTCGGTGCCGCCAACTGGCTGGCGAGTATAATGGGTCGCATCGCCGGCGGCATACAATCCGTAACCGGACGGCTCAGTGGTGGTATTCTTGCCCCCATAGGACGGGTAATCGGTTTCCTTGCCAACAAGGCGCGCAGTGTTTTTCTGTGGGCCCGGGATGGCTTGAAATGGGTTTCCAGTAATGCACGCAGTCTGTTCCGGCGTCTGATCGAGTTTATTCAACCCATCATCGATGTTCTGCGCAGGATTATCGCCATTGCCGTGAATCCCTTCGGCATCCCCGGCCTGTTGATGGGTACACTCTGGCGCATTATTCCTAACTGCCTGAAAGGACCCATCATAGATTTTATTGTTTGGGTGTTGATTACCGCTATACGCGCCATTCCCGGCATGTTTGCCCTTGGCCTGCTTTGGCCATTTATCAAGTCGGCTACACTGGGTTTCCTCGAGCAGGTACGTAGCTTCTCCACTCAACGCAAGGTCGATGTCTCCAACAAGATTGCCAAAATAGTATCGGGCATGAGTCCGAGTTTCGCCTTTGGATATATCCGCGGTATTTTCCTCGGTATATGGGATGGCATTGCCGGCCCGTTTATTGCCATCCAACAGATATTTGAACTCCCCTCCATGATTCGTAACTTTCTTAATTCACTGGGCATACGTCTGTGTGATTTGATGGAGGTAATACGTTGTTTTGCCTCGACCATAGGAGGCCGGGTCATCGGTGTCTTTAACGAGTTATTGGAAAGTGCCCGTGACCTGTTGCTAAATCCTGGCAAGATCGTGGACCTGCTTCGCTGCGCCTTACAGGCCGCTTTATCAATGGTCGCCAGTGTCGGTGCCGCGGCTGCCAATGAAATGATGCGAATCTTTGAAGGCCCTGAAGATGCCCTGGGTGAAATGCTAGGTCGGTTAACGGGCAGCTTCCTGGTGGATGCGGTATTGGCCTTCTTTACTGCTGGTGCCTCCACGGCAACCACGGTTATCAACCGGGTGGCTGGATTCCTGCGTACCATCGGTCGCAACCTGATGCGTGTGGTTCGTATGTTGGCAAAACTGATACCCAAATTCCTGAAATTTATACGCAAGATTGGCGGGATGTTCCGCCGTGTCGGTAGCCGTGCCGGTGGTTTCCTGGGGCGTATAGGTCGCTTTTTCGGCAAGGTAGCCAGCTGGTTCAAGCGCATGATGGGCCGAGTGGGACGCCGATTTAGGATAGGCGGCAGGGCAGGTCGGCCTGGACGAGGTAGAGGCAGAGGAACCAGGAGTCGACGGCAAAGACGTAGAGAACGACGTAGACGTGATAACAGATTGTGGGCTCAATTTAAGACGAGGGTGCGTGCAACGGCGAATAGTCACCTGGTGGAAGGAATCAGCCGAAGACAATTGCAACAGGAAGTAAACAGGTTAAAAGGTGGGCGCTTCAGACGTGTGGTCAGGTACGCACGAGTTAGACGTAGAGCTCACTGGCGGAATCCCTATTGGGTACTTCGTATTAAGCGGCGTGGACGTTTATATGCGTTCTTACCTGCAAGAAGTTATCAGGTGTTACAAGATGCACACCATAGATGGGAGCGTGGTCGTCGTGTTATACGGCGTAGATTGAGAAGGGTGCGTGGGAATGAGACAAATAGAAATTCATTGAATGCGATTTTATTAAGGATTAAAGGGCGATTTAAATATAAGACTCTAGAAGCGGTAAAGGATAACGTGGAAAGAGATTGGGATATCGAAGGTTCGATGAGTCCTAAGCGTAAAATAACAGAAGTGGATGACCTAACAGGTTTGCATGATGGTAGCTCAACGGACCCTATCCCAATTCAATGGTACAAAGCGCCAGAGGATTATCCAAGTACAATTAGTATAAAACGACATGTAGGTGCTACGCAAAAATCCTCAGTAAGGATGATTAGTAATACTACTGTTCAGGATAGAAGTGGTGAAGATCGCAGAGTAGGTATACGGAGCTCAAGTCTGGTTAGACAAAATCAAAGACTGTATCGACTAAAAACGCCAAGAAATCCTTCAATAGTTGGCCGGTTTAGAACTTTGTTGAATTCATTGGGATATAACTGGGCCGGTATGGATGCTGATCATGTAAAAGACTTGGCATTCTCTGGACGGGATGACCCAGTGAATATTTGGCCGTTAAGAGGTGATGTCAACAAGATTGCAAGCACTGTTGGGCATTGGTATTCACGATATCGTATTGAATATATTGATCGTCAAAATCCACAAGGTCCCAAAGGTAGGATAACAAACATTGGAAACCGTAGATTTACTGGAAAATGGTTCAGGGTAATAGGTTTCGCCCATTCTCCAAGTCCTAATCCAGCAGGGCGACTTCCAAGAGGGAGTAGCTAATAATGGCTGTCGGAAAGTATAAACAAAAAGATAAAAAGAAAAATATAATTAAACCTTCTGAATCGAAGGGTTCTGATACTGTTTCTAAATCTACTGTAAAAGACAAATCTAAACCTGGTTCTTTAAAGAATCCTAGCAAAGCAATTCCACTTTCTGCACCGGTACAAAAAAAAGTCACCGTAGGC
>Ga0224506_10002586_pt1 | contig 12242 bp, 11 predicted proteins | sample SF_Jan12_sed_USG_2_FD_169108 | JGI IMG/M metagenome (GOLD analysis project Ga0224506, IMG submission 169108) | Sediment microbial communities from San Francisco Bay, California, United States - SF_Jan12_sed_USGS_8_1 | ecosystem: Environmental > Aquatic > Marine > Sediment | place: USA...
TACTATATGACCATTGGGTAAATGTCCCGGAAAATTGTAAGGGCCAAAGACAGCAACGACACCGTGAGGTTTATGACGTAAAACGGTTTGACCTATTGGCAATTCCAGGCGATTTTCACCCGTACGCTGCTCATAAGCATTCACAGAAATAGCAATTTTTCCAATCATTGCCGTGATTTCTGTACGGGCTTCCCAGAGCGGCTTACCGGTTTCTGAACCGATAACAGCAGCAAGATGTTCCTGGTTTTCTTTTAATAAATCAGAGAATGCCTTACATATATTGATGCGTTCTTCTATTGGCCGCTTTCGCCAGGACCTAAATGCATCTGAAGCCGCATCAAATGCACTCTGAACCTGATCTGCGGTTGCCGTTTGTCCAGTCCAGATAACGTCTTGAGTAATTGGATTATTTGATTGAATGACGTCACCCTGTCCTTCAATCCAGCGGCCATTAATAAAAAGAGACTTTGTCATAACGATTTCCTGACTATTTTATATTGGGTTTAATGGCTACGGCCCGAACTTTATCTTCTGCCGACAATTTTAATATGTCGATCTCAGATGAAGTTAAGGCAATACTGCCGTTATTAAAGTTCGCACCATCAACTATGATGACTCGATATTCACTAAATTTTTGATTACTGACCATCCAGACATCGCCCTTTGGGTTGGTTATGTCAGCACGATTATTGTCTTCAAACCAGGTCAACACACCCGACTCTTTGACAGCTCGTATATCTTGTAAACGGCACTCTACGGTAGGTCCACCATCAAAAATATCGATATAATTGTTCAATCTAAAACCTTCTTGTTTTAACAGCGCCAAGGCAGGCTCAGTGTTTGTATGAACTTTACTAATAACATCCTGAGCACTCTGGCTCAGGAAGGGTACATAAATTGGGAATTTAGGCATTAATTCAGCAATAAATGCCTTATCACCCATACCGGTCAAATAATCAGCATCCTTAAAATCCATCTGAAAAAACTTTCGACCCAAACCTTCCCAAAAAGGAGAGATTCCCTGTTCATCTGAATAACCTCTCATTTCAGCAATAACACGCTCTGAAAAACGCTGCTGATTCTCTGCCAGGAACAAATATCGTTGCTTAGAAAGGAACCGTCCATTGGCACCTTTACGATACCTTTCCCTTAGAAACAGGGTACAAACTTCTGTTGTGCCCGTAAGGTCATTACTCAGATACAAGGTTTTTGTCTGTTTATGCACCCCTAGCTCTGCTGACGCATGTACGGTATTTCCAATTCGATAATTATACCAAACATCCTGATGACCAATTTGAGACTCAATCGCACTAACACCGGCTAACTCTCCGGTTTCACTGTCTTCCAAAACAAAAAGATACAAGGCATCTTTTTGATCAACATCACCCAAAAATGCCTGAACAGCCCTCTCAATTTTTGCCGCCATTTTTTGGCGGTTCGCTGGTAATGAGGTAACGCCAACACCAGATTCATCTGCCATTGTAATTAACTCTTCAAGATCACGAGGTTCTATAGGACGAATAAAAAACATAACTATTTACACTCACAAAAATGAATAACGAATTGAATCTCCATCACTGGCATGTATAGCTTTTGCCAGTGAGTTTTCGAGACGGACACTACCACCAATGCCATCGACCAGATTACCGATCGTGCAGCGAAACTCTCCATATTCAGCATTAGAGATTAAATATTTAATGCCACCAACCAAGTCACTGGTGACAACATATTTTTGTTTACTGTTTACAATGGTCTGGATATTTTTCGTTTTATTTTTCAGCACAGGCCCACCATCAAAAATATCGATAAATCGACTCTTATCAAAGCCATCTCTTGACAGTAGCTGACATGTCCGGTCCGTCAGAGGATGGGCTTTATTCATCACTCCCTGAGCTTCTGGTGTCAATAATGATACGTAAATCGGATGCTGCGGCATGAGCTCTGCAATAAAGGTTTTACTCTTTATTCCAACGTAATAATCAGCCGTGTGGAAATCAATATCAAAAAAGTGTTTTCCAATACTATTCCAAAAATCTGAGTCTCCCTGATCATTTAACTGCCCCTGTACTTCAGTGACAGTAACCTCTGAAAACAACTCAGGATCCTGAGCCATAAACAAAAATCGAGCCCTGGAAAGTAATTCGAAATAGGGTGTATCCTTAAGCTCTTTTTTAATTGCAAAAGAACGTAACACCGAAGACCCGGTTAGTTCATGAGACAGATATAGAATTTCTGCTGTAACATGCACACCCAAATTATGAGAAGCATGGATTAACTCCTCCATTCGGTAGTTAAAGAATGGATAACCTACCCCCGCATATGCGTCCAGACCTGAAACACCTGCAACCTCACCCGTTTCTATATTTTCCAATATAAAAATAAACGTAGACTCTTTCGGGTTATCCAATTGTTTACCAAATGAAAGAGCTGATAGATGCAGTAATTCACCCAACTTATCTCTATCTGATGGCAAGGTGGTCACTCTAACCTCATTATTGGCTAGCAGCTTTTCGATACCAGGCAAATCTATGATGCTGGCTGGACGCACGATATACATAAAATACTCCCGACGTTAAGCGTTTACGACTCGTTTTAGCGCTTTTTCCATACGTGCAATCCCTTCGTCAAGTTCCTCATCAGAGATGACCAACGAAGGTAACAGACGTAATACATTTGGCCCAGCAACATGCATCATCACACCTTCTTCAAAGCCTGCTATCACAAACTCCTTGGCACGATTAACAAAGTCTCCAGTCAACTCACACCCGATCAATAATCCAGAATGGCGAACTTCTTTAAACAGGTTATATTCTTTTCCAATTGCTTCTAATGCATTGACCAACTTCTCTTCTCGGATCTTTACACCAGCAAGCACCTCAGGTTGACTTAGGATATCCACTGCCGCCTCTGCAACCGCACAGGCAAGAGGGTTACCACCGAAGGTAGAACCATGGGTTCCGATCACAAAGCTCGCAGCCACTTCAGTCGTTGTTAGCATGGCACCTATCGGAAAGCCGCCACCTAATGCCTTGGCAGAGGTCAATATATCCGGGGTAACGCCATACTTTTCATACGCAAAAAATGAACCGGTACGACCTACTCCAGTTTGAATCTCATCAAATATCAGCAAGGCACCAAACTTGTCACATAGAGCGCGTGCACCTTCAAGGAACTCCTGGGTAGCCGGCGTAACACCTCCCTCACCCTGAATCGGCTCAACAATTACCGCGCAGGTTTTATCACTAATGGCTGCTTCCAACGAAGCCAGATTATTATATTCAACATGACTAATGCCACCAGGTGTCGGCTCAAACCCTTCCTTATATTTTGCCTGACCACCAACACTGACTGAAAACAATGTTCTGCCATGAAAACTTCCTGTAGTCGAAATAATTTCGTGCTTTTGCGGACCAACTTTGTCGAATGCGTACTTACGCACCAATTTCAGTGCCGCCTCATTAGCCTCGGCACCCGAATTACAGAAAAATACTTTTTCAGCAAAGGTTAAATCAACCAGCTTTTTAGCCAGCCTTAACGCAGGTTCATTCGTTAGAACATTCGCAACATGCCATAATTTTTCACCCTGATCTTTTAATGCAGATATGAGCGCCGGATGAGAGTGGCCTAACGAATTAACAGCAATACCTGCGACAAAATCAATGTATTCTTTTCCTTCCTGATCCCAAACCCTAGAGCCTGCGCCCTTTACAGGAATGACTGCCGAAGGGGCATAGTTAGGAACCATGACATCATCAAAAAGTGAACGGGTTACTGCTGGCTTGGATTGACTCATAACTTAAATTCCTTAATACCGGTTGTATTTATTTAATAAGGAATATTGTAACCAGCTATGACAAAGAGTGGTTTCGACTTTGCGACACAGAGTTATAAGATTAGCGACACTCATTACATGGAGGATGAATTATCATTCACTAAAAGTTTCTGTTTCAACTTTCGCTCTTCACTAGGAGTGATGCCATATAAAGAACGATAGGCAGTACTAAAATGAGCCCCGCTTGAAAAGCCACAGCTATAGCCTATATCTGCGATGCTGTTCTGTGAGGTTAATAATTTTTCTCGAGCTTGCTTCATTCGAATTTGTAAATAATAGCGTGAAGGAACCGTATTGAGATGCTTTTTAAACAGTCGCTCCAGCTGACGACGGGATAATTTAATATGAAAAGAAATTTCATCCGTTGTTAAAGGCTCTTCAATATTTGCTTCCATTAGCTTTAATGCTTCGCCAAGAATGGGTTGCGCTATTTCTGCTCTTTTGGAAAGCGGTGTGATTTGAGCTTGTGCAAACTGCCCCATTCGCTCATGAATAAAATGCTGGGATACCGCTTCTGCAATATCGACACCCTGTTGTTGTGCGATCAACAAAAGCATCATATCCAGCGAGGCGGTACCACCTCGGCAAGACAATCTGTTTTTATCAATACAAAAGGAATCCGTTAAATAGATAACTGACTGAAAGTCGGCCATAACTTCATCAGGGTTCCACCAATGTAATACCGCTCTGAATCCGTCCAGTTTCCCTGATCTAACCAGGTCATAGGTTCCTGAACTAATACCACCAATCTGTTGGCTGCCTGGAAGTTTTTGCAACCATTCTAACAAGATTGGCTGCTCCTGATAACTCACAGGAGGCGCGCCAACAACAAACCAAAGATCTTTTTTTTCAGAGTCAGCCAGTGTGCTTCCCATTGAGACCTGATTTTCCAAAGAAGATAAAACCGACTTACTATCAACACCTATATTTTCAATCCTATAACAATCCTCACCAGCTAGCTGGTTACATATCTTCAAAGGTTCTACTGCAGAAACATAGGCTATTGACGAATATCCAGACGTTAATATAAATCCGACATCAAAGGATTTCATAATTCAAAGGTTCCTTTGCGAATTAATGATTGATCTTCAAATACTATATCACCGCCGCACATTACCCACTGCAACTCCAAATCATCAGGGCTCAGCAGTAATATGTCTGCTCTGCTTCCAATACCTATGTAGCCAACGTTTTTCAGACCCAAAATCTGAGCCGGTGTCTGGGTAATGGTTTTAAGCATCAGCTCGGGTGGCACACCTAGTTGAGTTACGCCATGCTGAAATTCCTTCAATAAGGAATCCATGCGACCTACATCAAGCTGCACAAAATCACCCTCAGCATTAAATACGGGTAAACTGGCGTGACCATCTGTGCTCATCGTCATTTGAGTGGGTGACACACCTTCATCCAAAGCCTTTTTAACTGCCTCACTGGCTCGCAATTCATCCGACCGGATCATGCTCTGGTTAGAACTTGCGGTAAAGTCTATGACACCACCTTTTTGTGTATGGATGACACCTTGCTGAAAGAGTTCCATATTGCGATTCATGTGCGTCGGGTAGAACTGACTAATTGCGACATCGTAGTTCTGACAAACATTCCACAAAGGCAATAGCTTACTTTCCTCAGCGCCCACATGAATGGATACAATTCCTCTTTTACCTGATAAAAGTCCGGCGACCTTAGCCTCTGATGCTAATTTGGCTAATTCTTCAACACTAGGCTGACAGCTGCGATGGTCAGATATGGCAATTTCACCGACACCTATATATTCAGAAATAAACATAATGTCCTTCTGAATTGATTCTGTAAGACTTTTTGCAGGTACCTGATATGAACCCGACAAACACACTACATTCAAACCTTCGTTGATAAGCCCCTTCGCCTTAGCTATAAGGTTTTCATGTGACCGGCTAATAGAATCCGTGCCCAAAACACCATTGACCGTTGTGACACCGCCCAATATCGCATCTGAAAACTGCATTTCCGGGGTTCGTGTATGAAAGCCACCTTCACCGCCACCACCTGTTATATGAGTGAGTGAATCTACAAATCCTGGAACTAACCATTGTCCCCGGGCATCAATTTCACGATACGACAGACCTCCTAACTGGAAAGAGTCCTGTATATCAACCACCACGTCATTAGAAACCAAAACATCCCTGACACCAATTTTTTCAGGTGTCCAGACTTCTGCCCCTCTAATTAATGTAAACAAATCTACGCCCTCAGTTTCTATTTAATTCCTGATCGATTAACAAGTAATTGACAGTCAATAAGCTCCGGATAGTCAGTAAAAAATCCCGTTACGCCGTTATTATATAGCTGCTGTGCAATTTTCATATTATTAACTGTATAGGATCGCAATCTACAACCAGAATCCTTTAGGCCAACAAAAAAATCCTTGTTCACTAATTTATGGTTAAAATGAATGGCTTCAGCCCTAATTTCATCAACCCTGTCCTTCCAATTATCTTCTGGCCTGTCAAAAAGCACAGCAACCCGATAGTCAGGACCAAATTTCACAACTTGTTTCAGGGCTTCCCGAGAGAAAGAACTAAAGATTACTCGATCCAAAGGAAAGTTCAGGTTAGAAATTACAGCCAGTGTATGTCTGACTAATGTTTTTGCGGAGACATTTTGATGCAGTTTTAATTCAAGTTGGGCGCTCACCTGATTAACCGATAGAAGACCTAACAGTCTACTCAGGGTTAGTATGGACTCACCAACAAAGTCAGGATCGAACCAGCTACCGTAATCATAGCGCTGAAGTTCTTTTAAGGTCATATCTGACAATTTTCCAATGCCATTTGAGCACCGGTCAATGTGTTCATCATGAAACACTACTGGCACACCGTCCTTTGTTAGACAGACATCAAATTCAACTTGCTTCACTCCCATCTCTATCGCTTGAGTAAATGAAGCCAATGTATTTTCGGGCGCCATGCCTGACGCGCCTCTATGCCCTATGACTTCAATAACTTCGGAATCAGATACACTCTTTAACAACATGCTGTTACCATATTTTACTATCAAATTAACGCAACATTGCTGAATGATAAATTCATTCGGTTTTGCAATAACCCTAAGGAACTCAATCTACATGAACGCCTGGTTACTGGCTATACGCCCAAAGACGCTGCCTGCTTCTATCAGCCCGATTATTTTAGCTAATGCAATGAACTGGGGGCCGGCATTCAACTGGATGATTGCCATTCTAACATTGACCACGGCATTCTTTTTACAAATAGCCGTCAACTTTGCCAATGATTATTTTGATTTTCGTTCGGGTGTAGATACCGATCAGCGACTGGGTCCGAAAAGAGCGACTCAATCTGGATTAATTTCACCAGGCGCCATGATTAAAGCCATTGTTTTTTCATTGATAATAGCGATGGCAACCAGTGCTTACTTAATCTATTTAGGTGGCACTCCAATACTAATTTTATTTATCGCCTGCGTCATAGGTGTCATCTGGTATAGCGGTGGTCCATGGCCATTGGCATCTTTAGGCCTGGGAGAGGTAACCGTATTTCTATTCTTTGGCTGGGCAGCGATCCTGGGGACCCAGTACCTTCATCAACATGAATTAACACCCTTGTCTTGGTGGCTAGGCACACAGGTAGGTCTGATCAGTGCTGCAATAATGCTAGTCAATAATATTCGCGACATCCTAACTGATGAACCTGCGGGAAAACGCACTCTGGCGGTCAGACTTGGGCTACAGAAAAGCATCTCTCTGTATTCTATACTGATCATCACACCCTTTATTATGCAAACAGTCTACTTTCTATTTTCAGATAAATCCTTTGGTGCTGTCATTCCCTTTTTAACAACACCCCTGATGATTCGGCTATTGAAAAGAATGCCAGAGTGTGAAGGTGAATCCTATAATGAACAACTCGCTGCTACCGCAAAATTCTTATTGCTTTTCTCACTGGCGTTATCCTTTAGCCAACTGACCTAATCAGGACATGGAGTTAAATCGTGGAAGATAGCCAGCTTCTTTTTATTCTCGTCAGCCTGGTAGCAACCGGAATTGTTTCCGGGCTACTTGCCGGATTACTGGGTATTGGGGGAGGACTGGTTCTTGTCCCCATACTATATTCTCTACTCACCAGCCTGGGGATTGAGCCCATAACCGCACTGGCATCGTCCACCGCGACATCCCTGGCTATCATAGTACCTACTTCCATAAGTTCGATTGCAGCTCATCATCGTCATAGAAATATTGAGCTATTGATCATTAAGCAATGGTGGCTTCCAATTATGCTGGGTGTTACATCCGCCGCATTGTTAATTTCTTATTTAAGGGGCGTCTGGTTACAAATATTTTTTAGCCTGTTTATTAGCTACATGGGCTTAAAAATGCTGTTTAACCTGAATATAAAATTCTTACCGAAATTCAATCAGGGCCCAAATGGAGCAAGTCTCATACCTTTTTTCATTGGCCTGGCAAGCGCATTGGTTGGCATCGGAGGAGGAACCTTAACAGTACCTACATTATCAGCCAAAGGTTTTCCGATACCGGTAGCAATAGGGACATCAGCTGCGATAGGCTTGCTAATATCCCTACCTGCCGCACTACTATTTCTATTTATTCCAACTACAGATACCAAGCTGCTATATTCATTCGGGCTCATTAATTATGCAGCCTTTGCGGTTGTAACGCCTTTTTCTGTATTCTTTGCTCCAATTGGTGCAAAATTAACCAAATTAATTAAACCAAAATACTTGAAATATATATTTGCATTAGTATTAATAAGCACAGGCATTCGAATAGGATTACAACTTCTACCCGGTTGAAGTTATCAATCTAAAAAAACTAATAACAACTGTTCGGACAAAATATGAATTTATGGTGGTTTTATACGCGAGCCGATACCTGTAGTTTCACCCAAATGCAGGAACGGTCGTCAATACCTTTTGGCTGGTCTGAAACCGGTGATATCCAGAAGTACATTAGAAACAAGCCTAACTGGGAAAGACAATTTAAAACGTTTATTCAGGTGAAAGGTGACTTGGCTTATGTCAACGATAATTCATGGCACTTGAATGACCGGAATCTGGATATGGTTCCAGAGCTTTTTTGGAAGCTAATTCAAATTAAAAAAGATGACCTTATCATTTGTATTGAGTCAGGCTCTGCACAAACCATGGGTAAGCCCTGGATTAGCGGCATTGGACAAGTAATCAGGGATGCTAGCCTCAGTTATCATTATAACCCTGCGTATACCAATGCACACAGTGTCTGCGAAGGCATTGAATGGAAGAGCATGGGACATTTACATAAAAACTATCCTATAGAACTCCCAAAACAAGATTTTTTTATTCTTTACGAAGATAAAGAACAAATCAAACAAGCACATGATTTATTGCTCGAATTAAGTAAGGTCGAGGTTGCCAGGCAGGCTTGAACCGAAGTAAGTATTCAAAGGATGATATATGGAACAACAAATTACCAATTTTGATGAGCTCAGGTTATTACCGGGTCAAAAAATGCAGATTGAACTCGATAGCTATCGCAAGATTCGAACAGAGTGTGTCCTTATTGGCTATAAAACAGATCGTGCCATCATCTTATCCACCCCACTGATAGAGAATGTACCGGCAACAATCAAAGTAGGTTCTACTGCTGCAGTGCGCTTTTTTGCCAACCAGGCAAACAGTGTTTGTGCATTTCGATCTGAAGTCATTCATGTTGCGCAATCGGTTTTTCCTCATATTTTCGTTGAAAACCCGATGTTAATTGAAGTGGGAGAGATACGAAAAGCTACCCGTGCCAAAATTGACGCCCCATGCTCATTGTTTGTATCTGAAGAAGGCAAACCCCAAGCAGGTCTAGTTTTAGACATTTCCATCGATGGCGCAAGAATTCATAGCAAGGACCTGGGTATAACCTTGGGAGACGAGTTTCAAATGATTGTGAAATTTATGATCCTGGGCTTTGACAAGATCATGAAAATTCCATGCGTTGTGCGCTCAATTTCCGACAATGCCACAGGAAAGTATTATGGCATTCAATTTGTGCAGACAAGAAATGATGAAAAAATCGCACTACATGCGATTGTCATGTCTAACATTTAATGATTCACAGAAAAAAGACCGAAGTACAGAGTACTTCGGTCCACCATCAGGTTTCAATACTTCCATGCAAAGAGGAGGAAAACAAGATGTCAGGAGTCGTCAGCTAAAGCAGACTCTTACCAATTATGGCTGTGTTGAAATGGATCGGATAAGGCTTCAATTGAACCATGTAGGAGCTGATTCATCAGCGAATGTTTTCTATGCGTTGGTAAACACTTACACCCATTCGCCTGCAGACAGTAACTGTTCTGATCCGGTTCCTCCAGTTCGCATCAATATCGTTTGTTGCGGGATTTTATCCTGAATAGCGAATATATCATCTCGTACTGGTTTGATCTTTAGTAGCGCGGACAAAATCGCAACAGGTTCTATTGATGATGCAGAGTAAACCGGTATATAGATCTGCACCAAATCAACTTTATCAGGCATCCACGAAGTCACCCCCATTTCTCGTGTTGCGATAGATCGTCTGATCGCCGCTGCCCGAGGCTGTGTGAAAACGCCACGAATGCAGGCTAATCAAGGCAAAAATGAAAGAAAAAGCGGAGTTTAACGATCTTAAATGAGCATTTTGAGTTTATTTTTAACGCTGAAGAGGCAAATGTAGTCGTTTTCACACAGCCTCGCCCGCTTGGCATTTACATTTTCGTCTGTTCCAATCTTTATTCCCAATTTGCTAGCCAGCGTAAAATCACTAATTCGGTAGGTATTTTCACTAGCCTCCCTGGTATTTTCATCGCCACTTTCGAAATTTGAATATCCAGAATGCCGACAGTCAAATAAGCAGTTAAACCCTATATTAACTGTCACATGTTCTATGAAGTTCTACAATTTGAAGAACTTGCAATATTGCGGGTAAAGATTTCTTTTCCTTTTGAAATGCCAAACCAACTACTTGACTAAGCAATTGTCCTGCCATGGGCCGTAATATAATATCTGTCTTTCGTGTTATCTCATCCCAGTCCGGTAAAAGAGCAGCACCAACGCCCGCCTTGACTAATGCATGAGCATATTCAACCGTTCTAATTCTTGCTCTGATATTCCAACAGATGCCTAAATCGATGATTTGTTTCTCGAGTAGTGCCACCTGCTCACAGGTATTACGGTAAATAAATGACAGTTCATTCAAATCATCTATTTGGATCTCCTGTTTCAAGCTCAGCGGATGCCCTACAGGTAATCCTAACTGATAGCTATCTCTCCAAATGGGCACAAAGTCTTCACCCTGTGCGACCTCTGTACTGGCTACAATTCTTGCATCACAAGGCTCGTCTGCGCTGACTAGTGTCAACTCCATCGGCTCTGAGCCACTTACAACATCTTTCAATAACAAGCTCATACGATCAGCCCCTAACGAACGTTTCAGACCGAGAGTCACTGCAGTACTGTACACCTGTGTATTAAACAATGTTTCAATAGCTTTTGCGTCGCCGGTTAGCTTTTTAGACAGCGGGTATAATCGTTTTCCTTCAAATGTGGGGGTTACACCTTTTGCATGCCTTACGAATAAGGTAACACTAAGGTGTTCTTCTAGTTGTCTCAGAGCCGCAGAAATTGAAGGCTGGGATATGAAACACACACGAGCCGCAGCGCTGACAGAACGATGTTCATATACGGATTGAAAATACTTTAGTGCACGCAGATCCATAGCTAAATCCTATATCAAATAAGTCAAGTCAATATTATGACTAAGAGTCGATAGAAAGCTATTATAAGTAGAATTGCATGCAGGAAGACCAAATTACAACTGGCAAGACCCTTTAGAATTTGACTCTTAACTAACGTTGGATGAAAGAATGATCCTGGCGTTTGATGCACATAGAAATTAAGTGTTCGATCGAGAAACCATGAGTGAATTAGACTTATTAGGGAGTACCTTGCCGGAAAATATGGTTACGCCAATATCACCTGTACTGCTTATGGATTAATAGCCAGAGAAGTATCCACCAAAACTGGCAGCGGCGAATGGGTTGGCTGTATGTTGAAATCCTGACACCCTGGGCAAGTTTTCAGAATAGGATCCTGCTATTCATCAGCGATCCTTTTTTCTGCATTTTGAAGATATAACAAAAATTCAGTTCCCTTCCCGTATTCACTCTTACATTCTAACTTGCCTTGCAACGTTTGAACGACCAGATTGTATACGATATTCAGACCCAGACCACTACCTCCCTGTCCCCGCTTTGTTGTAAAAAAAGGATCATAAATTTTATCAACGATATCATTTGGAATACCCGCGCCTTCATCTTTTATCGAGATCACCAATTCATGATCACTTCTTGCTGACTCTAGCAAGCTCACATAAATATCACCTTCTATCTGC
>Ga0224506_10002587_pt1 | contig 12241 bp, 12 predicted proteins | sample SF_Jan12_sed_USG_2_FD_169108 | JGI IMG/M metagenome (GOLD analysis project Ga0224506, IMG submission 169108) | Sediment microbial communities from San Francisco Bay, California, United States - SF_Jan12_sed_USGS_8_1 | ecosystem: Environmental > Aquatic > Marine > Sediment | place: USA...
GAAACCCGTACCATCGAACAACTCTACGATCCTGAAAAGGAAATGTTTCTGCCCGATCGTTTTATCAAAGGCGAATGTCCCAAGTGCCATGCGCTGGATCAGTACGGTGATGCCTGTGAAGTCTGTGGTACAACTTATGATCCAACAGAACTGATTAATCCGTTCTCGGCTGTCTCGGGTGCAACACCGGTTAAAAAAGAATCTGAACATTATTTTTTCAAACTTGGTGAATGTGAAAGTTATCTTAAGGAATGGCTGGCGGGCGATCACATGCACGGTGCGCAAGGTCAACCATTGCAAACCGAAATGGATAACAAGATCCGCGAATGGTTTGAGTCCGGCTTAAAAGACTGGGATATCTCACGTGATGCACCTTATTTCGGTTTTGAAATTCCGGATGCCCCCGGCAAGTATTTATATGTCTGGCTGGATGCACCGGTTGGTTACATGGCCAGTTTCAAAAACCTGTGTGATAAAAAAGGTCTCGACTTTTTTGAATACTGGGGCAAGGACAGCAAGACCGAGGTCTATCATTTTATTGGCAAGGACATCTTGTATTTTCATGCATTGTTCTGGCCGGCAACATTGCATTTTGCCGATTACCGTACGCCGGACAAATTGTTTGTACATGGCTTTTTAACGGTGAATGGTCAGAAAATGTCCAAGTCACGTGGTACTTTTATTACTGCACGCAGTTATCTTAATCATCTTAATCCGGAATACCTGCGTTATTACTATGCAGCCAAACTAACCGATCGCGTTGAAGACATTGATTTGAACTTTGATGATTATGTTTCACGTGTGAACAGCAATCTGGTGGGCAAGTACGTCAACATTGCCAGTCGCACTGCCGGTTTTATCAAGAAACAGTTTGGTGGCAAGTTATGTGCTGTACTCGATGACGAACAAACGACATTGATTGCACAGTTTCAAACAGCTGCCAATGACATTGCCGACCTGTATGAAAAACGCCAGTTCAGTGAGGCAATACGCAAGATCATGGCATTGGCTGATCGTGCAAATGAGTACATCAGTGACAAGGCACCCTGGGAACTGGCCAAACAGGAAGGCAGTGAACAGGAACTGCATACCATTTGCAGTGCCAGCATAAACATGTTCCGTCTACTGACACTTTATCTTAAACCGGTTATGCCCAAACTAACCGAACAGGTAGAAGCATTCCTGAATATCAAACCACTGATATGGGATGATGCCGCCAACATCCTGACCGATCATGCAATTAATAAGTTCAAGCATCTGGCCAAACGAATTGAACAAACCCAAATTGACACTATGGTGGCAGAAAACATGCAAACAGAACCGAAAAAACCGGAAGCACATTCGCAGGTACGTCATGCCGAAGCACAACAGCATGATAATCCGCCAATTGCCGAAACCATTAACATTGATGATTTCGCCAAGGTCGATTTGCGTATTGCACGCATCACAAAAGCACAACATGTCGAAGGTGCTGATAAACTCCTGCAACTCACACTGGATATCGGTGGTGAAACACGTAATGTCTTTGCCGGCATCAAGTCAGCTTACAACCCCGAGGATCTGGAAGGAAAGATGACCGTCATGGTCGCCAATCTGGCGCCACGCAAAATGAAATTTGGTCTTTCTGAAGGCATGGTGCTCGCTGCCGGTCCAGGGGGTAAGGATTTGTTTATCCTGAATCCTGATGACGGTGCCAAACCGGGAATGAAAGTAAAATAAGACGGTAATGTTACAAGGTTATAATGTTAAAAAAATTAACTATTATTAAACCTGTAACATTGCGCTTTAATAACCTTTTAACTGGATAAATTTTTAACCTTGTAGGTTTTATGATAACTGAATACCTGCTCATACTGGTCAGCACCATCCTCGTTAACAACTTCGTGTTGGTGAAGTTCCTCGGGTTGTGCCCGTTCATGAGCGTATCGCGCAAACTGGAAACCGCCATGGGCATGTCGATGGCTACCACGTTTGTACTCACACTGGCTTCTGTCTGCAGTTATCTCGTTAATATCTATATACTGGAACCGGCTGGACTGGAATATCTGCGCACCATTGCCTTTATACTTGTCATTGCCGCCGTAGTTCAATTCACTGAAATGGTGGTGCATAAAACCAGTCCCTTGCTTTATCAGGTATTGGGAATTTTTCTGCCATTGATTACGACCAACTGTGCTGTATTGGGAGTGGCATTGCTTAACACACAGGCACAACACACTTTCATGCAATCAGCGGTTTATGGTTTTGGTGCTGCCATTGGTTTTTCACTGGTACTGATTATGTTTTCGGCAATGCGTGAACGCCTTGCCGCGGCTGATGTTCCCACACCATTTCGCGGACCAGCTATTGCATTGATCACGGCTGGCCTGATGTCACTGGCCTTCATGGGTTTTTCTGGATTGGTAAAAGGATAAGACATGCTTACAGCGATCTTGTCGCTGGCAGGACTGGCAATTGTATTTGGTTTGATTCTCGGTTTTGCCGCCGTGCGTTTTCGTGTGGAAAGTGATCCGATTGTCGATAAAATTGATGCCCTGCTACCGCAAACTCAATGCGGTCAATGCACTTTCCCCGGCTGTCGTCCATATGCTGAAGCCATTACCAAAGGCGAAGCCGATATTAATCAATGCCCACCCGGCGGTGACAACACGATTCTTGCACTGGCTGATTTGTTAGGTGTCGATCCAAAACCACTGAACCCGGAAAATGGTGAAGTTAAGGAAGAAAAAACGGTTGTCATCATCGATGAAAACATTTGTATCGGTTGCACTCTTTGTATTCAGGCTTGTCCTGTCGATGCCATACTGGGTGCTGCCAAACAAATGCACACTGTCATTGAAGAAGAATGCACCGGCTGTAATCTTTGCATCCCGCCCTGTCCGGTGGAATGCATCTATATAGTGCCCGTTAAAAAAACTATCCAGAGTTGGAAGTGGCCTGACCCTGATAACACACAAGTTGAAAATGGAGTTGCCGGGTAATGTTGAAAACAATACAACAACTCTGGCAATTCCGTGGTGGCCTGCATCTGGAAGAACATAAAGACGAGTCCACCTTATTACCCATATCTTCTATACCACTACCGAAAAAGCTGGTGCTCCCGTTACAGCAACATCTTGGCCAAACAGCGGAAGCCATTGTGAGCAAAGGTGACAAGGTACTGAAAGGACAAAAGATTGCTGAAGCAAGTGGTTATGTCAGTGTGCCACTACACGCGCCTACTTCGGGCACGGTAATCGATATTGATAATTACCCGATTGCACATCCTTCATCCATGAAGTCTATGTGTATTGTGATTGAATCTGATGGGCGGGATCAATGGATTGAAAAACACCCTGTTAGCAACTACGAATCCATGACACCTGAACAATTGCGCGAACACATATTTGAAGCGGGTATTGTTGGTATGGGGGGCGCTGGTTTTCCGAGTTTTATCAAACTTAATCCAGGCGAAGAAAAGAAAGTAAAAACACTTATTCTGAATGGTGCCGAATGTGAACCCTATATCACCTGCGATGATATGCTCATGCGTGAACAAGCCGATAATATTATTACCGGTGCCCGTATCATGTTACGTGCATTACAGGCCGAACACTGTCTTATTGGTATTGAAAATAATAAACCGGAAGCCATCGCCGCCATACAAAAAGCCGCTTCTGCATTTTCTGATATAGAAGTTGTGAGTGTACCGACCTTGTACCCAACCGGTGGTGAAAAACAATTAATCAAAGTACTGACCGGTCTTGAAGTACCTAATCAATCATTCCCTAGTGACATCGGGATTGTCTGTCATAACGTCGCGACCGCCAATGCGATTTACCGTGCTTTCATTCTGGGTGAGCCTTCTATTTCACGTGTGCTGACTGTTGCCGGTAACAATATTGAGACTGCGCGCAATCTGGAAGTATTAATTGGCACTCCCTTTAGCGATGTAATCAATGTCTGTGGTGGGCTGATTAACAAAAATGCTTCCCTTGTTATGGGTGGCCCTATGATGGGCTTCCAGATTCATTCAGAACAAGCACCCGTGATAAAAACATGTAACTGTATTCTTGCGCGCGATGACAACACCAGTCATGAACACCATATGCCTTGCATTCGATGTGGGCAATGTGCGGAAGTTTGCCCAGTCAATCTGTTGCCACAGCAACTTTATTGGTATGCGCATGCCAGGGATTTTGACAAAATACAGGATTACAAATTATTTGATTGTATCGAGTGTGGCTGTTGTGATTATGTCTGTCCCAGCGATATCCCACTGGTACAATATTACCGTTTTGCAAAAACTGAAATTTGGGTGCAGGAACAGGAAAAACAGAAATCGGACATTGCACGTCAACGTCATGAATTTCGTAATTCACGTCTTGAGCGTGATAAACGCGAACGTGCTGAACGTCACAAGAAAAAACTGGCATCGTCAGATAAATCTGATGATAAAGATAAAAAACAGAAAGTGATTCAGGACGCACTGGATCGAGTCAAAGCCAAACGTGATGCCCAACAGGCGAATCAAAACAATGATCAATAGCTCACCCTTTACACATAAAAGTATCAATTTGTCTTCATACATGGGCGTTGTTGTTATTGCCTTGCTACCTGCCTTGTTTACCTATATCTGGTTTTTCGGCTTGGGCATTGCGGTACATATGTTAATTGGTATCACCACAGCACTGGTGACAGAAACCATTATGCTGAAATTACGCCATCGGCCTGCTGCCTCATTCATCACCGACAATAGTGCGATTATCACGGCCGTACTGCTCGTGTTTTGCATCCCCTCGTTTGCACCGTGGTGGATAACTTTTATTGGTGTTGCCTTTGCCATGGTCTTTGGTAAACACCTTTATGGTGGTCTGGGATACAATCCATTTAATCCTGCCATGATCGGTTATGCCATGTTGCTGATTTCCTTTCCTGCACAAATGACGGCATGGTCAGCACCGGCCGAATTACTGGGTAACACACCCAACTTTATCAGCACATTACAAATTATTTTTTCCGGCTCTATTCTTGATACACATCTTTTTGATGCAATTACCATGGCCACGCCTCTCGATATGCTGAAAACCCAACTTGGTCTGGAACAGGATATGAAAACAATTCTGGCTCAACCTGTGTTTGGTATCATGGCAGGTAAAGGCTGGGAATGGGTGAATATCGCAATTCTGGCCGGCGGTCTCTGGTTAATGTATAAAAGAATTATTAACTGGCATATTCCGGTTGCGGTACTCGGTAGTCTATTTGTTATGGCCAGTATTTTTTATTTGATTGATCCACAGGCTTATATCTCTCCTGTTGTACATCTATTTGGTGGTGCTGCGATGCTGGGTGCATTTTTCATTGCAACCGATCCGGTAACAGCCTCAACCACGATCAAGGGACGCCTGTGGTTTGGCGCCGGTGTTGGCGTACTGACCTTCACTATCCGTACTTGGGGCGGTTATCCGGATGGTATTGCCTTTGCCGTGTTACTTATGAATATGGCCACGCCCTTGATTGACTACTACACACAACCACGTGTGTTTGGTCATGATGGAGATAAGTCATGATTTTGAAACGCATGATGCAAATGGGTGTCTTGCTCGGACTGTTTGCCATCATAGGTACAACCATTCTTGCCATTACGCATGAACAAACAAAGGAACGCATTGCAGAAAACGAACGTAATGTTTTGTTGCGTAATCTGCATGCTGTTATCTCACCTGATACACATGATAACGAATTGTTTTCTGATACGATTGAGGTCACCGATGCCAAATTACTCGGCTCAAAAAAACCAATCACGGTTTATCGTGCACGTTTAAATAAAACACCGGTCGCGGCTGTTTTTGCTGCGATTGCCCCCGATGGTTATAACGGTGATATCAAATTGCTCATTGCCATAAAAATGGATGGTTCATTGCTTGGTGTGCGCGTCGTTGGTCATCGTGAAACACCAGGGTTAGGTGACTATATCGAAGTCGCCCGCTCGGACTGGATTACAAAGTTTACTGGCCTGTCATTGAATAATCCTGCTAAAAAAAGCTGGCATGTAAAACGTGATGGTGGCGAATTTGATCAATTTACTGGTGCAACCATTACACCCCGTGCCGTGGTCAGGGCAGTCTATAATAGTCTGGTCTATTTCGAACAACACCAGCAAGACGTATTCAGGTAGAATCTGATTATGGCAACCAGTTACAACACTATTATAAAAGACGGACTTTGGGATAATAACCCGGCCTTCGTACAGTTATTGGGATTATGCCCCCTGCTGGCAGTCACCGGTACAGCGATTAATGGGCTTGGACTTGGTTTGGCCACATTACTGGTGCTAGTTTCATCCAATGTCACGGTGTCACTTATCCGCAATATTGTGCGACCTGAAATTCGCATTCCGGCATTTATGATGATCATCGCCAGTTTTGTTACCGCGATTGAATTACTCATGAACGCTTTTCTGCATGATCTCTATTTGATACTCGGTATCTTTATCCCGTTAATCGTCACCAACTGTTCAATACTGGCACGTGCCGAAGCCTTTGCTTCACGCAATCATGTGCGTTATGCATTCACAGATGGTTTAATGATGGGACTCGGATTTACTTTTGCGCTTGTGGCCATTGGTAGCCTGCGAGAAGTACTTGGTCATGGTACCTTGTTCCAGGGTGCCAGCCTCATGTTTGGCCAACAGGCTGAATGGCTCACTATAACCTTGATTGATGATTATCGCGGCTTTCTGTTAGCCATATTACCACCCGGTGCCTTTATTGGACTCGGCCTGTTAATCGCATTGAAAAATATTATTGATAAAAAACTGGCGCAACGCGTTACACAACCGGTTTTATCTGAAATGCCGGCTACAAATTAATTCATGAATAAAGAAAAACGTACTGAAATTTTTACCCGTTTACAAAAAGCCAACCCCAATCCCACTACCGAACTGGTTTATAAAACACCGTTTGAATTATTAATTGCTGTTATTCTTTCAGCACAAGCCACCGACGTATCCGTAAACAAAGCCACGGCTAAACTTTATGCTGTTGCAAATACGCCCGGAGCAATACTGGAACTCGGTGAAAAAGGACTCGCCAAATTCATAAAGACCATTGGTCTGTATAACACCAAGGCCAAAAACATTATCAAGACCTGTCAGATATTACTGGAACAACATCATAGCAAGGTACCGGAAGATCGCAGTGCGCTTGAAGCGTTACCCGGTGTCGGTCGGAAAACTGCCAATGTTATTCTTAATACTGCTTTTGGCCAGCCTACCATTGCCGTTGATACACATATATTTCGTGTAGCCAATCGCACAGGCATTGCACCCGGCAAAAATGTACTGGATGTCGAGAAAAAACTATTGAAATTTATTCCTGATACCTTTAAAAAGGATGCACATCATTGGCTTATCCTGCATGGCCGTTATACCTGCAAGGCACGCAATCCCGAATGTTCAAACTGTATTATTCGGGATCTGTGTGAATACAAATACATATAACCCTTGCTTGAACTGTTTTAAGGCTTTTGTAAAGATTATGTAAAGCTCCCTTTTTGTATTGCACTTTCGGGAACCTTTCATTGTAGGATACGGTCTGACAACAAAATTACGGGAATTCCGTACTTTGTGAAGCTTCTGCAGTTTGACCGGGCAGACTTCAAAATAAATATTCCGGTCGGGCTGAAATAAAACTGAAACTTCCAGGAGACAAGTAATGAATAAATTCCAAACTAAAAAACCTTTGGCTATTGCTATCGGCAGTGCCTTTGTAGCGTCATTAGCCGCATCACCAATGGTGAATGCAGAACAAAATCCATTTTCTATGAATGAACTTTCATCCGGTTATCAGGTTGCTGATAGTGGAAAAATGGAAGGCAACTGTGGCAGCAAACACAAAGAAAAAAGTGATGGTAACTGTGGCGGAAAAATGAACAAGGAAAAAATGCACGAAGAAGACGAAGACGAGCACAAAAGCAAAAAAATGGAAGAAGGTGAAGGCAAGTGTGGTGCCAAGAAAAAAGCTGTTAAGGAAGGTCAATGTGGTGAAGCCAAGTGTGGTGGCATGAAGAAAGAAAAGAAAGCCAAAGAAGGCAACTGCGGTGGCATGCAATAATCATGTCATTCTTTGACAAGGCGCATGAACATGTCTGATTATCCTGTTCAAGGTGCCGGACTCGGATTCAAGCGGGCCCTGATGGGTCCGCTTGCCGAAGAGTCTATTGAGCCCATTGATTTTTTTGAAGTCGCTCCGGAAAACTGGCTTTCACTGGGCGGAAGTCTGGGTAAAAAATTCCGAAGCTTCTCGGAACGTTATCCTTTTCTGGCTCATGGATTGTCACTCTCACTGGGTGGACCTGCGCCACTTGATGAAAAATTTCTGGGAAGGGTCAAGACCTTTCTCGACACACACAATATTCTTTTATATACAGAACACCTGAGCTACTGCTCTGATAATGGTCATCTGTATGATTTAATGCCTATTCCGTTTACTGAAGAAGCGGTACGTTATGTTGCCGGTCGTATCCGGCGCACACAGGAAATTCTGGAACGCAAAATCGCAATAGAAAATGTGTCCTACTATGCCGCACCAGGACAGCAAATGAGTGAAACAGAATTCGTCAACGCCGTACTGGAAGAAGCCGATTGTTATCTTCATCTTGACGTTAATAATATTTATGTTAACAGTGTTAATCACAAATACGATGCTGAAGAATTTCTGTATTCCATGCCAAGTGAGCGTATTGTTTACATTCACGTTGCCGGACATTATCAGGAAGCAGAAGATCTGTTAATCGATACCCATGGTGCCGAAGTCATTGATCCAGTCTGGAATCTGCTGGATAAAACCTATGCGCGTTTTGGCGGTCATATTCCAACCTTGCTGGAACGTGATTTTAATCTTCCCGCCCTGTCCGAATTGAAACGTGAGGTGCGTATGATTGCCTCACTGCAAAACAAATGGACTAAATCAGATGGGGTTGCGACCAATGTCTGATCAAAATTCACAACCGGATTTTATCCGTCGCCAGTTTGAATTTGCGGCCAATATTCGTAATCCCGATGTCAATCCCGCACCTACCGATGTAGATGAAAGTCGTATGGCCGTGTATCGCGAACTTTTCTATAACAATATTGAAGATCAACTCGGCAATGCATTTCCTGTTATCAAAAGTATTCTCAATGAAACTGACTGGAATGCGCTGGTACGTGATTTTTATCATACCCATGAATCGCACACCCCCATCTTTGCCGAAATACCACAGGAATTTATCAGCTACCTGGAAATGGAACGCGATAATGAAAATGATCCACCGTTCCTGCTCGAACTGGCCCACTATGAATGGGTAGAGCTGGCACTGGCCATGCTCGATGAAAAACCGGATCTGAATAGAATCAATATTAATGGCGATCTGTTTAATGATATTCCTGTTCTGTCACCCACCGCCTGGCCCTTGAGTTATAACTGGCCGGTCCATCAACTCAGTGCCGATAACCAGCCAGATGAAATTCCACAGACACCGACATTACTGGTCGTTTATCGCGATGATCAGGATGAAATGCACTTCATGGAAATTAACCCGGTTACCGCCCGTTTGCTGGCCCTTATTCAGGAAAACACCGAATATTCCGGTAAACAACTACTTTCCATGATTGCCGATGAAATGCAGTATCCAGACCCAAATGCCCTGATTGAAGGGGGTAAAGGCATTCTTAAAGATATGCAAAAACGCACAATTCTTGTTGGCACTCTGCGCGAATAATCACTGTTAATTCACTGAATTCCTCAAAGAAAATCCCTTTCTCTGCCGCTAGAATAGACATAAGGCTGCATCAGGGCTAATTTCATTCATACATAACCATCTGATCTAAAGCATATGGACTTAAACGGCATACAACTTTCTGAAGCTGTCTCAATGGCACTGGAAGCCATGGCATTAACATTTATTTTTCTTGTCGGTGTGGCAGGACTGCTGCTCATTGCTACTTACCTTATCGATATTACTCAGTCCAAACATGCCATTCGCCGTAACTATCCGGTCATTGGCCGCTTTCGTTATTTTTTTGAAGCGCTGGGCATGTTTTTTCGCCAGTATTTTTTCGCCATGGATCGGGAAGAACTGCCGTTTAACCGTGCCGAACGTTCATGGGTCTATCGTGCTGCAAAAGGTCTGGAAAAAACCATTGCCTTTGGTTCAACCAAAGACTTGCGTCCCTCCGGTTCAATCTTTTTTGTAAACTGTCCTTTTCCTGAATTGGAAAAAGAAGCAACGACAACCCAGAGACTGATCATTGGTCCCTACTGTGATAAACCTTACGAAACTGATTCCCTCTTTAATATATCGGGTATGAGTTATGGTGCGATTTCCAGACCTGCCGTACTGGCATTATCAAATGGTGCACGAATGGCTGGTTGCTGGATGAATACCGGCGAAGGTGGTCTGGCGCCTTACCACCTTGAAGGTGGTGCTGATATTGTTTGTCAGATAGGTACAGCCAAATATGGTGTACGTGATGCTGAAGGCAACCTCAGCGATGAAAAACTGCGCAAGATAGCGGCTCATCCGGAAGTTAAAATGTTTGAATTAAAACTGAGTCAGGGTGCAAAACCGGGTGAAGGAGGTATTTTACCTGCGGCGAAAGTCACTCCTGAAATTGCAGAGATCCGTGGTATCCCACCTTATCAGGCATCCATCAGTCCCAATCGTCATACCGATATTGAGACGGTCGATGACTTATTGAATTCAATTGATCGCATTCGTAAAGTCACCGGCAAACCGGTTGGAATCAAAATGGTCATTGGTATTTCCTGGTGGCTGGATGAGCTGTTTAATACTATCAACGAACGTGGTATTGAAAGTGCGCCTGACTTTATTACTATCGATGGCTCTGAAGGAGGCAGTGGTGCTGCTCCCATGAGTTTAATGGATAACATGGGGTTACCTTTAAGAGAATCATTGCCACTGGTTATCGATAAACTGAATAAATTTAAATTACGTGAGCGCGTAAAGGTAGTTGCCTCAGGTAAACTCATTACCCCTTCCGATGTCGCGCGTGCGCTGTGTATCGGTGCTGATTTTGTTAACTCAGCACGTGGCTTCATGTTTGCACTCGGTTGTATTCAGGCATTGCAATGCAACAAGGACACTTGCCCGACCGGTATCACAACACATAACCCGCGTTTGCAAAAAGGACTCGATCCTAAACTAAAAGCAGTACGTGTCATGAACTACGTCAATAACATGATGTATGAAGTCGGCGTGATTGCCCATGCCTGCGGTGTCAATGAACCACGTAATCTGCGTCGCTTCCATGCACGCATCGTGACTGAAAATGGTAACTCACTCCCTCTGAACAAGATCTATCCCGATTATGGTGATGGCGAGGAATATACTGCTAAACCGGAATTAAGAACCGTCAAATAATCCGTTATCTTTACACAAGCTTTACAATACCATCCGAACTAATAATTTACTGTTCAGTCAGAATAGTACGCAATTTAATGAATATCTGATCGCCGGAGACATCATAATGAAATTACTTTGTAATATGCAAAAATTACTCAATGGCACACGTGCTTTCGATTTTCTGGGACCACTGGCATTACGACTTTATCTGGCACCGATCCTGTTCATGGCTGGCTATAACAAATTCCTGCATTTTGATGACACGGCGCAATGGTTTGGTAATACCGAATGGGGGCTTGGTCTGCCCTACCCTGAAGCCATGACCTTTCTGGCCACATCGACTGAATTGGTTGGTGCCATTCTGCTTGTCATTGGTCTTGCCGTACGCTGGATAACTATCCCGCTCATGATTACCATGATCGTCGCCGCCGTAACTACTCATTGGCAAAATGGCTGGTCTGCCATTGCCGATAATACCTTCTGGTTATTTTCTACCGAACGCACACAAGGTGCAGCAGAACGACTGGCGAAGGCAAAAGACATCCTGCAGGAACACGGTAACTATGAATGGCTCACCGAAACCGGCAATTTTGTTGTCTCAAACAACGGGATTGAATTTGCTGCTACTTATTTTATTATGTTACTGGTATTGTTTTTCATTGGTGGCGGAAAATATTTCAGCCTGGATTACTGGCTGGAAAGAAAATGCGGGCATGGTTAAAAACTAGCACCCTTGATCGATTCCCGGTAATTTAAATCAGCTTTCGTTCCGCTTTGACAATACCAAAAGGCAACGCAATCGCTTTTGGCCAAACTGAGCCATGCTGTGAAAAAGACTGCGCACAACGGGTACTTG
>Ga0224506_10002588_pt1 | contig 12239 bp, 8 predicted proteins | sample SF_Jan12_sed_USG_2_FD_169108 | JGI IMG/M metagenome (GOLD analysis project Ga0224506, IMG submission 169108) | Sediment microbial communities from San Francisco Bay, California, United States - SF_Jan12_sed_USGS_8_1 | ecosystem: Environmental > Aquatic > Marine > Sediment | place: USA...
TCCTTGCAGTCGTTCGGCGGAAATTTGGGAACATGACCCTGCAGGTCGTCTACCAAAACCCGGCACTGGCTTTGGAGTTTATTCGTTCAAGAGCAGCCAATCTCCCAGAAAACTCCAAGCCACCCGATCTTCCATGACACATCTCATGGAACCATCCAGATCAGAAACGAAAAAACTCCTTCACACTCTTAAGACGCTTCTCGGGGCAACGAAGCCAACTTCGGAACCAGTAATCGAGGATGAAGCTTCCTCCCTCCGATGAACAAAGCCAGGGGGAGCACCACGATCCCTGTCTGGCGCTGTTGATGCATAAGACGACGCCAACACCGCCGGCACAAATCATGGTCCTTCATGGAAACGGCCCTGCCCAACTTGCTGGAATGAGGATTACGCCTAGGGGACACTAACACTTTTACTTCCCCCCCACAGTCCGCACATTGCCCAATACCATACTGACCTACTCTTCCGGTTTTCTGAAGACCTAAGCGAATGCCTTCAAATATACTTTTTCGTTTCGGATTTCGCCTGAATTCCGACTGAGTCACAGATTCAGTCGATTCCAATCGCAGGAGTCGTCTCATGGCATCCCTCCTTGAATGATTTGAGTGATGGGGCTATCTCTCAAATCAGCAAGGGATGTGCCTAGGTGTCAGGCGTCACGTTAGCGGCGTTCTGTGATGTAAAAGAAAAGAAAAATCATTGCAGAATCAGGAGAGTCGAAGGCAATCGGTCAATACGACCCCTTCCTTGGGGGCGAAATGGCTGCCATACTCTAGCCTCAAACTTTTGACAGCATGTTGGACCTCCTGACAGCCGAACAAACGCCGTCTACGATGGCGAACCTCGCCACGCACAACGAGTCGACTTCCCGACATGATAGACCGGCCTTACACCGAAACTCGTTCAGGAGCTGACTCATTTAATATGAGCCAATACAATCCGAGATTTTGCACGGCTTGAGAAAATTCCTGAAAATCGACTGGTTTACGAACATAACTGTTCGCACCCAACTGATAACTCTTCACAATATCCTGTTCTTCTTTGGAAGAGGTCAGGACCACGACCGGCAGAAACTTGGTTCGATCATCCGCGCGCAATCGTCTCAACACTTCCAACCCATCAACCTTTGGCAGTTTAAGATCTAACAAAATAATTTGCGGCATGATATTCATATCCCGCCCAGCATGAGCGCCTGTCCCAAATAAATACTCCAAAGCCTCCACCCCATCACGGGCGACCACGACTTCATTCATAATATTATTTTTCTTTAAAGCCCGCATGGTCAACTCTTCATCATCGGGATGATCTTCTACTAACAAAATGTGTTTGTGCGTCATACTTTCCTCCTTGTTTTGAACTCTCAAGCTATAACGTAAAATAAAATGTTGCTCCCTCTCCCACGGCTCCCTCTGGCCAAATCTGGCCTCCATGACGTTGAATAATCCTATGAACCGTGGCTAAACCCACTCCCACGCCAGGAAATTCTGTATACGCATGTAAACGTTGAAAGGCGCCGAATAATTTATGGGCATACGTCATATCAAACCCCGCCCCGTTATCTTTCACAAAAAAGGCGGCCTGTCCTTTGTATTGCCCATGGCCGAACTCAATACGGGGGTTCGAATGCTGGCGAGTAAACTTCCACGCATTGCCAAGAAGATTCTCGAGCACGGCCCGGATTAATTGGGGGTCAGCTGTGGCCAACAAATGATCAGCCACGACACATTCCACCTCTCGGTCCGGCTCAATTTTCTGAAGATCATCAAGAATACTGTTGGCCATGTCGCTGATATTAAAATTCTTGGAATGAATTTCAGCTCGAGTGAGCCGCGCTAAATTCAACATGGCATCGATCAGCATCGACATGCGCTGACTAGCGGCTCGTACCCGATTCAAATAACTTCGGCCTGATTCATCTAATTTGTCGTCATAATCCTCCAACACGGCCTGGCTGAACCCATCGATTCCTCGTAAAGGTGCACGAAGGTCATGAGACACCGAATAACTAAACGCTTCAAGCTCCTTATTGCTTGCTTCCAATTGAGCCGACCGTTGGACAAGTTGCGCGTTGAGATTTCGAATGTCATCTTCAGCACGCTTTCGCTCCGCCACCTCCCGAATCAATTCTGCATTCGCCGCCGCCAACTTCCCCGTTCGTTCCTGCACCCGTTTTTCTAGATTATCCCTCGCTTGGCGGATCGTATTCTCGGCTAAATGCCGTTCATAGATTTCCAGTTCTAACTGCCTGTTGGATTCACGCAAATCAGCTGTTCGCTGCCGCACCTGTTGTTCCAATTCCCCAGATATTCCTCGCACCTTCAACACCACCAATCCAAATCCCCCCAGCCACAATATAACCAAGACGGCCATCATCCCATTGGAATCAAACCAATTCATGCCAGTCAATTTTTCTAACGAATCGAGAGGATAAACGATTTCAATGATTCCTCCGACTTGCCCCACCGCCCAATTACGTTTTGGACTCTCCACCTTCTCATTATGGCAATCCACGCATTCTTGTTGCATGCGGGCCGCTGTGGCAAAACGAAGTGCTTGCAAACCATCAACTTCTTCCACTCGATAAAACGACTGCTCAGGATTTTGATTGAGGAATTCCAACGCCTTACGGTGAAATGTTTCCATCGGCTGGCTGGAATCGTTTGCCTGAGAGAACGGATACTGACTGACCAGACGCACCCGCTCCCCTGGGCGACCGGAGAAGAGTTGGCCACCTAAATTCAGACTTAATAAGTCCGGCAAGGGAACGACACCTTTTTTGACTCGATAGGGCTCTGAATCCTTGATGCCAAGGGCATGGAACCGCTGCACAACTTCGATGGCATACCACTCCCGCATTTCACTTGAATTCCGTGAATGACTGTCAGCCCCTCGAAGGGCTATGGTGGCAATCATTTGGCTTTTTAACTGTGAGATATGAAAAAAAATGACGAACAAACACAAGCCAAAAAATACACTGAGCACCAGAATGATGTATTTATGAAGGATGCCCAATCCGCTAAGGGCCATTTGGCCGCATGTCTTCCAAAATCCCCATGATTCCAAAGGGACTTCTTTCGTAATGGTCACATTATCCACAAATATTCATCCTGATTTTCGGGAACTCAACACAGACGCGAAATCTCTGGGCACAGCCATGCCTTACTCAATATTATCGGACTATTTCTGACCGAAATTGAACATCGATTCTCCGGCCCGCGTTGGGACGCTCAGAGACCCTCAAACAGATACCTGATTTTTTTGAGGAGATGAACCCGCTTATTTCCATGCCAAAGACGAGCTATACCGTCCAGGGCCTGACCACAAATAACCGATTCCCTATCCCATGGACTCTGCCCGAAAGAATACATAGCCGCATGGCACGAGGAGGAACCCCGCAAACACAGTCTTCTATCAATGAACGAAAGATGGCTGGCAACAACACACTCCACATCCAAGCACCACACGACAAATTCCACAATCCTGCGACACCGAATACGAAAATGATGTTTCAAAAACTATTTACGAGCTGATGTACGTAACCAGGGTCACGTTTGGATGATGGGAGGCCCAAACGGGATGGGTCTCAGGCCCTATTCAGGGATGGTGAATGGAAACAGAATGCTGTGTGGGAGGGGAATCCAGGAAAGACAACCTACGTCGATAGTCCAATCACCCCACCTATCCCTTCCACTCGTTGTAAAAGGGACGTCGAGGCCATCGATATTACATCAAACGGCTGCCTTCTCTGTGGACTCTATCCTTATACCGGGCCTTGATTTTGTAAGGCGACAGCCATCATCACGTCTTCGGCTTCAGAAACGCTCACCATTTCCGCATCCTCGCCGTGTGAAGGTTCGAACTCTTGATCCTCTTCATAGGTTTGCTGCACATCTGTGATTTCAATACTGAGCTGCGCCTCAGGATACAGTCTTCGCAAATCCCATTCGGTGATCCAGCCGCGAACATACTCGCGCATCCGCGTACTCGACAATTTTTCCACGGCAGAAACTGGGGGAGGATTCCAACTATAGGCCGATCCATGTAACTCCCGAAGACGAGCATACAACGCGTCCACCATGGGTTCATACGGCCGAATGAGCGCTTCCCCTTCTTGCTCAATCACCCGTATGCCATTGAGCGCTTCTCGAGCCAAATTGGCGCCATCGCCCGCATCGTCACCCAAAGCCAGTTGTTCAACTTTTTGACTATCTTGCTTTTCTTCCAAAACCACACTTTGAAAGTCATCCGTGAGCGCGACAATACCCGCAATTCCTGGGCATACCGCATGCCCTAAAGCCCCTAGCCACCGGGCAATCTCCGTGTACGATTTCATGCGCTGCTTAAACGAATAGCGACCAATTATTTCGGCTTCGTCAATCAGCAAAATCCAGCCTTTGTACCCAGCCGCGACCATCAACCGTGACACGAATTGAAAGCGATGCCACGCCAATTCCTGGGCCGTGATCTTCTCAAAAACATATGGTATTTCAGGAGCACACCCTTGAAGATACTTTTTGAGTTGTCCATTGCTTAACGGATCCCCTGCCCAAAACCGAATCATTCGGTGGCTCAGTTCAGGGTCGTTGATCAATCGTTCGTATAAATACAACGTCGCCGCAAACCGAGCGTCACATCCTGAATCCTTTCGATGCACCCAATCATAGAGTTCTGCATACTGTGGACTTTGGAAATTTAACTCTCTCGCCACTTCCGTCAACACATCCCCTTGCTTACCAGGCAACATCGCATCAATGATGGCTGACCGAAATACTGTGGCCACGTTGTACAGCGGCGTCTCTTTGCTAATCACAATCGGACTACAGACAAAATGTTGTTCGATCGCCACATGTTGCAAGGCTTTCAATAGGTGTGATTTCCCGCTCCCGAACCCTCCCTCAATGACTAATCCTTTGGTAGGGACCCCCTGAGGAGCCTGGGCTGTCATCTGTTGAAGTAACCGCCTGAACTTTCCCTCCAGATCCGGTTGATGGCTGCCCAGCTCTCGCACCACATCTCGATTGGGAACACCAGAACGTAAGGCTTCCATTGTTCGTTGATGCCTCACATTCCCATTCGCCATGGCGGCCTGTTCATGATCATGGGAGTGGTCTCCTACCCCATTTGGGGTGGCGGCCGCCAGTCGAATTAACGCCCCTAATGGATTTTGGTATTCTCGATCACGAACTTCATCCCAAATTCGTAATTTTAACGCTTCGTACCGACTCAGCCCTCGCCGAGTATCCGTCAGAAATTCTGGAGGAACAGATACCACGAGCAAGAGGCTTTCCAGATCATCGGTTCCATCAATAAACTGGCGCAACATTTCATACGCATCCAGTGTGGCCGACACCCCATAATACAGACCTTCCGGTGAATCGGCTTTTTTACTTTCTAGGCAACGACTCAAATCCAAGGACACCACCAAGCCGGTTTTCCCAACCAATCGCAACCAACGGGACAATGATGCGAACATATATCGGGCATTGGTGCGAACGATTTTTTGAAAAATCAACGCCTCCTTCAAGGATGAAATTTGGCGCAATTCTCCACAGAGCCAGGCCTTAACCGGTTCGGACATAAATGGGTTTTCTGCTCCGGAATCCATTTGCCCTAAGCACAGACGGATCATCGCCATTCGGAATTCTTGGCACATCTGCGTATCATGATAAATGGCCCGCTCCAACCAGCTGTTCAAATCCCGACGCAATAAGGGTTCGGCGCGATCATTCAGTCGAGCGACGCCGGCCATGGAAAACTCGTCTTTCCCTTCCGGGATTTTATACCCATTTTCCTGAAGCAACCGCCGGACATATTGGGAAGCCAGCGCATCCCACGGGATTCGCCGGGCCACTTGGTGAAAAAATTTATCCATCATATGGATCTTCGTCTCTTTCGCATCAACACTGACAGAAGCATAGTGCTCTCTCTCAGCCAACGCCACCAATTGCTTTTGGACCTGGACTCGATCGGCCTCTGAAGGCGTCACGACAAATTTCACCGACGATCCGCCCTGTCCAACAAAACGTTGGAGATATTCTTGCCGAATGGTCTGGAACCATTCTTGAGGTCGTAACTCCATTTTGCGTTTCCTTTAATAGTGAGATTGACGACTTAGGGAGATTCCACCAAGGCCGGTTGTAACGCGTCTTCCTGTTCGCTTTCCAACTCAATGTCTTCTGAATAATCTTGTTTGATTTCCGACAATTCAATTTCAACCTTGAGGCTTGGATCCAACCGCTTAAGGTCCCACTCCGTAATCCAACCCTTCACATATTCCCGCATCCGAGTACTGGATAATCGTTCAATGGTTGGAACTTGGGGGGGGTCCCACCCATAGGCGGCTCCATGAATGGTGCGAATTTTATGATAAATTTCTTCAACTAACTGATCGTAGGGACCAACCAGGGGAATTCGCTCGCACTCGATCAGTCGCATACCTTGCTCCGCTTGGCGAGAGAGGACTAAATCCGTCTCTGACCCGGATTCCCGCAATTTTTCCGGAACCTTTTCCCGATCGCCCTTCTCCTCCAAAATGGCGCTTTGGAAGTCATCTGTCAGTGCCATCACAGCCGCCAACCCGGACTTATAGCCCAAATCTGCAAAACTTGAGGCTTCGAGACGGCCCAACCATCGGGCTAATTCGGCGTATGACTGCGCACGTTGTTTGAAGGAATACCGCCCAATAATTTCTGCTTCATCAATCAACAAGATCCATCCGGAATACCCCGCAGCAACCATGAGCCGAGACACAAATTTAAAACGTTGCAAAGCCATTTCCATGGGAGACACACGCTCAAATCGATAGGACACCGAGGAATCGCAGGATTTGAGATAGCGTTTAATCTCGACATCCGATAACGGGTCCCCAGCCCAGAAGCGAATCATCCGATGACTCAATTCGGGGTCATTCACCATCCGTTCATAGAGAAACAACGTCGCGGCAAATCGCCCATCAATTTCCCCGCCTTGTCGATGTACCCACTCATAGAATTCCGCGTATTGCGGACTTTTAAAATTCAACTCACCGGCCACCTCCGCCAAGGCATCGCCACGTTTTTGCGGAATATCAGCGGCACCCACTGCCGCCCGAAACATGAGGGCCGGACTATAGAGGGGTGTTTCCTTACTAATCACGACCTTACTACACACAAATCTGGAGTCCAGGGCGGCATGTCTCAGCGATTCCAAGAGATGTGATTTGCCCGTTCCAAAGCCACCTTCGATCAATAACCCCTTGGTTGTCCAACCTTTCTGAATACTGGCTTGTGCTTCTTGTAACATTTGCTGAAATTTCGACTTCACCGTGGGCTGAGGACACCCTAAGGCCTTGACGGCTCCAGGACTGGGCACCCCGGCACGTAAAGACTCAATGACCCGTTGATGTTGAACATCGTCTTTTCGACTTCCCACTCGGGCTACCAACCGGTTCTCAACGAAATGGGTAGGTTCCTCGGTAATTCGAACCATCGGCGCAAAAGGATTGGGGTGCGATTTATCACGGACGTCATCCCAAATGCGAAGCTTCAAGGCCTCATAACGATTCAACCCCAATCGTTGATCCGTCAGAAAAGCCTTTGGCGTGATCACCACTAACAGGAGGCCTTCCATGTCATCACTGCCATCAATAAACTGCCGCAGCATTTCATAGGCATCCATGACTGCAGAAGGCGAATATTTTAAGGCCTCGGAATGGTCCCCCTTCTTTGTGCCCATGAAGGCTGAGATATCAATGGTGAGGACCACACCCGGCTTGCCAATGAGACGGACCCAATGCGCAAAGGACGCAATCAAATCACGGGCATTGCTACGCGTAATTTTTTGGAAAATGAGCATTTTTTTCAACACGGACATCTGACGCAACTCCCCACGAAGCCAGGCGAGAATGGCCTCAGCCTCTTTGGATTGGCGCCCTGCCGGATCAAGCTGAGCCACACAGAGCTGAATCATGGCCAAGCGGAATTCCCGACTCATTTGAAAGTCCTGGAACAAAGAGCCTTCTAACCAGGAATTCACATCCCGCTGAATGGTGGCTTCATCGCAGTCATTGAGTGATGCTAAAAATCCCCAGCTACAGGCATCACGTTGATCGGGAATGCGACGGTTATTCTCTTGAAATAACTTTCGCACACAGTCAAAGGCCAGCACCTCCCAATCCACTTGTTTGGCTATTTCTTGGAACAATAAATCGATGAGTTGCACCTTCGTGTGTTGAGAATCGGTTTCGATCGTGACATACCCCTCCTCACGAGCCAGGGCTCCAACCCCAGAAACCACCGCCGTGGTGTCGCCCGCCTCTTCAACCACGACAAATTTGACCGACGATCCACCTTGGCGAATAAACCCTTGGAGATAGGCCGTTTTCAGTACTTTCAACCATTCCTGTGGAGACATAATTTTTCCCTCAACATCCTGTTACTCTGCTTCCTCTTGTCGGCTCCCCCTAGGGAAACTTTACGACAAGCCAGCCTGGTTATCCTGTTTTGACAAAGGAAATCCCGTAGTAGGTTTTTTCCCGTCCTCCCTGTGCAATGACTGTCAAAGTTTTCGAGACATCCCGCACACCTGTACTGGCGTGGAAATTTGCACGATGTCCATTTTTCGTCGAAATCGTTCCGCTTTTATCCAATAAATACACATCGCGCCCAAACTCTTGCCGGTTGTATTCACTGGCCTGCCACGGCAATAAGGTCAACAATTGATACAGCTCTAAAAGGGGAATAACCGTCCCTTTCCCCACAAGATGTTTGCCTCGACCAGCCACCACAAGAGAATAGGCGGTATAGAGCATTTCTAAAAAAGTCTGGGGCTTAAACCGTAAAGGTTTGTTTTGGACTTCCTTCAGCCGATTGACGAGAACCGATGGGCGTAACCGACTTTCCCGAATCCGGTCGATAGACACAGCCCGTTCTTTATGTAAAATTTTCAAAAGGACTGGGTAGGAAAATAAATAGCCATCATGTTCGTAGAGATTGACGCCCATGTGTTGAGCAGTTTCCAGCAATTCCTGACGAAAATCTTTCCCGGCGAGATAATTGGCCTCATCGAAGTTGAGACGTTCCTGCGTCTTGAGAAAATCACACCCCAACGCCAGCGTCGCCGACTTGCCTTCATCCAAGAGCTTACGAAGCTTGACGAGATCCCCCACTTTCGCAGCGTCCTTGATCTTTTTAAATGAAGCCATGACCTGTTTCGTGGTTTTGACAAGGTCACCAGCCTCCGCTTCAATTCCTGCGAGTGCTTGCTCCAGACTTTCTGGTTTGGAAGGCTCAGAGGTCGAAGAACAGGGCTCTACCGCTTCCAACACACCTGAAGCTGATTCAGAATCATACGATTCAGACATATTCATCCCATCGTTCGGAGGATTATCACGAATAACTGCCCTGCTTATGGGGATCGCGCACACTATGCAAGAAGCACCCACACATAAGGAATCAATCGGCCAAACAACACGTGTTCTTAATATTTTTCATGCATGGCGTTCCTTCTCTTATCAAAAATTTCCATCTTTGCTTGTCGTCATCACCCGATGTCTGCCTCAACAACACCAGATATAAGAAAACCACCCGTATACTCATAAAAGGAATACAACGCTGAAGCCGCCTGCACCATTCGCCATTGTCACCGGAGCCTCTCGAGGCATTGGGGCCGAATATGCCAGAGCCCTCGCAGGCCAGGGTTATGACTTACTCCTTGTTGGACGAGATAAGGCTCGACTAGAGACCTTACGGCAGGAACTTCTTCACATGTCTCAAAGGGAGATTTGGATGGAATCACTAGACCTGAGCCAACCGCGAGCAGCCCAAACATTATATGACCTGGCTCGGTCTTACCGCTCAGAGGTTTCGCTCTTCATCAACAACGCAGGCTTTGGACGGTATGGAGATTTTGTGGACATGCCCATGGGCAGCATTCACAACATGCTTCAACTGCATATCAACACCATTGTGGAAAGTATTCGATTGTTTTTGCCTGACATGCTCGCGCGCCAACACGGTGACATTATTACTGTGGCTTCTGTGGCCGGGTTTTTTCCCATACCCTATATGACGGAATATGCCGCCACTAAAGCGTTCCTCATTGCCTTTTCCGAAGGCCTAGCCCGGGAAACTCAAGATCAAGGCGTCACCATACAAGTCTGCTGTCCAGGCTTTACCGATACCGACTTTCATCAAACCGCCAGGCATCAGCCAAAACACATCTTTTTTGCCCAATCTCCCCAGCTAGTCGTCCAGACTTCCTTGCAAGCCCTAAAATCGAAACGCACCCTGGTAACCATCGGCTGGCAAGGACGCCTGGCCCTCTGGATCAGCAAAATAATCCCCCATCGAATTTTGATGACCATTGCCGGAAAAGCCGTGAGGCAACCGCGCACTCCCCATTTAAAAGAATAAGAAATCAGCCTTCGCCTAAATTCGGAATTTTCCGGTGCAGTTATTTCAAAATTCAGATAACATACTTGCAATGGTTTACCTAGAGTACGACTTGCTCTTTCACCACTAAACTGTATAAGGCCATTTTCCTAGAAGTTAAATTCTAATTATTGTTATGCATAAAAAGGACTATTGAAAATCGTGGCCATACCTGACTATCAGACACTTATGTTGCCAGTACTTAAACTGGCTGCCAGCGGCGCAGAACACAAATTTAGCCAGGCCGTAGAATTGCTTGCCGAGGAATTTTCTCTCTCAACAAAGGAACGAAACGAACTCCTTCCTAGTGGTAGTCAAGCGGTGTTCAATAATCGTGTAGGTTGGGCCCGTTCCTACTTGAAGCAAGCCGGCCTTCTTTCTTCACCGAAACGCGGGTTTTTCACAATCACACCAAAAGGGACCGCCCTGCTCGCGAAAAATCCAGAAAGAGTAGATATATCAATCTTAGAGCAATATCCAGAGTTCCTGGAGTTTCGAAATCGTAAAAAAGACAAGGGAGAAAACGAAAAACCAGAAGAAACTTCCGCCGTATCGGCTTCAAGCCAGACTCCAGAGGATGCCCTTGCATCTGCATACAGCACACTCCGCAAAGACCTTGAATCAGAAATACTGAGTTCTGTTAAAGAAGCATCTCCTTCATTTTTTGAACGCCTGGTTGTCGATTTGCTTGTCAGGATGGGGTACGGAGGCAACAGACAGGATGCAGGCAAAGCGTTAGGAAAGAGCGGAGATGGTGGAATTGATGGAATTATAAATGAAGACCGCCTCGGTCTTGACGTCATTTTCATTCAGGCCAAACGATGGGAAGGTACGGTCGGTCGACCAGAAATACAGAAGTTTGCGGGTGCCTTGCAGGGGCAACGTGCGCGAAAAGGCGTGTTTATCACCACATCATCATTTACTAAAGAAGCCCAAGAGTATGCCTCGTTAATTGAATCAAAAATCATTTTGATAGATGGCGATCATCTTTCAAAGCTCATGGCAGAGCACAACGTAGGGGTCTCTACTGTGGGGCAGTATGAAGTAAAGAAGCTGGACTCAGATTATTTCAATGAAGAATAAATGCATAACGCGTCAATTCAAGACGGATAGCCCTCGGCTAAACCTATTCCAAATAATTCCCAACGCCTTTTTGGCTTTGGGTCATGTCAGTCCAGTAAAACCTGCCGCCCCACATGGAATTCCTTGAAGCCGCTTTCCTCCCATTATTCGACGCCTGCTGTCTGGCCCTCTGGAGGGATGCTCTTAAAAATTGCCGGGCCTTGTTTGAGGGTAGCGAGTTAGGCCCGTCTTCCTAAATCCTTAGCGTCCGTCCAATCTAATCTGGCCAGACTGGGCGTCAATGGTTTTGGGCCCTTTTGCCGAAATAAAAGGGCCTCGGCTGCCGGGCCGAAACCCGGCAATTCCAAAAAACAATTAAACACTTTGCTAGTGACTTAGCAGCTCCATAAGCCTTGACCCTCACCCCAACCCTCTCCCTGGAAGGGCGAGGGAGTTCGGAATCATCATAATCTAAACTTACGGGGTAGAGGTGTCGGCGCGACTGAGGGCCCGCATGAGGATGGGGTCTTGATAGGCTACTTCGCTGAGAGCATCTAAGAGATGAATTTCTTTTTCCTTAGCTAAGGCTTTCGCCATTTTATATTGCCGCACATTAAAGCGCGCCACAGATGGTTGCCCATTAATAATCTGACAGGCCAAGACGCCACGATCTTTGAGCTCCAACGTCCCGCCATGATCCAATAAGGTACGAGCTTCGTCCACAGTCGTTCCGTGCAATTCCGCAAAATCTTCTAAGCCGCTGGTTTC
>Ga0224506_10002591_pt1 | contig 12230 bp, 12 predicted proteins | sample SF_Jan12_sed_USG_2_FD_169108 | JGI IMG/M metagenome (GOLD analysis project Ga0224506, IMG submission 169108) | Sediment microbial communities from San Francisco Bay, California, United States - SF_Jan12_sed_USGS_8_1 | ecosystem: Environmental > Aquatic > Marine > Sediment | place: USA...
AATGGTACTCAAGACTGTGGAGTCCACAGGTGTTGATACCGATGAATTACTGGGGCTGGCCGGGATAGATCGGCAAACGGCTGAACATCCCGACGGGGAGATCACGTTTGGTCAGATGCGCGACTTCTGGCAAAATGCTTTTCGGTTGTCTGGTGACCCTCTACTGGGTATGCATACCGCGCACCATGTGGAAATCGGTGACTATAAATATCTGGATTATCTCATCATCCATGCCGCGACCGTTGGCGACTCTATTCAGAACATCTGCCGTTATACGGCGCTGATCAATACCTGGATTAACTGGGAGATTCAGGAAACCGATGATGATATCTCTGTATGTATGACGTCTAAGGCCGGTATGATTTGGCCGCATGCCTATGAATTTGTTTTTTCCCTGGTGACCAAAAGAATGCGCCAGGTCACGACGGATGATTGGGTTCCTGAGCGTGTCTGCTTTCCCTTTCCCTCACCAGTTGATTCACAGGCGCATCAGGATTATTTCAGAACCACTTTGCAATACGATGCACCCGTTGGCAAGTTGCTCATATCCCGTGAAAGCTGGAATGAAGCTTTACCCAGCAGTGATCAACAATTGATGAGTGTGCTGGATGAGCACGCCCGCATGCTACTCGCAAAACGACCCATACCGGATGATTTTGTTGATCTGGTTCGTAAAGCGATAGTGCGTGAACTGCATGGCGGCCAGGCCCTGCGTAAAAACATTGCCGAAAAATTGAATATGAGTCCAAGCACCATGCAACGACGACTCGATAAACAGGGTGTTATCTATGCTGATTTAGTGGATGAGGTGCGTGCCGACCTGGCGAAAACCAAATTGCAGGGTAGCGATTTATCGCTACCCGAGATTGGATTACTGCTTGGTTTTTCTGAACAGAGTGCCTTTAGTCGCGCCTTTAAACGCTGGACCGGTAAAACTCCGCGGGAGTATCGTCGTGATGTGTTGTGATAGTCATTTTCATTAAGTAAAGTATCTGTGCCGGTTTTTAAGATAGAGATTACTCAGAAAAAGGATGTCCAAGATGGAACTCGATAATTATTTACAGCAGTATTTAAGTTTCAAAGATGAATTAAAAACCTATCTGTTTCGACTGTTAACGGATCGTCATGAGTGTGAAGATGTTTTGCAGGAAACTTATATCAAGTTTTCACAAAATATCGATTCCTTTCGAGGCGATTCTTCATTCAAAACCTGGGTATACAGCATTGCCACCAATCTTGCCAAAAACATCCTGACCAAACAGGCGCGCTGGGAAACGAACTATCAGGACAGGGGGCGAGATCTTCATGTTCAAAGCACAGAACTGTCTGAAAAGGTGCATGAAGTATTTTTTGCCTCTCCGGAGGTTACGTTCGAAGTTTCAAAACACCTGGACTACTGTTTTACCTGTATTAGCAAAACCTTGCCACTGGTGCAGCAGATTTGCCTGTTGCTCAAGGATGTCTACGGTTTCAAGCAGGATGAAATTCAAAAGATCACTGGGCTGTCGGAAGGTAAAGTCAAACATGGTATTGCCGATGCGCGTAAAACCATGATTAACATCTTTGATAATCGTTGTGCTCTGATTAAAAAAGAGGGTGTCTGTGATCAATGTACCGCACTCAAAGGTTTTCTTACACCGGAACAGGATGCCCACCAGGAGGCCAACCAGTTAAAACTGGTTCAGGAAGCAGAGTCAGCGGATAACGAGCATTTATTGGACTTACGACTGGACATCGTCCGCTCCACCGATCCGATTAATAACACCAAACACGAACTGCACATCTATTTCCTCGAAAACCTGCCAGATTGGGCTGAAAGGATGCAATACTCAGATGCTATGGATGATGCTAACTGACTGATTTACAGGTGTAATATCAGCTACAAAACTATTTTCTGAAATTACGTTCAAAAACTTCCGCTCATTTGTCCAAGTTATGATTCGCACGAAAACGTGCATTTATCTGACTTTAGGAGAAGAAAATGAGCAAAGCAGTTGAACAAGTGTGGCAAGACTTTATGGGATCCATGCACCAGGGGAATGATCACTGGCAGGATCTCGTCGCTGATGATATCGAATTCAACGGCCCGGTTCAGCAAGTGACAGGCAAAGATGATTTTATCAAACTCAACCAGGGATTTTTTCAAATGGTGACGGGGTTTGATATTCACAGGCATACCTGCGCTGATAATACCGTTGCCACCGAGGCCACTATCAAACTCAAATCACCTGATGGCAATGAGATCGCGTTTGATATGGCCGAGTTTTATAAGATTGAGAACGGCAAAATTCAGTCAGTGAAAATATACTACGACCCACGAGAATTTTTGCAGGAATTTTCTACCTACTGCAATTGAACAATACGATGGGATCGGTTCACGCTATATTTCAGAACGGATCCCATCACACAGAAACAACAGTGTATATATTCAAATAGGGAGAAAACGATGGCTCACTGGTTATACCCCGCCAATACAAAATATTATGATGTACTTGGCGCATTTTCTAAAAAATCGGCCTATTGGCCAATTAAGTCCAAAGTCGCTAAAGGGGACCAGGTCCTTATTTATCTGGCGGCACCCTATAAACAAATCGGATTTATTTGTAAGGTAACTGAAGTTGATCTGGATGAAAGCACGGTGCTTAAACATGTCAGCCCATTCTTCAAACAAGTGCCTGATAAAAATGCCAACTTACGTTATTTTATGAAATTGAATAGCATAAAACGTATTCCGCTAGATGAAGCATCACCCCTGTCATTAACGCAACTCAAAGTCGTCGGCCTAAAAGGTATGCTCATGGGGCCAAGAAAGCTGGACAATACGCCAGGCTTACTGGATTACCTGAAAGGACATATGTAATGAGTTATGAAACTGCCGCAAAGAAACTGTTAAAAGAAAAGGGTGTTGAATTGTCAACCATGATGAAAACACCCTGTTTGCGATACAAGGGAGATTTTATGACCATGATGTTTGATAAAGAAGATGCACTGATCATCAAAGTCTCTCCGGAAAGAGTCGATCAGCTCATCGCATCAGGCGATGGGCTGGAATTTAATTTCACTAAAAAGAAATTCAAAGAATGGGTGTTAATACCGTCCGAACAGGAAATGAACTATGAAAAATACATGCGCGAAGCCCTGGATTATGCGCAGAGTAAAAAGTAAATACGTAAACAAAATATATCAAGTGGGATGAACGCTTAATAAAACGCGCTTAGGTAAATACTTTATTTGAAATAAAAAATAGACTACAGGGAAGTCATACATGCGTAAGAAAATACAAATCACGATGTTACTGTCTATCTTTCTTACCATCACAGCGTGTGCCTCAAGGTAATTCTGGCAGAGTGTCAGATTCAGGATTTCTTTAATATGTGATTACTGCTGCCTTAGTTAATCAAAGTCCTATTGTAAACTCTCTTGTTATCGTGCCAGAATCGCGGCATGGTTGATCGTGAATACCTGTCTATTATCAAGGGCCTGTCTGACCGTATCGTCAAGACGCAGGAGCCGATTCGTATTCTGGATGCTATCAAGTGGAATGATGAGGTCAAGAAGTCGTTCTTTGAACAGAAGTGCCGCCAGCAGCCTGAAGTCGATATTGCTTATTATCAACGTAACCCCTTAACTTATGACGTTAACGAGGTGCGGGAGGCTTTCCAGACCATCAGCCGTGACATTGTTGACCAGCTGGGTGAGCGCGACCCGGCGGGCAATATCATGTTGCGTATGAGTCGAGAGTACCAGCGGGTGCTGGATATGCTTGAGGCCCGTGGTACACCGGAATTTTCACTCATCGCTCAGGAGCTGTATGGTCGATCCAGTGATACCTTTCATGATGGTGGACCTTCGGTGGCGGATCTGGGCAAGTTGCTGGATCGTTCCCTGCGCCAGATTGATCAGCGAATGTTTCTGGAGGCGGCACCCAAAACCATTCCCACCACAGAGGCTGTGCCCCTGTTGCAGCAGTGGCTGGATCGGGCCTTTCCTGATCCTGAAGCGAAGGTACGGGTTATCGAGAGTGATGGTATCGTGGCCGATGCGGCGGCGGGTTCTGACTATATCAAGTTACGCGCCAATTCGTTTTTCAGTGAACGGGACCTGCAGGGGCTGGAGGCCCATGAAGGCTGGGTGCATGTAGGCACCACCCTCAACGGCTTGTTGCAACCAACCTGTTCATTCCTGTGTAAGGGAACACCTTCTGACACCATTACCCAGGAGGGGCTGGCGGTGTTCGTGGAAGTGATCTCGTTTAAATCCCATCCGGCTCGTCTGCGCCGCATCGCGGATCGGATTCGCGCCATTCAGTTTGCTGAACAGGGGGCAAGCTTTCTGGATATTTTTCATCTGCTGGCCACGGAAGGTCGATCTGCCGAGGAGGCCTATACGGCAACGGCCCGTGTCTTTCGCGGCAGTACCCCGGAGCTTGGACCTTTCACCAAGGATCTTTCCTATAGCAAGGGCTTTATCCTGGTGTATAACTTCATTCGTCTTGCCGTGCGACAGGGTAAGCTGGAACGTATACCGTTGCTGTTTTGTGGCAAGCTGGCCCTGGAAGACATGGGTACACTGGCAAGGTTAATGGAGCGGGGCATTGTCTTACCGCCCAAATACCTGCCCCCGCCCCTGGCAGACCTGAATGCGATCACTGCCTGGATGGCCTACTCCAATTTCCTCAACCAGATAGATCTCAGTTTGATCGAGGCAGACCTGATGTCGATGCTGGAGTGATAAAACCGGTTCTGATCTAAAGCCTTGAACCGTTAAATTAAATTTTCCCTTCGTCTTATAACATCAGGCCGTTATTTCTAATCACCGTTGTAGATGATGACGATTAAAAAATATCAATATTGAAGCATTGTTCAATAACTGTGCTTGGCTGGATAATTTTCCCTGCGTTAATTATTCAGGTGACACAGCCATCATCATAAATCCGGATACCGGTTCTATATCACGCATCCATGCCATTGACACATTGCGAGGCTTTGCCTTGCTGGGTATTTTGTTAGTGAATATTCAGTCTTTTGCCATGATCAACGCCGCCTTTCACAACCCGGCAGCCTATGGTGATCTTGGCGGATGGAATTACTGGGTATGGTTTTATACCTTCAGTCTTGTGGATTCCAAGTTCCTGGCGATTTTTTCCATGCTGTTTGGTGTCAGTATGTTGCTGATTCATCAGCATTATGCGTCCATGGGTATTGAGAATGTGATTCATTATCAGAAGCGTCGCTTTGCGGTACTGATGGCCATAGGCCTGGTACACGCGTATCTGTTGTGGCCCGGCGATATTCTGGTGAGCTATGGTTTATGTGGCCTGTTGTTGTTGCCGGTGGTGCAGATGAAACTGACACCGCGCATGCTTATTGTCAGCGGTATCCTGCTGCTGAGTATCCCGTCACTCAACATGCTGGGTTCGGTTACCTCTCCTGATTTGCTGGATGCAGAAGAAAAGGCCCAGTTGATTGAACAGTGGCGGCCGTCACCGAGCAGTTATCAGGCAGAGCTGGCGGCCTATCGTGGTCACTGGTGGGTACAGCAAAATCAGCGAGCGCAGGAGGCATTCAGTGTCCATGTGCAGAACCTGCCTCTGACCCTCATCTGGCGGGTTGGTGGTTTGATGTTGATCGGAATGGCTCTGTTCAAACTTGGTATTGTCAATGGGGCGAGGTCGGCACGCTTTTATCGTTATATGACCCTGGTCGGCATCGGCCTTGGGGCACCGCTTATGTTTTATAACAGTCAAAACTGGGCGAATACTCAGTGGTCGCTGAGTTATTACGAAACGATTGCCTTTCAGGTCAATTATTGGGGTGGTCTATTACTGGCCGGTGGCTACCTTGGGCTGATTATGTACTTATGCCGGTCTGGCTGCTTATTCTGGTTCAACAAGCTTCTGGCCCAGGTTGGACGCATGGCGCTGAGTAATTATCTGTTACAGACGTTGTTGTGTAGCCTTGTGTTTTATGGTCACGGGCTTGGGCTCTTTGGCAAGCTGGAACGAACTGAACAACTTATCGTGGTCGGCCTGGTCTGGCTTATCAATCTTGCATTTTCAAATATCTGGTTGAAATACTATCGACATGGCCCGCTGGAGTTTGTCTGGCGTAAACTCTGCGAGGGTGAACTAAAAAAACCGACTCAGAAACCTGTTGTTACTGATATTCATTAAAATATCTGGGACAGAACACAGGTTTCACGAACGGCTATACTGCTCTAGCCTTGCCTTGTGTCTACACAGATACGGTTGTGATTACCATCAGCAGTATAAGAATCAGCAAGAGGCTTAATAGTAAACTGAATTTTTCAAGGCAGAGCAGGATTAATTTTCTCCAGAAGCCTGCATGGGGGCCTTTAAATATAAGAATGATGTTCATTTGTTACTGCCCCTTTCTCAGAAGTTAAGGAAGGGGTAGTTAACAAACTCGGTCTGGGCAGATGGCTTATGCGCTTACCCATGGTGTTCAGTAAAACAATTTTATAGAACATTAAAATCCCTGGCGACGATGATGTATGAGAAGGCGCGTTGTTTATTGTTTTCGTACATATTGTTGGCCACTTTTTCTATTTTTTTACGCGTCGTATCAAATGCCTGCAGGTAACCAGTTTCGGCTTCTATTAATTTTGGGCATAACTGTTTGAGGGCATCTACCTCAACAAAAAAAGTCACTTCTATGGTTTTGTCATAACCCCAGAAGCAAACACGATTTTTGCTGTCGTCAAAACTCCGGGTCTGGTTCGGAAAACTTAATCTCATCACTGCACCTTTCCTTTCTGTGCTGTTGCGTGGTTTTACTGGTGTTTGCTATTGATTAGCAAATTATTTTGTCTTATTCAAACAGTGCATTACGCCCGTTTTTTTCTTCCTGTTTGAGTTTTTTGGCGGCCTTCTTTTCCTTTGCCGTCATTGCCGGTTGTTTCTTGCTTTCCTTATTGCTTTTTTGTGCTTTGCCCATGATGTTATTCCTTATCTGGTAGAGAAAATGAATCGATACTCTGACTCGGTGTGGACCAGGACCCAATGCGTGAGTCCTGATGTGTTTTCATGTTTAAGCCATTTGATTGGCATAACGGAATGAAACCATTTTCTGCAGGTTTTCATCCCATAGGCTGGATCGAAAGCAATTAATAATCTCTCGCAATTTCAATGATGTGGTCGGCGGTGACTGTAATTCGGGTATGGCGGCCATGGCTTCTGGCAGACGATAAAACGGAATACGCACATTGAGGTGATGAATATGGTGATAGCCGATGTTACCTGTGAACCATCGCATCACCCGGTTGAGCTTCATATAACTTGAAGACTCCAGGGCGGCCCGATCAAAAGTCCAGTCATCAGATTCAAGAATGGTCATGTGCTCAAAGCTGTGTTGGGCAAAAAACAGATAACTGCCCAGGGCCGAGGCAATGAGCATGGGCAGTAATACCACAAACAGAACCAGGCTGAAGCCACCGAACATCCATAACACACTGATCAGTGCGGCATGGGCCAGTAGTACCAGGCCTGAATCCCAGTGCCTTGCCGGGTTGCGGAACAGGGACTCCAGACAAATGCTATAGGCAAAGATGGTGAAGTAACCGAGTACTACGATAAGCGGATGACGTTGTAAGCGATATTGAAAGCGTTGCCACTTCGAGGCAACTTGCCACATCCTGGTGGTGATAATGGGAAAGGCACCTACACAGGAATCGGTTATTTTACCGACGTGGCCGTGATGAAAGTTGTGACTTTTGCTCCAGGCGCGTGGTGGTGTTAATGCGAAGGCGGCGTAGAGTCGAAACAGCCATTTGGCCAGACGTGAATCATGCAGGATCGCCTTGTGCATATAGTCGTGATAAGTGATAAAGGCGCGTACCAGTAACAGGCCGGCGAAAATGGAGAGTACGACCTGCAGTGGCCACCAGGGCGCCAGGCCGGCACCGATGAGTGTGGCAATCATCAGGCTAAAAGTTGAACCGACATACCACCAGCTCTTTGGGACGGATTCTTTGGCAAAGGCTTCGGCTGCCTTTAAAAGTTCTCGTCCCGTTCGTATTCTGGCAGGCTGCTCAACAGTCTGCTTTGTGTTCATTGTGTCCATGTTTTGGACCTCCTGAGCTTATTGAGTAAGCTCATTTAAAAATTATTTCATACCTGCTATGAGTTATGCTCAGGGAGTTCAGGTATGCTTGTTTCATTTGCCACATAAAAATAGACCCCGCATAAGCGAGGTCCATCTCTAGTCAAATAAAACTGTTGTCTTACGCTGCTGTAACATTTGTCGCAGCTGGTCCTTTTGCGCCTTGCTCTATCTCAAAGCTGACCCGTTGGCCTTCGTTGAGACTTGCATAGCTGTCATCACTTCTGATGGAAGAATGATGTACAAATACATCCTTGCTGCCGTCTTCAGGAGAAATAAAACCAAAACCTTTTGCGGCGTTAAACCACTTTACTGTACCAATATTCACTATTAAATTACCTTATTAAATAAAACTTACAAATTACATTCAGAGTCATGAGGGGAAGGACGAGATGGAGGAAACCTTGGTAGGGTGTGATCCAGGCATACTGCCGGTCGATAACTATAAAAGTACTTAACTCAATTCACATTAATGTAGACTTTTGCTAAACATCCTATATGAACTAGAAGTTAGAATCAGTATGGCACATAAAGTTCCATTATTATAGGAAAATACATTAAGCATTCGTAACATAATCAGTTAATTACAATATAAGTCATATAAAACAAGTACCTGAAACTATGCCTGGTATATATGGTTTGATTATTCCTGTCCTTAGAGGAGGCATATATACCGTTATTTTACTGATTCCATATGATTAATAGAGTAAAGAAAGTAGCTTATACGCTATAAGTCTTGTCGTTCTTTCTTATTGCTGTTGCACCCAGCGACCAGGATGTAGCCGGACGTATTTCTCCCACTACAAGACCTCTTGAGTTGACGATGGCTGGTGAGATATGTGCCTGCAGTTCTTGTTTTACTTCTTCGGAGAGCACAGCCAGACGATCAAGAATGGCTAATAGTGCGACAGAGCTTGCGCGGCCAGAGCCATCGGCGATTTTCACCGCAACGCCAAGACCCTGTTCAGGTAAGGCTGCTGTGAGAATACCTTCGGCACCGGTTTTCGCCAGCACGGCACCTTTGGTGGCTTCGTTCAACTCACTGACCACGGTGCCATGTCCGGCAACATACAGTGGTTCATTGCTAATGGCCTCGTGCAGGCGGTAAATAGCCTGGGCACGTGTGTCTGATAAATCGACCGGTTTGGCGAAACGGGCAGTGGCATGGGCAAGCTGTCGTAAAGGCATGGTGGGTGCAGGTAGTCCACAACCATCAATCCCCATTGGGTATTGTTTGAGGTCACTGTCTGCCAGATCGGAAAGGATCTCCAGGGATGACTGTTGCAACGGATGTTCAAGTAAATGGTAACCATCCAGTGGTAAATCCAGATGTAAGGCCGTGGTTAAAAAGCCACTGTGCTTGCCAGAGCAATTGTGGTGAATTCGGCAGCCCTGTTGACCGGCAGCCAATATCTGATGGGCACTGTCAGTATGTTCCGGTAGCACAGCACCACAGGCCAGGTGATCTTCCGTTAAGCCCAGCCGTGTCAACCAGGAAGCCACCAGATCCTGGTGAATCTTTTCTCCCTGATGCGAGGAACAGGCCATCGATAATTCGGCATCACTCAGGGCGTAGTGATCACTGGCACCACTCTCAAGTAAATGAATAGCCAGCATGGGTTTTAATGCAGAGCGGGGGAATATCAGTTGGTCGATGTCACCCCAGCTTGCTACTAGCTCTCCCCGGTAGTCACACACGACTGCGACACCATAGTGCCTGCTTTCAACAGTTTTATTCCGTGTGACTTCGACAAAAAGCTCATAGGACATGCAGGGTACCTTTTACATATGCGCAGCGCGCTTATCAGTAGTATTGCCGGTCATTACTGGCGGCAGGGTCCGTGGTTCGGCATATGGCGCTCGGCTAATGCCTTTTTCGACAATAAGTTGTATTACCTCATCATAGCTTAGTTCATTGGCTAACTCACAGGCCCTGGGAAAATAACTGCTACCGGCGGTCATACCTGGTACTAAATTGGCCTCCATGAAATAACACTGTCCATGATTGTTGGTTTTAATATCGATGCGTCCAAAATCCCATATCCCCAGCCTGGTAAAGGCGGCCATGGCCAGGCGAGTGACTTCATTCAGGATTTTTAGATCATCAATTTTACGGATCTCTTCTGAATCTTCCTGCTTCACCTTTTGACCTAGTATTCGCAGCCCGCGACTTGATTGCGGTGCAATGATTTCAACAGCTGAGACGATGAGTTTACTGTCTTCGGTCTTAATAAGGGCTGCGGAAAATTCACGACCCTGCAGATATTCTTCCGCCAATACAGGCTGGTTGAATGTGGTGTATAAAGACAGGGTTTTTGTTTCGAATTCGGCAAAGTTAGTGACTAAGGACTGGTCATCAATGCCGTTGCCATTGGCTGCATCCAGTGGCTTCAGGAATAAGGGGAATGCCACGGGCAGGTCGGCTTCGTTTTTATACTGCCCAGGGATGGCAGTAAAAAAATCAGCGGTCCTGATACCTTTTTTCATTAAGTGCTGTTTCGCCAGCACCTTATCGGAATCAAACTTCAGGACCTCTCTTGATGAGCCGGAGTAATTAATTTCATGTTCTGCAAAGTATTCAGACAGCCAGACATCTATACCATTATCAATCGAAATATACTTTACGGCCAGAATGACAAGATCCGGTTGTCTATTCACAATCAATTCGAGGTCTTGCAAGTTGCTGCATACATTCAATTTCACCTGATGTCCCAGTTTATCGATTGCATCGAGAACACTCTGGCAAGCTTGCAGCGATCCAAACCCGGTTTCTTTTAATTTTTCATTGGGTGTGGTGATAATTTCTATTTTCATTTAGTTAACCTGTGTGGATAGATTTGATGTCGAATCGGGTACATCTGTTACTGCACCAAACACACGACACCGCATATATCTGGTTAACCTCGAAGCGGAGGTTTCTGGTAAAGGCCTGGTAAATAATCACAAATCGCTGTTAGAAACGAGCCACATACCATGCAGGTACATCACATCAAGCCTCTCACTATGGTTTAAAGGCAGCGCACTGGTTAAACATTGTGACGGGTCTGAAGTGGGACCGGGTCCAGGGGAAAGTTCAGACAAAAGTAAAAAGGCCAGGCCATTAAAAGGCTTTGGGATAGACTGGTCTTGAATATGAGATTCATCAAGGGTCAGCCAGTTAGTATAGCATGTCCATGGTGAGCATATGTTTTTATTTAAATGAACGAAATGAAGGTGTTAGCCTGAACTATCAATAGGCAGGACACTTTTCAGATTTGTCGCAGTAGATGTAAATTGATTTTATGCGTCAATCCTGAAAACACTGTCATGTCGGGTGTCAATATGGATTCCACCTACCCAACGGTCAACGGTATTTAATTCCAGCCAGTCAAGTTTGTTAGCTATTAAGTCCTGCCCAACACCAGTTAGATTGATTTGCCAGGTATTTGGCTTGTTTCCCTGCTTATCAAACAAAATGGCCGGGTGTGTAGCACGCGCAAGATCATCGAGCATATGCCAGTAACCACTGTCACCCATAAAGGGCAGAGGTTCATAGGTATTGGTATAGGCGCCAAACAATCGTGCTGCCGTTGTGGGTCCCCGATCGGTCAGGATCTGTAAGGTCAGATTCTCTGACAGGTTCAGGCCATTGTGCATGGACGGCAGTTGTTTGATAAAACGATCCAGTGCAATTGCCATGCTTGGCATATTCGGTGTCCCGGTTGCAATAAGATCTATTAGTGCCTGTGGTGTCGAAGATCGGATGGCAGCCCAGGCCTGTTTGCCGATGGCATACTGTGCTGGTGTGACGGTCATGAACTGATTCCACAAGATAGGCATTGCCTCTGGTGGTAACTGTCCAATACCATTAAATCGTTTTACACCTGGATAATGCGTAATGTTGATCATTTTCAAAACCGGTGGTCGATGTTCTTGAGCATGGAAGTAATCCAACAGACTGGCGATCATTAATTGATCATGCGGGTCATGCTCAAACCACAAATACACTGCTTCATAATCACGAACCGTGTCCAGGTCTGATGCAATTTGTGTAAGATCTTCTAATACCTGTTCATAGTCAGGGTGATGATTCTGGCTCAGGTATTTTGCACGCTGTTGAATAAATTCCTT
>Ga0224506_10002592_pt1 | contig 12230 bp, 11 predicted proteins | sample SF_Jan12_sed_USG_2_FD_169108 | JGI IMG/M metagenome (GOLD analysis project Ga0224506, IMG submission 169108) | Sediment microbial communities from San Francisco Bay, California, United States - SF_Jan12_sed_USGS_8_1 | ecosystem: Environmental > Aquatic > Marine > Sediment | place: USA...
GGAATCTCAAAGTCCATCCTCCAACGTTCCATCCTCTCTTTCTCGGCGGATATTATGACGAACTCTGAACCTTCTAGAGCCTTTTTGGCGTTGGTTGAGGACTCGATCTTGAGTTGAGAACTGAAATGTCTGTCCAGCTTCTCAGCTACCTTGCTCATGATGTCTAGCTTTTCCTCGTTGACATCGATCAAGGCGACGGCGCTTCCGTGAAGCTCCTTTGAACGAGATATATCGTATAGAGTCTTGAGGCCGAAGGACGCGCTTCCAGCGCCTATCAAGGAGATTTTGGTCGCCATAACTACCACGGTCGTTAGTTCATTGTCTGATACCTTAAATCTTTCGGCCGATCACAAAAAGCGTCGAGCGACGCGCCAGATATCCCTTGCTAGGGCTTCCGATCAATAGCTAGCCAAATAAATCAATGAATGTAGAAGACTTAAATTCAGGCTGCAATTCTGATATTCTGAGGGCCGGTAGTTCAGCCTGGAATGAATGCCTGACTTGCACTCAGGAGGCCGCGGGTTCAAATCCCGCCCGGTCCACCAAGAGTTGTTGTCGGCTTCATTAGAGCCGCTATTGCGCATGGTTTCTGATTCCGAGCTTAATAGTCGTCTAATGTATTCTTTTAGAGCGTTCTCCGCAATCTTTGAGATGTTCAAGCCTAGTTCTTTCTCTCTTTCGACTCCCAAGGATTTCCTTCGATGTCTTTTTTCCCACCAACGTTAGGATCTGGCAAGAAATGTTGCTTTAGGGTTGGAGTGACTGGATCATTTCCATGACTTTGGAATGTCTTGACTCTTCGATTTGCTCAATCCTCTCAACCAAGAAGTTCTTCCATGCCTTCGCTTCCTTGTAAGCATGGACGAAAACAACGTGGTAGCTGTTCTTTTCGTATATCTGCTCTCTGTAATCGTAATTGAACCTCCGTCGTCCACAGACTTCTATGTATATGCCCAATGTTGGGATGTAGAAATCAGGTGTCCATACTCTCGGCCTCTTTTTCTCGTCATAGACAAAGACGGGGAACTGATACACCCACCATAGATCTAGCTGTTCTAAGTACTTGGCAACTTGCTTCTCTGGTTTGGTCATATCATCATAGACCGAACTCATTCACATCCCTCCGAAAAGCATTCGTTATTACTCGTCTGTTTCGGTTTTAAGATTTATGGAAATGCATCTTCATGATTGGCACTTGCAAGATCGACTGACTCACTTCCTTCTACCAAGGCGAAGTTCTCCGCAGAAGCGTCGAAACAAACATATGGTAATCCCTTTGCATAATTGAGGGATGACCTTAATGCTTAGAATTAGACGTTTCGTTCAAGGAGACGAAGAGATCTATCTCAGAGTCTGGCATCAAGGATTCACAACGGAGGAATGGTGGGAGCTTATTAGCGAAGTTATGGAGAAGCCTGCGGACCCTGAAGATGTCACTAAGCTAGATTTTGACGCTGCTTTCTTTGCTGATCTTGACGGCGAAGCTGTAGGATTGATTGAAATCAAATTCCAAGAGGATAAAGCCCACATCAGAAACTTAGTTGTTTTGAAGAACTTCAGGAGAAAGGGAATTGGAACAAAACTTGTTGAGAAGGCAATAGAATTTTCCAGATCAAAGGGAATCAAGAGAATTCGAGTGAAAACTCCGACTCGAGATGCTAGTAGATTCTATGAGAAGAATGGTTTCAAACTCATTGATTATCTCTTTGTCATACGATTACCTTACTGGGACCGTGCTACGGTGATGACGGAGAAAGGTGTGGAATTTATGAGGAAACATGGAACCAACTTTGAGACTGTTTCCAGATTCGAGGTGATGATTAGAGAGCTTAGCTAGCTAAATTTGGTCTAGGCAAGATGAAAGTCTCTGACGCAAAACAGTACCTTAAGAGACTTTGGGGCTAAACTGCAAAAGAGGCTAAGAGAATTCTAGGTAAAATGTACTTTAGGTTTGAGCAGAGTCCGTAGTAGAGCCAGTCGGGTTTGAGGGGGCGTGCGGCTCCGCCACTTGTCTGCGTATTCGTCTAGGATCTGTTTGGTCATGACGATTTTCTTCACGGCATGCCTGCCTCCCAAAGTGTTGGGGAGTCGCCAGACGAAGAGCATTAATCCAGCATAAATAGCTATATAGATAGTATCAGAGGGGTTGCGAGTGTCGGCTTCCAGAGAGGACATTAAAAGACAGATTCATCCTCACAACGGCAGAGATAGAAAGGAATGGCTAAAATATGAGTCGGTGTATGTGGATCCTTTTTTCTACGAGCCGTCCGAGGATGCATTTCTTGCGTTCAAGAGAACTGGAAGGCTATATGATGAATTGACGGATGCCTACCTAGAAGGACAGTATCTGACCTCAATCATATTGTGCGGTGTGTTTGCTGAGCTGTGTGAGATATCGCTCCGGGATTTGATCATAGGTATAATAGAGGAGAAGTTGTCTTTAGGCTATTCTGAAGACGAGGTAGCTGCTCTTCTCGAATCTAGAACTGGAGAAAAGAGAGATAGTGCGGCCTGTTCAGTAAGAGACTTTGTTAATAGATTCAAGCCTGGAAAAGGAGACGAGCATCTTGGGTTCTCGAATGCTAGTGAAAGAGAAGATTACTGGAAAGAGTTGGTCAAATGGAAGATCATCACCGTAGATGCAAAGGGTGCTTTGACAGAGATCAAGAACTGTAGAGACCGCCACGTACATTGCCGTTTTGACAGGATCATCGAGCGATACAAGAAGGACTACGACAAGTTCAGGACCCTCTTTGAAGGGTGGATGGAAGAAAGGAAGAAAGAGATGATTGCTTCTCTTCACCAGCTAGAGTGGCATCATGATCTATGGCTGTTTGACGGAGCGCTGGAAAAGTATCATGAAAGAATGAAGATGTACAGGGGGCTTTTGGAGGACTTCTGGATCCTGCCATGTCAGACTCAGATCGACTATGTTGAGATCGTGGCTGCTTTGAAGAGATTTGTGGAAGGGGAAAGAATTGGATTCTTAGCATGCGAGAAGTATGATCCCGCTAAGTGGCAGGCGGGCGTTGACATGATGGCGTGACCTCTAAGTTAGTTGTGCTAGGATTTGTTCTATGTTTTTTGGGGTTCTGGTTTTCAGGTCTGTGATCCAAGCTGGGTTGAAGTAGTGTCTCATGAAGGCGCTTGTGTTTATCCGGCCTTGGAGGAAGTCTATTTCCGGCTGCCTGAGCGTCCGGGTCATGGTGGTGGCCCAGTACTTGCGTAGATCCCAAAGTTACGAGGGAATGCTTGCTCTGTTGATTCTGTTCTGTATTGCGTTCTTCGTCAAAGGCATGCTGTCTCTGACGTCGTCTATCAGTTCTTCTGGGATGAAGCTTACGAAGACCTTCTTGCTTCTGCGCATGAAGAGGTCTTTAAATCCGTAATGTTCGAGCAGCTGCCTGTCCGCATCGCAATATTCTTCCAGGCGTTGCTGACGACTTAGCTGTATTGTGAGGTTGTACGCGTTGACGGCTTCCACATACCGTGGAAGCCCGTGCATGCGGCTAGCTTCACTAGACTCCCAGAGAATTGTATGATACTTCCTTGCATACCTGCAAAGGTCGCCGGCATTCCTAGACGTATGCTCCTGCAACAGCCAAAGCTTGAACTGCTCCCAATCGACACTATGTATAGCATCACTATGTATGGGAATCTTAGTAGAAGAAGCAGTTGCAGCTAGAGTGACTTGCACTCAGGAGGCCGCGGGTTCAAATCCCGCCCGGTCCACCAAGAAGAGCGTTCGACTCTAGAAGAGAACTCGGTTCTCGCTATCTTCTGAATGGACCAAATCTATGCGGTGGGACCTCTCTGGGACCGTCCCTGATTGATTGGGATGGATTCAAGCAATGGCTTCTCGAAACGCATGCAAGACGGAAAGCGTTTGACCCTGATTGCTCCGTGAACTCCCAAAACTCAAACAGACAGATACCCTAAACACCCGAGCAAGTAGGAGAATGTTACCAAAACCAGTTACCAGAAAAGTTACCAACGATAGAGAGGGGTAGATTGTTCTAAGGAGTAGAAATCGTCCATAAAATCATGATCCAAGAGAAAGATAGGAGAGGGGATAGGGGTATCGAATTTGACAGTAGAGATCATTCGCAAATTGATGGTTCAAGAGAGAATGTAACTCTGGAAGAATATACTAGGGGGGTATAGTTTTTAGGAGTAAAATCATCCCTAAAAACATGATTTGAGACCTGTAGCAAGGCTTGTAGCGCGCTAGATTGGAACGCGGATTCCGAGCTCGCCAATGTAGCGTATGAAGATGCAGTAGGTCTCGATATCCTCATCGCTCTTGAGCCCCAATTGGATTTCCCTATACCCGCCTGTTGCGCGCTAGCTATGAAAGAGACTTATCCTTCACTTAAAGGCGTCTTCTTCCAATGCTCCTATTATCGAGTTCGCGCATAGCCTTAAGAGCCTCTGCGGAGGCGAGGGCTGTGTTGTGAAGAGCACATAAGTGAGGTTCCATCTGGGATCAGCCCAGACCGCCGTGCCTGTCGCCCCTGTGTGGCCGTAAGCCTTTGGTGAAGCCAGATCTCCGAAGCTAGGCAACCCAGCTGGGCTATTCAGACGCCATCCAAAGCCCCAGCCGTTGAGAAGCCTGACCTCTTGTGGAATGGTTCTCATCCCTATGATCTGGTTCCGTGTCATGGCAGAGACTGTAGCTGGGCTGAGCAAACGTTTCCCATGGAAAGAGCCGCCGTTCAGGAACATCTGAAGAAAGATGGTGTAGTCTTCAAGGGTTGTGAACATACCTCCCCAGGGTGCCGCGAAGGTCCACCAATACTCAGTGTTCCAGTTCCAGTCGGTTCGGGGCCCACCGTATTCTTCAACATCTCTGATGTTGATGCGGGCAATCTTGCTATACATGTCTTTAGTGGTCCCAAGTGAGCTATTCTCCATGCCCAAAGGCTTGAAAATCTCTCGTGCGAGAAATTCGGGGAGGGGAATCCCTTCGACACGTCTAACGATCTCACCAAGTATCCCGAAGCCACAGCTCTGATAGCTCACATTCGTTCCAGGGCTAAAGAGAAGTTCACAGTCATAAATGTGCTTGACATACACGTCCAGACCTCGATGCTGTTTGCGGAGTTGAATGTTCTCTGGGAGCTGATCTGGTAGCCCTGATGTATGGCTGAGTAGATGGCGAATCTGAATCTTGTCCTTTCCCTTCGACGCGAACTCTGGGATTATAGAGGCAACATGGTCGTCCAAGGTTATCTTTCCACGTTCGACCAGCATCATAGCAGCTGTGGCTGTTACAGGCTTTGTGACGGAGGCTACGAGAAAGACGGCTTCCGAGTCTATCGGTGATGCATCAGCTCCAGGAGCGATTCGACCAAAGACCCTAGGCTCAACTGCAATTCCATGTCTTGACATGAGAAGCCCAGCGGCTGGCAGAATCCCTTTTGCGACAGATTCTTCAAGTATCCTATATGCGTTTTCAAGCCTAACTGCTGAGAACCCAGCTTCCTCAGGTCCACTCACCCGTAGCAAACTCAGTGACCCCCTACTAACAGCTTGATCGTGAATTTCTCATTTTCTCTTTACTCAGGCTGGAGATAAGCAAGTCTCAAGAACACACACCCTGAGTAGACTTTTCTTCCGACTTGGATGCGTCTCAATATGCGATGGATGCGCTAGCTGAACGAGCGATTCCTGCGATATTTCCTGCTGACCTTCATCATGAACCTGAAGGTTTCAGGGCTCATATCGGAGTGAATGGCACCCTCTTGGCCTAGAATGAATCCCCCTCCAGGGCTTCCAATCGCTATGCGGTCGATGATGTGCGCCTTCAGCTGCTCATTGGACATGCGGCTTGTGAAGCGGCTTAGCCCTCCATGGAGCGTGATTTTGCCGCCGTACTTCTCCTTCAGCTCGGCTAGATCCATGTTGTCGCCGGGTCCCACGTTGTTGATTGCGTCTATCCCAGCTTCCACAACCAGGTCCATGATGGCGTTTATGTTCCCATCCACGTGCATCTCCGCGAAGGCGCCATACTTATGCACTAGGTCGGCAATCTTCTTGTGCCAAGGCCATATGACATCTTCGTAGACCTCACGGGAGAAGAACATTCCCTTCTTGTAACCCATATCGTCCCCCCAAGTGATGCAGTGAACGCCGCGCTCCAGAAGGTTCTCGGCAGCCCTCAGGTTGAACTCCCCATTCATCACCGCCACCCTTTTCGCAAAAGCCTTATCTCTTACGAGAGAAGCCAACCACAGCCTGAATGGCATGATCTCGTACCATACCGCTGAGAAGAAGCCATTTATGCCCCCAGTTGTCATGTAGCCAAGATCTGTGAAGAACCTTAAGTTCTCCTCGACGCCTTCGTAGCGGCTGGGATCGTCTGGATTAGGAAACTCTAACTGATCCAGATCTTCCTCCTTTTCAACGGGGTGCTTGACGATCTCAGTCCAGTCGTGGAGCGTTCGGATGTCGGCCCCATCGCGAGGAACTGCTGGCCGCCAAGAAGCATGATGCAGATTCTTCAGCTTGTACCGCCTCTTGATCATCCCCAACTCTGTTTCGATCAGATCGTAACCCAATGAAGACTTAACAGCCTCTCGCCCCGCGGCTGCTACTAGCCTCCCAAGATCACGGCTAGATTTGATCTCCTTCGCTCTAAAGCCCCCACCACCGCAGCCTATCGAGAAGTTGTCAAGGAGCCTAGCCTCGACTGTTGCTTTCTTCCTCCAGTCTTTTATCGTGAGGAGTTCTGGGGCCAGCTTCCTCGTCGTGACGTTGTCTACAAAGTTAATGCCTTGGGGGACGACTTCAGGTTCCTCATGAAGATACGTGGCTAACATGTTCTCGAGCTTGTTCATCGATCTCCCTCCTATACGGATCAAATCACCGTTATAAGAGATTAGCCAAGTCCAGATCGATGGATCTGACAGCGACTTGTTTCCGACATGCCTTCCGGGAAAGGCGTGCACAAAATGGGTCTCTTATTCATCTCTTAGCTTCCAGACGATGCTTCGTTCAGGACAGGGAGGCTTCACGAATGACAGGGACTATAGATAGGCTGTAGGGACATTTCTCCTCACATAGACCGCATTCATCGCACATTTTGGCTTTCTCAGCATAGCTCCTCCATTGTGCTTCCGACTCGGGCAGAAGGCTGTGTTTCTGTCTGTATCGAATCAGAGTCATGATTGAGCCTATTGAGATCTTCTTCGGACACGCGGAGCAATATCCGCACAAAGTGCATCCAGTATTCTCCAAGGCTTCTGCCTCCGCAAGAAGCGATTTCCACTCTTCCTGGGTCGGCTCGGCCTCGGATATAGCCATATTCTCGTCGATCTCGCTGGTGGAATACATGCCACAGAGAACTACGTCAACGCCAGGACAGGAAAGTGGGAACCTCAAGGTTCTACTTACGGGGGCTAGGGCTCCGTGGCCTATTGGCCTCATGACGAGCGTGCCTGCTCCAACCTCTCTTGCGATTGGAATTAGCTCATTGAGAGCGCGGAGTTGAACCATATTGAAATGGAAGAGAACGGTGTCAAAATGGCCGGTCTTCAAGGCTTGAGCGAGAAGTTCCGGTCTGTGGCCGCCGACGCCGATGAAGCCTATCTTTCCTTCTTCTTTGGCTTCTAGGAGGGCTTGGAGAGCGCCATCCTCTCCAAGGATCTTTTGCAGGTCCTCTTCTCTACCAAATATGATCTCGTAGATGTCCATGTAATCAGTCCTTAGAGCTTGTAGGCTTAGATCGACCTCTCTTTCCACCTCTTCTCGACTGAAAAGCACAGTCTTCGCCGCGATCCTATACTCTTCTCTTCTGTTGGAAACAGCCTTCCCAACCATCTCTTCGGTGGGACCGTAGGGTCTTCCCGTCTCTATGAAGTTTATCCCCCTATCTAGCGCATAATTGAGAACGACATCTGCGTTCTCCTGAGTCTTCATCCTCAGACGATTCGTCCCACAGGACAACGCTGACATCTTCAAACCCGTCCTGCCAAGAACTCTATACCTCATTGCTAGTATCCACCTCTGCCTCGATTCGTAGACATTCAAACAGGAGCTACATTCCCTTTCCTCGAAATTTAAGACCTTCCTTTCTGTGAAACCGAGTGACCTGAACAGAGGAAGTGGCGCTAAGGAGATTGGCCTGTAGAGTATCATTGTACCTTTGACCGAATTCCTAGCCCGCACTAGAGCCTAATATGTACTCATTTCCAAATTCGAATCCTAGACATCTAAAAGCGTACCTGCAATAACATACCTTAACCATCGAAGCAGAACGGAAAATGTCACCAAAACCAACAACAAAAAATGACACCAATGGTGGGAGGGAGCAGAATTTTGAAAGGAGACAATCACGCAACGCCGCACGCCAGCCAGCGACCTGCTAGCAGACGCCAGAGAGACGAAAGCTTTACTGATTCCTGAATCCAGGCTTGCAGGAACGCGGGGCAAGCGAAGGACGAGGAGATAAGAGGTGATTCCAACAGAAATGGTTTAAAGAAAGAGATGCGAGATTACAGGATATGAGTATGAGTTCAAGGTGACGCGGATGCCCTATTGTCCAAGATGTGGAAAAGAGGTTTCAGAGGAGGAGAAGTTCTGTCCGAGTTGTGGGGTGGATCTGAAGGCTGAAAGAGTTCCCACAGGACCACGCATGGCAGAAAAGCTTGAGAAAGCAGAGAAGGCAGAAAAGAGGGAGAAGTCTGAGAAAGAGGAAAAGCATGAGAAGGAAGAAATCAGCCCGGTTGTTCCGTTGGCAGGCGGGTTGATCCTCATATTCATAGGCGTTACGTCTTTTCTGGCTACTTCAGGCTTCATATCCTGGACGGAGGTCGGGCCCTATCTTCTCCTTTTCCTAGGAGTGATCATCATCATAGCTGCTGTCTATGCGGGTGTGATTGCAACAAGGAGGAGCCCGCGACCTTAGACGAACCATCCGAAAAGAAGTCGATATAGTCTGTGTTCCAAGATGTGTAAGGTCTTGGCTCTCCCGAAGATCCTGAAATAGTTCTTTCCCATGGACTCAATCATATCACCGATATCGTACCTGGGGAACATGCATGAAGAGATTATCAGCCTCCCCCATTCACCCCTTTTGAGTTCGTGGAGCATCTTTAGCCCTCTACTCATCTCAACTTCGAAGAGATACTTGTCATAGTTAGGCGTAACATAAGGCCAGTCGTCAATCTGCTGAGCAAAGACTCCCTCAGTTGCGCTGTAGATCTCAATCACGGGAACCTCACCAAAATAATTCCTGAGTTTGGGCGCGTACCTGTATTGGATTTTGCGTACACTTGTGCAGAAGAGAGCCCTGACATTCCAAAGCTCCTTAGGCTTCTTTCTGTACCTTCTATTGACGAATCTTGCAAAAGAGAGGATAACAGGAGCAACGCCCATTGCCGCCGTCACCTTCTCATTCAAAGCCTTTGAGTAAACGAGTTCAAACCGCCTTTCCCAATCAAGTTTAGCAATCCCTGCCCCGACAGAGTCGATCTCTTCCTGCAATGGGACAAGACCTACACCGCTAAGAGACGGGAAGAACCGGGCGTATGTCCCTGAACTATATCCGTAATCCACACTGCCATCCCCCATGTTGAGGGCAGATACTCTTGAAGGGAAATTCAAGTTCAGAATCTTCCCAGAGAAAAGCTCGGGATCCCGCTTCTTGACAACATGATTGACAAGTGCACGAGCTCCACAGGTTAAGATCTGCTCAAGATGCGTTGCAGTGGCCGGCAGTATCTTCGCTTCTCCTGTGGAACCTCGGGTCATGACCCAGCATATGACTGGCTCTGGCAGAAACACCTTGTAGTTGCCTTTCTTGACTTCTTCAAGATATTCCTTAAGCCTTTCATAATCCAATATAGGAAAGCTTTCTCTGAATTTCTCTACGCCATCGACTTCCAAGGCTGAATTCTCTTTACCATATTCGGTTCCGGCGTACATTCCGACTAGATCGAGAAGGACTCGATCCTGAGCTTCACCAGGATCATTCAGACTCCTGTACCAAGGCTCAAGTATAGACGTGAAGTCCTCTTTTCCGAATCGCAGCTGCATACTACCAATGAGCAATAGTTGGAGTCAGACTAATAAAATGCACGCATGATTGTGCGTATAGAGTCTGAGGTCATATGGCTCAAAGCGAAGCATACACTGGATAGATGATGCATCAGAAGAGGATCTACCAAGACTCAATGGCAGCCTTCGAGCTCAGAAGTAACTCACGTTATTCGCGCCTTTCGCGGGACAGAATACGGTACACTATGTATAGCCCGATGGCGATCAGTATAAATGGCCATACTTCGAGAGTTATAGGGGTGTAGATCCTCACGAGCTCAGACACACCCCACAGAATGACTGCCGCGCCCACAATAAGCCAGAAGTACCTTGCGGTCTCAGGAGGCCCAAAGCACACATCTCTCTCAGTTTTCTCGTATTTTTCATATCTTTGGCTAGATGGACGCAGAGATGATCCACACTGGACACAATATCGAGCGCCTTCCTCGTTATCAGTCCCGCATTTTGCGCAACGGACCATCAATATCCAACCTGATCCTTTATTGTCATCTGATGTTCTTAAAAACTTTCCGTCGGAATCCAGCAGTTTCAAAAACCTTTATTAGATGAGCTTGCAAATTCTAGACAATTGTGCGAAGCCGCTAGCAACGTTCAGAAGACTGAAAATGATGGAAGGGGGGACGTAGAATCTTGGGGAATGAAGGCGAGAAAATCGAAAGTATGGATGAGGGAATTCAGAAACCGTACTGTCCGAAATGTGGCACACAAGTAAGCCCAGATATGAAGTTCTGTGCAAATTGCGGTACACCTCTAGGCGTTAGTGGCAGACCGCCCTCAGCTAGGATTCGTGAAGGTCGCGCCAAGATGCCAGATATACTTGGCTTTGCATCTGCCGGCGTGATACTCATACTTCTAGCCCTGACCTACATAAGACATCCAATCAATGCCTCGGTGATGGTCGATTACCTAGGGAATATGGGGAGACAGGGAGTTTTCATCAAGCCTCCATTGATACTCCTCGACGCGGTCATCTTCTTCTTCTATGCTGCTGGCGTGTGGGGAATAATCCTCTCAGGACTAAGAATCGTTCTCGAGAGAGACATGAGGAAAGCTTTGAGTGATCTCGTTGGAGGATTCTTCTCCCTGTTGCTTGCTTACCTAGCGACCAACTACCGAGCTGACATCTTCACAGGCAGAACTACGCTGGCTTACTTCATTGTGGGCATTGGATTGGTCGTCATAGTCAATGCAGTAATATACTTTGCCTTTCCAAGGAAGCGTGGCGAAGCGTACTGAAAAGGCAAAAGCGCTAGAAGCTGTCTCAGAAGCCTCTCTCGAGGATGTGCATGTTTGCGTGTCCTATTTGTGGAGCCGCCAAAACAATTCTGGTTTATCATGGGAGAGTACCTTTCGCCACCCTTGGGCATCCTGACATTGGCTAGCTACCTCGAAAGTCACAATGACAACATTGACATCGAGGTTGTAGACTGCCAAGCTGACGAGCTTGGCTGGGAAGGGTTGGAGAAACGCATCGCGTCCTTTCAACCGGATGTGGTGGCTCCCAGCGGTCTAGGCACATCTAGCGCCTTTCCCGTGCTTCGCACAGTGGAACTAGCAAAGAAGGTAGATCCTGCGATATCGACAGTTGTGGGAGGACAACATTTCACAGCCCTGGCCAATGAAAGCCTTGAAGCCCATTCGAACATCGATATTGTGGTCCGCGGAGAAGGCGAACAGACCCTAGCTGAACTCATGAACGCTCTCGAGGAAAAGAGACCCCCAGCAAACGTTAGAGGTCTCTCCTTTCGGCATGAGGGCAGAATCATCCACAATTCCGACCGCCCGCTCATCAGTGACTTAGACTCGCTGCCTTTCCCTGGCTATCACTACGTGAAAGAGCATATGAAAGAATACCACTTTGCTCTGATGGCGGACACACCGTACGCCATCATCGAGGGATCACGTGGATGCCATCATGATTGCAGCTACTGCTCTCAGTGGCGATTCTGGAAGAATCACCATAGAGCCAAATCTCCTAGACGCATAGCAGACGAACTTGAATACTTACATACAGAGTATGAGAGTGAATTCATCTGGTTGGCCGATGACAATTTCGCCGTCGGTGAGAGAGCCAGCGACCTATGCGATGAAATCATTGAACGAGGTCTAGCTGATGACGTGACTTGGTTCTTTCAAGCAAGACCCGATGATATTGTCCATAGCAGAGACCT